>SXGT01643114.1_pt1 | contig 42850 bp, 35 predicted proteins | sample 3176221 | NCBI WGS metagenome assembly SXGT01 (sample SAMN11356862, study PRJNA531348) | freshwater metagenome | isolation source: freshwater sample F1-120 | place: China: Fuxian Lake, Yuxi | collected 2017-12-25
AGTGCGCTGCTGCGACTGACGCGGGGATTCATTTCGATGATCACATGGCGTCCACTGTTGGGATCCACGGCGAACTGGACATTGCTGCCCCCCGTGTCCACTCCAATGGCCCGCAGACAGGCCAGGGACTGGTCCCGCAGACGCTGCAGCTCCCGGTCCGCCAGAGTGATGGCCGGCGCCACCGTGACACTGTCTCCCGTGTGCACGCCCATGGGATCGATGTTCTCGATGCTGCAAACGATGACCACGTTGTCGTTGCGGTCGCGCATCACCTCCAGTTCGAATTCCTTCCACCCGATGACCGACTCCTCGACGAGGATCTCGTGCACCGGCGAAAGATCGAGCCCGCGCGCCGCGATGAGATCGAATTCTTCGTGGTTGTAGGCGATGCCTCCGCCGGTCCCGCCCAGCGTGAAGGCCGGCCTGATCACACAGGGCAATCCCACCTCCTCGCGGATGCGGCGCGCATCGTCGAGGGTGTAGGCAAGCCCCGAGCGAGGCACATCGAGACCGATCTTGAGCACGATCTCCTTGAAGCGAGAACGGTCCTCGGCTGCGTGAATGACGTCCGCATTCGCGCCGATCATCTCGACACCGTGACGCTCGAGGACACCGGATTCCGCGAGTTCCACGGCAATGTTGAGCGCCGTCTGGCCGCCAAGGGTCGGGAGCAATGCGTCGGGCTTCTCGAGCGCGATGACGCGTTCAACGAACTCGGCTGTCAGCGGCTCGACGTACGTCGCGTGGGCGAGTTCATCGTCCGTCATGATCGTCGCCGGGTTCGAATTCACGAGGATGACGCGGTAGCCCTCCTCCTTCAGTGACTTGATGCCCTGCGTCCCCGAGTAATCAAACTCGCACGCTTGGCCGATGATAATGGGCCCGCTGCCGAGGATCAGGATCGAGCGCAGGTCTTGACGCTTGGGCATGGACTTCTCGTGGTCTCGGGACTCGGTCGGGATCGCGAAAGCGCCCGATTATCTCCGGCCGGTCCCCGCCGACAAGCAATCAGTGCAAGGATTGCAATTCGGTGGCGACGGAGGCCCGTTCTTCCTCAGCACCCCTGCCCTCCAGCAGGCGGCTGAGGTCGTGCAGCACAAGGCGCCGCCAACGAGAGTGCAGCAAGCGGCCCTGAGCGCCATCTCCCCGCTCGCGGAGCGACAGCGGACGCATTTCACGCGCCTCGCGAAGGACTCGCAGCGCCTTGCCGCTCTCGTCCGTCGACAGGGCAAGGCGCGCGCGAATCCAGAGCGCGGGCAGCCTCTGAAGGCCGCCCGATTCAGGCCCTTCCAAGACCCTCGCCACATCGCGCCCTGTCTGGGTCATGCGAGGGTCCTTCAGCGCCAGGACGACCTCATGCCTGCGCAGCAACAGCTCAGCCACCAGCCAGTAGTCGAGGCTCTCCACCGGGGTGATTTGCTGGAGTCTCTGTGCGTCGGCCCCCTGCCCGCCAACGAGGCCGCTCCATGAGGAGTCCAGTTCGCGCAAAGCAGCGACGATGCCCTCTGGAGCAACCGACCCCAGTTCCGGCATGGCCCCCGGCGCGCTGCCTGCCGTCAGCAGCAGGCGGCCCCAAGCCAATGCACCGCGGCTGACCGCCTGCAACAGGTCCCGCTCCTGCATACGGCTGAGCGCCTCTTCGAGAGCCTTCACGCCCTCCGCAACGCGCCCCACTTCCACCATTTCGCGCCCGAGGATGGCCAGCGCACGCGGTTCGCGCGCCTGTGCTTCCACGAGCAGTTCGCGCAGGGGGACGGCGATTCCTGACTCGCCGAGTGCCGTCGCCTGCTTGGAAATCGCGCGGAGAATGTCGAGGGCCCGAGACTGAAACTGGAGGATCTTCGGATGCCGCGCCCGGAACGTCAGGACTTCCGCGAGATCGGGGAGCATGGCCACCAGTTCGTCCGCACTTGACTGCCACGCGCTTTCGTAGCCTTCCTGCCCGATCCGCGATGTGATTCCCTGCAAGCGCGCATCGAGGGCTGGGATGAGCTGGAACACCCAAGCCTCGGACGCCTCTGCATCGGGCGGGGTGTAGCCCGGTTTCTCCACCAATTGCCCGAGCCTCTTCAGCATGACCTCGTGCTGGAGGCATGAGGATGATTCAGTCAGGAGGCGCTCGGCGCACAGCCCGGAACGCATCGTCTGCGGGTCCTTGTGCCCGGCGACGAGCGTCATGTCTTCCATGTAGAGGAGCAGGCGCAATGGATCCCGCTCCAATTCCGGCGCGAAGACACTCCCGAGGGACGGCGGATGGTGCGGAATGTCGAGGGCGAAGCGTCGCACCGAGAGCTTCTCAGCGCGCTGCACACTGGCAAGCACCGCCAGGAACAACATGCCTGCAGCCAGACCGCGCGTCACTGCGGGCCAACTGGATCCACTGACCGGCGCCAGAATGAGAGCGACACACTGCACCGCAACAAGGAGCGTGCACAACACCGTGTGGGTGTCCCCAGGCACCCAGCCGGGGACGACAAACGGGGTCACCATGGCCGCGAGAACGCCGCCGAAGGCGAGCGGCACGGCATTCCGGAAGCGCCCCACCAACGCGGCCGCTCCGATCAGCAGCATCCAGCACGCCAGACCCGCGGCGACCGGCAAGTTGCCCTGCAGCCAGTCATGTCCCGTCGCGGTGAGCGCACGCGACGATCCGTCGAGAGCAAGCATGGGTGCTGCGGCGGCCGTGGAGAGGCCAGCAAGAATGCGCTCGCTGACACCGTTGATGGCCGCCACTGGCAGCGTGCCCGAAAGCAAGAGTCCAATGGAGGCACCGGACAAAGCCCCGGCGCAGGCGCTGAAAGCCCCCTGCCGAGCAAGAAGCGGAAGACTCGCGAGTGTGACCATGGCCGCGAGCGGGTGCACGGCAGCGCTGAGGCTCGTGAGGGCCATGGCGAGCATGACGGCTGCAAGCCCGCGGCTCCTGACGAGCGTCAGCGGCAGGGCGAGGAGCAGCGCCGCCAACAACGCCGGTCCACCGGTCGTGCGGACAAGAGCCGCCGTCACGGGCAGCGCGCTCCAACCGGCCACCGCGAGAAGCGCCGCATGCTGCCCGGAGAGTTGCATGCGCGCCCTCACGTCGCGCGCCGTCGTGACGACCAGTACCGCTCCGCAAGCCGCAGCAAGCAGGGCGAGACAGGCCCTGCTGAGCGATGTGCCCGCCGCACCGAGCACATCCAACCCGCTGCTCTCAGCCAATGGACCACCCGCCATGGGCGCATCCAGAAGGGGTCTCAGGTCCAGCAAAGGAGAGCCTGCGAGCACAATCGCCGTCGCGGCCAATGCAGCGGCGACGAGCAAGGGTGAAACACTCGCATGAAGTGCACGGAATCGCCCCGCGGAATTGTCTGCGCCCGCTTGCACCTCAGACTGGCTCCCTCAGAATGCTCACGATGAGTGCAGGCGCCACGCGCGCACTCTATCCCCCACCCCATGCGCCGCAACGAGAACGCGCCTCCGGAGCAGCCCCTTGGTTCGCACGGCGGCGTCGCGGCACATTTGCTGCGGCGCGTATCAGGGCACCATGGCCCGCTCCTGTTTCCGCGCGGAGCCAACGCGACACCGCTCACCGGCCCAACCATCGTGAGTCGCGTGGAAGCCCTTGCCGCCGGCTTCCTCGGCCTCGGCGTCGGAGTTGGCGACAGGGTGGCGCTGATCCTCGACAACCGCCCCGAGTGGCTGCTGGCGGACCTCGCGCTCCTCGCCATCGGGGGCGTGGATGTCCCGCGAGCCGAAGACACCTCGGCAGAGGACCTCGCGTTCGTGGTCGAACACGCCGGTTGCAAGGGTGCGGTGCTCGCACACGCCGGGCTGCTGCCGCGACTTGGAACTGCGGCCACGCATCTCGAGTTCATCATCGTGCTTGCGGATGGGCCGTCAGCTCACACCACGCTCGCCGCGGTCGAAGCGCGCGGGCAAAGTGTCCTCGCCGAAGATCCGCACTGTGTCGAACGCGCCACGCACTGCGTGCAGGACAACACGCTCGCGACTCTCATCTACACCTCGGGCACGACTGGGAATCCGAAGGGGGTGATGCTCAGCCACGGCAATTTGCTGCACAACATCCGCTCGGTGCCTGCAGTGCTCGCACTGCGGCCAGGGCAGCGTTACCTCTCTTTCCTGCCGGTGTGGCATTCGTTCGAACGCATGCTCGACTATGTCGTGCTCGACTACGGGTTGGAGTTGCACTACGGCTCCACGGCCTCGCTCCGTGAGGACTTCCAGCGCGTGCGCCCGCAGCTCATCGCTGCCGTGCCACGCCTGTTCGAAGCGATGCTTGATCAAATGCTCGGGCGCATCGGCCGTCTCTCGCCTGTGAAGCGCCGGGTGCTGCATTGGCTGCTCGATGTCAGCACTTTTCACTGCGGGATCCGCGGCTCCTTGCGAGGGTTGCGTGCGCATGCGGACGGCACGACGCCGCGCACATCCCTCTGGTGCTTGCCATTCGCGCTGGCAGGTCTCGCGGCAAGCTTCCCCTTCCATGTCCTGGCGGACCGGTTCATTCACCGTGCCTTGCGCGCTGCGTTTGGCGGCTGTGCGGAATTGCTCATCTCGGGGGGCGGAGCACTGAGCGCACGCGTGGATGAAGCCCTGCTCCGCGCCGGCCTCGTGCTTCTCAACGGCTACGGACTCACAGAGACCAGTCCGGTGCTGAGCGTCCGGCGGCCAGAGCGCCTCCTGCAGGGCACGGCAGGGCCGCCCCTCCCTGGGACGGAATTCCGCATCCTCACGACGCTCGGCACAAGAGCGGCCAGCGGCGCGCAGGGGCTGATCACCGCGCGGGGTCCGCAAGTCATGCAGGGCTACTGGCGCAACCCCAAGGGCACCCGCGCGGTCCTGGCAGAGGACGGCTGGTTCTCGACCGGAGATCTCGGCCGACTCACGCCCTGTGGCTGCCTCATGATCACTGGACGCGCGAAGGACACGCTCGTTCTGACGGGCGGAGAGAACGTCGAACCGGAACCCCTGGAAGCGCGCATCCTCGCGTCACCCTGGATTGCCGATGTGATGCTGGTCGGTCATGCGCAGAAACAACTCGCGGCACTGCTGCTGCCCGACTTCGAGGCCCTGCGCCGCGCGGGGCACGCAGGTACGCCTGAAGACCTCGTGCGCAACCCGACGGTTCGCGAACTTTTCGCGGCCGAATTGCGCGCGCGTACCGGGCGCGGCGCCGGACTGCCGGCGTTCCAGACCGTCGGGGCCTTCCACCTGCTCACGAGGCCGTTCTCGACAGGCGCAGGCACCCTGACTGCAACGCAGAAAAAACGCCGGGGTGTCATCGAGGAACGCTTCCAGAGCGAGATTGAGGCACTCTTCTGAATCGACCTCGTTGCTAGACTGGCCACAAGAAACCGGCTGCATGAGTTCCACATCCCCACCTGCCTCCGCGCCTTCTGCCGCGCTCCCGGATCTCGCCCAGCACATCTCCGCACTCAAACGGGAGCTGGGTTCGCGCGTGCTCGTCCTCGGGCACCACTATCAGGCTGAAGAGGTGATTCGCCATGCGGACATCACCGGCGATTCCTTCCGCCTCGCGAGCCTCGCCGCGCAAAACAGTGTGGCCGAGTCCATCGTCTTCTGCGGCGTGCATTTCTTGGCCGAGTCGGCAGACATCCTCGCGCGCGCAGAGCAGCACGTGATCTTGCCGGATCTCGCCGCCGGATGTTCCATGGCTGACATGGCCAACGTCGATCAGGTCGAGGTCGCCTTCGAGCACCTCGGCGGCCAAGCGCGCGTCCTGCCAGTCACCTACATGAACAGTTCCGCCGCCATCAAGGCCTTCACCGGCCGGAATGGCGGCGCCGTGTGCACCTCCTCGAATGCGCCCCGGCTGCTCACATGGGCCCTCGCAGAGCGCGAGCGCCTCCTGTTCCTTCCGGACCAGCACCTCGGCCGCAACACGGCCGCCGCGCTCGGCATCAAGCATGCCGACATGGCGGTCTGGGACCCGCACCTCTCTCCGGCACGCAACCTCGCCGCTGGTTGCGAACAGGCGCGCGTGATCCTGTGGAAGGGACACTGCTCGGTGCACACCAAGTTCCTGCCGGAACATGTCGCGGCCGTCCGCGCACGCATCCCCGGGGTCCACGTGCTCGTGCACCCGGAATGCACTTTCGAGGTCGTGCGCCTCGCCGACAGCCACGGCAGCACGGAACGCATTATTGCCACGGTGGACGCGGCACCAGCCGGTGCGCAGTTCGCCATCGGGACGGAAATCAACTTGGTTGCCCGGCTCGCGCGGCGCCACCCGGACAAGACCATCGTCTCGCTCTCGGGCACCCAGTGCCTGTGCTCCACCATGTATCGCATCGACCCCGCACGTCTCGCTGAAGCTCTCGAGAACCTCGTTGCGGGACGCATCATCAACGAGATCTGCGTGGAGTCATCCATCGCTGCATCGGCGCGACTCGCTCTCCAGCGCATGCTCGCCTGCCCATGAGCCGCGCTCTTTACCTCGGACGGCACGCCGGGTAGGACCAGCATCACATGTGCGGCATCGCAGGCATTTTCAACGCCCGCTCGGGGCTGACACCGGACCCAACGGTGCTCGAACGCATGGCGGACGCCATCTGGCATCGGGGACCCGACGATGGTGGTGTGCACCGCTCTGGCGCGGCCGGGTTCGCCTTTCGCCGCCTCGCGATCATTGATCTCGCCACCGGCCACCAGCCGCTCCTGAGTGCAGATGGCCGTAGAGCGATCGTCTTCAACGGAGAGATCTACAACTATCGCGCGCTGCGCGAACGCTGTGAGCGCAGCGGGCGCCGCTTTCTCACGGACAGCGATACCGAAACCATTCTCGCTCTCTATGAACTCGATGGTCCAGCATGTGTCGAAGCACTGCGCGGCATGTTCGCATTCGCGATCCACGATGCGGATGCTGACAGCCTGTTCCTCGCGCGCGACCGGCTGGGCATCAAACCCCTCTACGTCCACGAGCAGGATGGCGACCTCGCCTTTGCCTCCGAGATCAAGGCTTTGCGCCCCGTCCCCGGGCTCCGCTTCACCCGCGACCCGGAGGCCATCGACGATTACTGCGCGCTGCGCTATGTGCCGGCGCCACGCACCATCTGGAAAGAAGTTCGCAAACTGCCGCCCGGCCACACGCTGTTCGTGCGCCGTGGAGAATCGCCCCGCGTTGCGCGCTACTGGCAACTGCGTTTCGAACAGGCGCCGCATCCGGGAGAAGCCGCAGCTCTCGAGATGGTGCGTGCCAAGCTGGACGAATGCGTTCAGAGCCATCTCGTCTCGGATGTACCGCTCGGAGCCTTCCTCTCCGGCGGCATCGACAGTGCGGCTGTGGTCTCGTCCATGGCTGCCCATGGAGGAAGGCCGCTCACCTGCACGATCGGATCCCCTTCGGGAGCGCATGACGAACGCACTGCCGCGCGGCGCGTGGCCGAGCACTGCGGAACGGATCACCGCGAAGAGATTGCGGCCGCGGACGTGCTGCGCGACCTCGAACGCATTGCCTGGCACTGCGACGAGCCGCTCGCGGACGCCAGCGCCCTGCCGACGCTCATGGTCTCGGCCATGGCGCGGCGCCACATGAAGGTCGCTCTCTCAGGCGACGGCGGTGACGAGTGCTTTGCCGGATACGAGCGCCGCTATCTCTTTGAGCGCCGCGAACAGCGCTTGCGCGACACCGTCCCACGCTGGCTGCGGCGTGGCGTCTTGGGACCCATCGGTGCTCTCTGGCCCCGCGGCGAATGGCTGCCGCGACCACTCCGGGCGGGCACGCTGCTCAAGAACATCGCCGCCGATCCCGCGGATGGTTTCTTCAACACCATGGCTCCGCGCCTTGTACACGGGCACTCGCCGTTGCTGCACGCCCGCGCGCGTGAAGCTGTCAGAAGCCGGAACCCGTCGGAGCTCTTCCACAGGCTGATGGATGAGTGCCGCGGGCTCGATGCGGTCAGCCGGGCGCAGTACGTGGACTTCCACACCTTTCTCGCCGACGACGTCCTCGCCAAGGTGGACCGCATGAGCATGGCGGCATCGCTCGAAGTGCGCGTGCCGCTGCTCGATCACGAATTCGTCGAGATGGCCTGCCGTCTGCCACCCGAACTGAAGCTGCGCGGCAAGACCGGCAAGTGGATTTTCAGGGAGGCCATTCGTCCGCGCGTGCCAGCGGAAACTCTCTCTGGCAAGAAGCGCGGCTTCGAGATCCCCATCGCCGAATGGTTCAGGAGGGACGCCCGCAAGGAACTCGGCGAGCGCTTGCTTGCACCGCGCGCAGCGACTGCGGACGTGCTCGACCTCGAACATGTACAGCGTCTGCACAAGGAGCATCTCGCGGGTCTGCAAGACCATTCAACGCAGCTCTACACCGCCTTGATGCTGCAGCTCTGGGCAGACCGCCACCATGCCTGAACAGCCTCTGCCGGGCACCCTTGTGCTCTTGGTCGGGCCCGTCGCCCCTCCACAGGGCGGCATGGCCCTCTCGCTCAAAGAACTGGAACGACACCTGCCCGCCCTCGGAGTCACAACGCGCGTACTGCGCACGAACCCGCGCCTTGGACCTTTCGTGCACGTGCCTCTTCTGCGTTCCATCCTCAGCTTCGCGGTTTTCATGACGGCGGCATTGTTCGCTGCATCGCGCGCGCGCCGCGTCCATCTGCTCGGTGCCTCGCACACCTACTTCTGGACACGCTGCGCACCCCTCTTGCTGCTCGGACGCCTGTTCGGCTGGCGCATCGTGGTGCACTACAAAGGCGGGATCCTTGCAGACTTCCTCGCACGCTGGCCACGTCTGGTGCCTTGGTGTCTGCGCTTGGCGAAGGCAGTCGCCGTCCCCTCCGCGTTTCTGCAACGCTCCCTGTCCGTTCACGGTGTCGAGAGCACACTGCTGCCGAATTTTGCGGATGTCGTCGGGTTTCCGAAGACCGCGCGCGAGCCGCTGCCACGACGCTGCCTCGTCGCGCGCACGCTGGACCCGCTTTATGGCGTGGATGTCGTCCTTCAGGCCTTGGCCGCGGCGCGGCGCCAGCTCCCGGACCTCACTCTCGATGTGGCAGGGGATGGACCGGAACGAACGCGTCTCGAATCGCGCGCACGAGAGATCGGGGGCGTGACCTTCCACGGCAATCTCGACCGCGCAGCCCTCGCGGCACTCCACGCACGTTCCGGAGTACTGCTCAATGCCTCGCGTGCGGACAACGTGCCGCACACACTGCTCGAGGCGATGGCCTCCGGGCTCCCCATCGTCAGCACTGCGGCAGGCGGCATTCCCGACATGCTGCGGCACGGCGCGGAAGCACTGCTGGTTCCCGTGGACGATGCGCAAGCACTCGCGAGCGCGATCACCCAGGTCTTCGCATCCGAATCCGAGGCCCGCCAACGGGCTGACGCCGCCCACCAGCGCGTGCTCTCCTTCGCCCCTGCGGCTGTGTTGCAGCGGTTTCGCGCCGTGCACGCGCTCTAGATGCGTTGCCGTTCCGGGCAGTGCTGACACGCAGGCCGATAGCGCCGCGTTTGCAACTCCAGTCGCAAGCGCTGATACGCGGCTCCATTCCAGATCTCCTCGAAGGAGTGCTGGCGCAGATCGCCCATGATCTCCGGGTCCACCCACTGACAGCACGGAACAACGGCCCGGTCCGGCCGCAGCACCGCCATCGTCCACGGATACGAGCAGGAAGTGCGCGCTTCCGTGCCGTCCGCATCCCGCGGCGAGCGCCCTTGCGCAGCAGAGCCTGCTGCGATCGCGGTCGGACCTTCAAGCTCCGGCGGTTTCCACGCCGGCCCATCGTCCGCAGCAAGCGGCATGGCAGCAGCCCCGACTGCATCGAGTGACTGGACTTCTTCGGGCAACTCGACGGCGCTCGCCGTCCCGCCACGTTCCCATTCCCTGCACAGCGTCATGCCCTCGAATCCAGGCACGCGTTCGACATCGGGCTGCGGCAGGGCAAGGTCGAAGTCCGCTGGAATCTGTGCCTCAATACCGAGTTCGTCCGCGGCACGGCGTGCGGCCGCGAAGGACCGGTTCGCGCGCTCGCGATCCAACTGCAGAAGTTCGGATTCCATCTCAAGGCCCACGTGCGGCACCATGAGAACGGTGTTGAGACGCCGCAACCCGAAGCGCGCTCCGAGCCGGAGCACGTCAGCGATCTCCTCCACGTTGTGACGCATCAGCACCATGTTGAACACGAGAGCGGGATATGCGGATCCACGTGAGCGCTGCACCTCCCGGAAGATCCGCAGTGAACGAACGAAGCGTCCGAAGTCCGCACCACGACGGATGTGCTCATAGGTCTCGCGGCGCGCGCCATCCACGCTGAAGATCACCGCGTTCACACGCGTCTCCACGAGTGCCTCCATGACGGATGGAGTGATCAGGGTGCCGTTGGTCGTGAGTTCCACGAAGGGCACGTCGTGCCGGCGCACAATGTGAAGGAGACGAGCGAACTCCGGGTGCAGGAGCGGCTCGAAACCCGCGGAGAGCGCGAGATGCGCTGTGAGCGGGAGCACCTCATGCGCCATGTGCTCGAACTCTTCCACACTGACGTAGTCCTTCTTCTGGAAAAAGACTTCGTCGAAACTCAGCTGGCACATGCGGCAACGCAGGTTGCACTTGTTGGTGAGATCCACACGCAGCGTGAGGAAACGGCGACCGCGCGCGCGCAGCCCTGCGATGTCCTGCGTGGAGCGGATGGCATGCCCGTAGAAATCGAGATCGAGGAGCAATGCCTCGACGCCGGGCGGCAAGGTCACCCGCAGGAGATCGCCGCACACTTCCACCGCAGCGAACACTTCGCTCCCCGCAAGCGGCCGTGTCCCGAGTATGGCCCACTCCGCATCGTGAAAGTGGAGCTGTCCCTTGAGCGCCTCGTCCGTTGCAGACTTGAGCCTGAGGAACACGCTCTTCGTGCCTGCAGGCAGACGGATCTCGCCACTGCCTGCGAAATGGACCCCGGGTTCGCTGCCAGACCATGCAAGCGCACCGAACCCGCAGCCGAGCCTTGCGAGGCGTTGTTGAACCAACTGCTGGATGTCGGCGGGAACGTCCACGGCGAGACTCTATCCCGCGGCGGGGGGCTTGCCTCGCCGCTCAGCCATCCTCGATCAGTCTCACCACAGCGTGGACGCCTGCTTCAATGCCCTTCGCGATGGAGGCTGGTCCGTCACCGAGCATGTAAGCCGGCGTGGAGACAAGCTTGTGCTTGCGATCCACATGGCAGGAATCCACGTCGACGTCCACATGTGTGTGGCCGAGATGGCGCAAGAGCGCGGCCAATGCGGGGTCGTTTCCCACGCTGAGCTCCACCGCAGGACCGCCCAATGATGCCAGCGCTACTCCCACCACGGCCGGCGCGATGCAAAGCGCGAGCACGGGCTTTCCGCATTTCAGTGCGTCAGCGATAACGCGCACGAGGTCCGGATCCACCACAGCCTCTGCACCACGAACCGCGAGATCGGAGAGATTCTTGGCGGCGCCGTAGCCGCCCGGCAGGACCAGCGCATCCAACGACGACATGTCGAGGCTGGAGAGTGGCGCCACCTCCCCGCGCGCGATGCGGGCGGCCTCGGTCCGCTGGTGGCGGATCTCACTCGTCACTTGTCCCGTGGCGTGGTCGAGCACATGGAACTGGTCCCGCTCCGGAGCAAAGCAGCGGGCCTTGAAACCAGCCCGCTCCAGGAAGAGGAGGCACAAGACGGCCTCGTGAATCTCTGTGCCGTCGAGATGGCCGCAGCCACTGAGAATGACAGCCGCGTTCCTGTGCACATCCGGCATGACGCCAGCGTAGCGGCGAGCGTCTCAGGGTGCGAGACGGCGTTCACCATGCGCCATGGCCGAGCGCAGGGCTTCCTGCACGGCCGTGTGAGCGATTCTCAGCGCTGGAACCAGGTCCAGACCCCGAGCCAATCCGGCGGCCGCGAGGGTCGAGAGCATGCAGCCCGTCCCGCGCGGCATGACGCCTTCCCGTCGAGGCGCATGAAACAGCTCCACGCCTCCGGCATGAAAGAGCCGATCGGTGACTTGTGATCCGACGCCGTGCCCGGCCTTCACGAGCACAGCGAGGTGTGGTCCGTGTCGCAAGAGCTGCTGAACGGCCGTGGCCATCCGCTCGGGCGTGTCCACCGGGCAGCCGCTCAGGGCCGAAAGCTCAGGGAGATTGGGCGTAAGAAGAGTGGTCACTGGGAACAGCACGTCCATCAAGGCCTGCCGCGATCCCGCCGCATGAAAGGCTGCACCCGCGCTGGCAACGAGCACAGGATCGAGCACCACCGGCCGCGCCGCTGCCCGCAAAGCGGACGCGATGACTTCCATGACACCGCGCTCCGTCACGAGACCGATCTTCACAGCGCCGACCGGTCCGTCGGCGAACGCGAGCTGGATCGCGCGGGCCACGTGGGCTGGCGCCACGGAAGTCGCTGACTCGACGCAGTCCAGCGCTTGCAAGGTGAGCGCCGTAGGAATGCCACATGCTGCCACGCCGGCGTGCGCGAGGTGTCGCAAGTCCGCCTGCAGCCCGCTGTAGCCGAGGGGGTCCGACCCCGCTAGGACGAGCACCGCGTCCGTCACGGCGTTTCTGCCGGCGGCGCAAAAAGTTCGGGCGTCTCAGGTTCCGGGCGGAAACAGCGTCGGCAGCGCGCCTCGTAGGCGTCAGCTCCTCCGACAACAATGCGTCCCTCGCGGGCCGCGATGCGCTGGTTTCTGAGCGCCGGATTCCCGCACACCACGCAGATGGCAAGGTTCTTGGTGATGAACTCCGCTTCCGCAAGCAGGAGCGCCATGGTCTGGAAGGGTTGCGCTTTGTAGTCCTGCTCCAACCCGGCGATGATCACGCGCATGCCACGCCGAGCCAGTTCGCGGCACACATCGAGCAGATCGGCATCGAAAAACTGCGCCTCGTCGATACCGACCACTTGAGTGGCCATGGGCGTATGTTCGAGGATCTCGTCCGCGCGCGAGACGACGCGCGAAGGGATGCGCTGCTCCGAGTGGGAGACGATGTCACGCTCGTCGTAGCGACGATCCACTGCCGGTTTGAAGATGCGCACATGCTGCTGCGCGATCTGGGCGCGGCGCAACCTGCGGATCAGCTCCTCAGTCTTGCCCGAGAACATGCTGCCGCAGATCACTTCGATCCAGCCACCGCTTTGAGGAAAGAGATACATGCACGCGCCTGCCGGAGATCGTAGCAGCGGCGTTCAGATGCGCGGCCCTGCGGGCAGTTCGTGGGTGAGCGCCTCGGGCGGCACACCCTCGCAGCCGAGCGCAGCGCGGAAACGCTGCCAGAGGTCCTGCACAGCTTCGCGATAGGTCGCGCACCCTTCATCCGGAAGCTCGATGCGTCCAGCAGCCATTGTGTCGTGCCCTCCGCCGTTGCCACGCCCCGCGAGCACCGTACGCACAAGATCGCCGGCATCCTGCTCCGGATGGCACGTGCGCACACTCAGGTAGAGCCGTTTCTCGTGCAAGCCACAGCACACCGACCAACGGATGCGTTCCATGCGGATGAGCCGGTCCGCGATCTCGGCCACCATGTCCGGATACGGCAGTCGTCCGATCTCCGTCAGGATGAGATCCCCATGCACAACGGCGCGCGACAGAGCCGTGACGAGGCTCACGTAGTAACTGCGGGATAGTTTCGGATTCTCGATGGCGCTGAGCGTCGTGAGGTCCACGCGCGGCATGAGCCAGTCGCGTGCGGCGAGGTCTTCCATCGTGACGCGACGTGAGAGGTCCTGCGTGTCCGTCTTGAGGCCGTACCACAGAGCGGTCGCGACAGACGCGCCAGGTTCACGCCCGCTCTCGCGGATGTACTCGGTCAGGATCGTCGAGGTGCTGCCGTAGCGCGGCCGGATGTCCGTGAAGGCAATGCCCTCCGAGACGCCGCTCTCCGGGTGATGGTCAATGACGCCGGTCAGCGGCACCGGATCCTCGTCCCCGTCGAACCCGAAGTCCGGCTGGCAATCCACGAGAAAGGCCCCGTCATACATGGACGAGGTCAACATGCGCGCGGGCTTGAGACCGGGAGCAAGGCGCTGCACCAGCTCACGGTTTTCAGCGCGACCGATGATGCCGCGGTAACAAAGCTGCGCCTCGCGCCCGAACACTTCGCGCAACACAAACTGCAACCCGAGTGCTGCACCAACCGTGTCTGGATCCGGATTCCGGTGACTGTAGATCAGCAGGGCTCGGCGGGAACCGAGGGCTTTTTCAAGACGCGAAAGTGCGTTCATGACGGCGCTTGCTCCGCTGCGTGCGGCGCGTTGCCCATCGTATCAGCGCCAAGTGGCAGACGCTGCGGCCTCAGACGGAGACTTCGTCAGCGAGAGGCGCATCGGCGCTCGCTGCGAGCAAAGGATCCACGGTGTCACGCACGTATTCACGCACCTGCTCGGACGCGCGCCCCGTGAAGCGGGCCGGGTCAAGCCTCTTTCTCATCTCGGGCACCACCGGTGCCAGGCGCGCATCCTCGGCCAGCAGTTCGAGGAAGTCGAGCGGACGCGGCCCCTCAAGACGCGCCGTGCGCGACCGCATGGCGGCCGTGCGGATGACCTCGTGCAGTTCCTGCCGGTCTCCACCGCGCTTCACCGCCTCCATCAGGATCTCCTCCGAGGCGATGAGCGGCAGATGCTCCTCGACACGGCGCGCGACGACGCCCGCATGCACCACCAGTCCCTGAGTGATGTTCATCCAGAGTTCGAGAATCGCATCCGCGGCGAGGAAGGCCTCCCCCGTCGCGAGGCGCCGGTTCGCGGAATCGTCGAGAGTGCGCTCCATCCACTGCGTGGACGCGGTGAGCGCCGGATTGATGCTGATGCTGATGAGCCAGCGTGCGAGAGCCGCCATGCGTTCGCTGCGCATCGGATTGCGTTTGTAGGCCATGGCGCTCGAACCGATCTGCTTCGAGCCGAACGGCTCCTCCACCTCGTTCAGATGCTGGAGCAAGCGCAGATCCGAAGAGAACTTGCCACCAGATTGCGCAATGCCGGAAAGCGCCGCGAGCACGCGCGCATCCTGTTTTCTCGAATAGGTCTGACCCGTGAGGGCGTAGTGCCTGGCAAAACCCATGCGTGCTGTCACACGCTGGTCGAGGAGCACCACCTTCGCTCCGTCGCCATCGAAGAGCTTCATGAACGAATCCTGCGTGCCCGTCGTGCCCTTCACACCACGAAAGCGAAGGTCCGCACGCACGCGCGACAGCTCCTCATGATCTTCCACGAGATCCTGCATCCACATGGCGGCGCGCTTGCCGACCGTCGTGAACTGTGCTGGTTGAAAATGCGTCCAGCCAAGCGTGGGCATGGCGGCATGTTCGAGAGCGAATGCACGCAACTGTCGAATCACGCGCCTGATCTTCAGGAGCAGAAGGTCAAGGCCCTGCTGCATCTGGATCAGCTCCGAGTTGTCCGTCACGTAGCAACTCGTGGCGCCGAGATGCACGATGGGACCAGCTTGCGGGCACTGTTCGCGCAACGCATGCACGTGCGCCATCACATCGTGACGCAGCTCCCGCTCCAGCACGGCGGCCCGCTCGATGTCCACCTTGTCCACATGCGCGCGCAGCTCTGCGATCTGGGAGTCTGTGATGCCGAGCCCGAGTTCCTGCTCACATTCCGCGAGCGCCAACCACAACTGGCGCCACAGGGTGAAGCGATGCCGTGCCGAGAAAACCCGGATCATGGCGCGGCTGGCATAACGGGTTCCGAGCGGGTTCTCGTAGCCGTCGTGATCAGATGGAGTCATGTGTTCCTTCCGGGGCGTGCGGTGGACTCCGCACAGCGTGGCGAACAGTAGCGTGGCCGACCGGCGGGCGAGACCACCAGCACGGAGCAAGCGCTGGCCGGACAACAGAGGATGCGCAACACTCCGGCACTGGCACCGGGATAGAGGGGATCCGAGAGGCGCCAGTCCGCGTAGAGCGCGAAGTGAAAGGTCGCGCGATGGACGAGGCTGCGCAGCGCGGCGGAGGCGCGATTGAACCCCGCGGCGGATGCTCCTGCTTCCAAGGCCGCGGTTGCCACGCCTGCGCGGCGCAACTCCACCAATTGCAGGCTCACGCGAGCGAGCACAGGGTTGAGAAGGTCGAGGTCCAACGGCTCTCCAGCCTCGAGATGTCCGTGATTGGTGCGCAGCGCGCTCACATTGTTCGCGAGATAGGTGAGCGCGCGGTCCCTGGACCACTCGCGTCCGCCGGAAAAATCGCGCTCGGATTCAGGAATGACGCCCAGCATGGCTTCATCCGTGAGCCACGTTTTCTCTGCGTTGAGGAGCGGCACCCAATGGCTGGAGAGTTCGTTCATCAGACCTGCCGCCCGAGCCTACGGCCCCGCTTCGCGCGGAGCAATCCGCTCAAATGGCATCCGCGATGGGCTTGAGGAGCGGCGCGAGCAGCCCATCAAAGGCACTCCATTCGCCGAGAGCTGTGGCCGCCAGGACCATTGCAAGCAAGGTCCACAGCAGGGGCTTCCATGACAACGGGCGACCGGCCCCTCGCGGCCAAGGAGCAACAAGAACCGCCACAGCGCCGAAAAGGTCCAGGACCAGATCAGCGAGACTGCAGGACCGCCCTGCGGCTGCGATCTGCGTCCCCTCTTCGTGCAGACCATGTACCAAGGTCAGCAACAAGATGACCCGTCCTGTTCCGGTTGCAATGCCGGGCCAGGCTGCTTCGCGCGGACTGATGCCGCAGAAGCTCCGCAGCAACAACACCGCGAGCACCGCATGCGTGGCCGCATGCATGAGATTGACGAGACCCCACGGCAACGTGGCGGGCAGATCCGCCGACGGCGCTGTTGCCACCGCATGGAGGATGAGAATCCACGCAAGGGCACCGCTCGCCGCTGCGATACGCACCGGAACGTTGAAGGACGGACTCAGGCTTCGGGCCCGCGCTGGCGCACGACGCGTTCCTTCAGGCGGGTGATGACGTTGCTGTGGATCTGGCACACGCGCGACTCGGTGAGGTCGAGGATGCGGCCGATCTCCTTCATGGTCAACCCCTCGTAGTAGTACATGATGATGATGCGGCGCTCTTTCTGCGAGAGGCTGCGGGTGAGCACGTCGATGACGTCGCGGCGATTGATGGCCTCGAGCGGCGAATCCGCGCTCTTGTCGGCGATGACATCGGCCTTCTCGAGGCCGCCGTCACCACGCGAGTCATCGAAGCGATCGCTGAGAGAGTGCACGGAGACCGGCGCGGCGTCCTCGCGCATCTCCTGGAGTTCGTTGCCGGAGATACCGAGTTCCTGCGCCATCTCCTCTTCGTTGGGCGTGCGGCCGAGGCGCGCTTCGAGCGCTCTGCCGGCGCGAGAGATCTTGTTGGCCTTCAGGCGCACGAGACGCGGCACCCAATCTTGCGAGCGCAGTTCGTCAAGAATCGCACCCCGCACGCGCGTGCTGCAGTAGGTCTTGAACTTGATGCCGCGGGTCATGTCGAAGCCGTCGATGGCATCCATCAGCCCGAAGAAACCGCTGGAGGTGAGGTCGTCCAGCTCGATGCTGCGCGGCAAGGTCGCAAGCAGGCGCTCACCGATGTAGCGCACGAGCGGGTAATAGCGCTCGAGGAGCCTGTTGCGCGCCCCCTGATCCGCGTGTTCCTTGTAGGCGATCCAGTCCGCCTCCACTTCTGGAGGTTCACCGAACCCGAGCTTGCCTTCCGCCACTCCCGTGGCCACGGCACTCTCTGCGACCGCCATCACCACCGACGCATCCACCGACTTCACAGTGCTCATCGCTCTCCCTTTCCGGAAGCGCGGGATCCGAGCGCGGTGCGAAGTGGCTGAAAAAAACAATCGGCCGACTCCGCGCCACACGCGGGAAGTCGACCGTCAGATGGTCGGCTCTCCCTGCTTCGGTAACTGGCTGCCTTTCCATCTCGCGATGGGGAAGGCCCTCTAGCTTTGCGCCCCAACTTTTCAGCTGGTTTGCCCGTTCGTGCAGCGAACCGTTTCACTTTGTCCACCAGCGTTTCCGCCGGTGGTGGCCAAGGCGCAACGGCCTCGACCTGTTGAGAAGATAGGCCGAGCGGCCTGATCTGTCAAGAAATATTCTCTCGAACCACCAAAAAGTTCCGATCCAAGCACCCCAAACAGCTCAAAAGATGTTCCGCCGCAATGCTTTGCGAAATATCAGTGTCGATATTCCCGCTCTCTTGGGGTCGGATCACGAGGCGTGTCGCGACCTCTCGGGTCCGGACGCTCGCGTGGGTCATCGCGACGAGGATTGGTCGGTTCTTCGCGCGGCTTGCGTTCAGGGGCACCAGAATCGCGCGGGCCCGGAGCACTGGAGCCACCTGCCCCCGCTGGAGCCAAGACAGACTTCTTTGCTCCGAGCCTCGGCAACGGTCCCCGCGAGAAATTCTGCGTCCAGTACTCACCAGCAGAAGCTTTCCCGCACCCAAGATGCGTCCAGTTCCCGAGGAGGTTTCTGTGGTGGCCTGAGGATGCGCGCCACGAAGCGACGCTGGCGGCTCCGGTCAACTGGCCCTGCGCAATGTTCTCGGAAACGCCGCTGCCCCAGCCCGCGAGCTTCGCCCGCTGACCTGGATCCTCCTGGCCCTTCGTGGGAGAGGTGTGCGAGAAGTACCCGAGCTTCTTCATCTCTTCGCTGTGACCGCGCGCGGACTTCACGAGGCGCGCATCCGGCACGACTGGATCGAACCCCATCATGACGCGATACGCATTCGTCGCCTCATGACACTCGCGCTCGGCGCCGCTCATTTCTTCCGTGAGATCCGCGCTGAGCTGCACGAGTTCCTCGCGGCGCGCGAGGCGCGCCCCGTCCTGATCGTCACTGGCGGCATGCGCGATGTCGAGGCACTCGTCGAGAGCCTCCAGGAAGCTCGTAGCATCGTCCGTCTCGGTGCCGAGACTCTCGATGGCGCGCGTGCATGTATCGACGCGCTGCCAGGCCTCCGCCGCCGCGGGCACGAGTTCGAGCGCTCGCCGCGAAGGATTGCGCCAGAGTTCCTCGACCCGGCCGATGCGGCCGTCCACCTCTCCCTGAACATTCGACTGATCAGGCCCGTAGGGGTACGGATAGCGTTTCTCGTCCATCACGATTTCGAGAGCATGAGCACGCGCTTCATCCAGTTCTTTGCGCAGACGCACTCTCGTGCGCTGCAACTCGCTGCCCACGAGCCCCGCAAGGACAGCCGGGGCTTTGACCAGCCGATCGCGGCGGATCTGCAGCGCGCGCAGCGCTGCGGCGCGGCCAGCGGCCCCCGCGTTACGGAGGTCATCGAGGGCCACTTCCCAGAGCATGCCCTCAGCCGTCTCGACAGTGCGGGCACATTCTTCGAGGCGCCGGTCCGCGACGAAACGCTGGCGCTCCGCGGCCGTCATGAAGGTGCCCGCGAAGAGTTCGAACCCGCTCAGCGGAACGCCCTGCAGTCCCTTGCATTCGGCCACCAAAGGCATGGCTTTCGCCGTCAGCGCCGGATCGCGACCCGCGGCGCCGGCCAGCAGATCCAGAGCACGTGCAGGCTCGCGCAGCTCGAGCATCCACTCAGCAGTAATCAGTGCAGCATCGCCCGTGAAACGCGCCGCAGACAGCAGCAGCGCTTGGCGTTCAGGAGCGAAACGCCCCCACGCGATGGTCTGCCGCGCACCGATTCCGACCTGAAAAACAAGTTCCTTCCCGTCCACACCCTTCAGGTCGCCGCGCGCATCCCCCCCGAGAGAAACGCCCCGGAAACGCGCGGGATTGTCGGCGACGGCCCGAGCAAGCAAGGCCGGCAACTTCTCGAGAGCTTCCATCCGCTGACGGCGACGCTCGCAATGTGCGCGACCCGCCGCTGAGGTTGAAGCCGCCGTGGCCAGCGCAAAGGCCCGCGCGGCCTCCGCATGATCGCGGCGCGCTGCAATGCCCTCTGCCGCGGCGAGAGCATCCATCGCAGCACTGGAGTAGTCGATCTTCCGCGCAGACTCCTCTTCATTGGAGACGACCTCGTCTGCCACAGGAGCGGGAATGACACCCAGCAGCGCTCTCAGTGCGCCCTCGTGGCGCGTACCTTCGAAGCGCGGCAAGACCTCGTTGAGGGTGCGTCGTGCGGCGGCGGGCTGCATGGCCTTGATTTCGGGAATGATCGCGTCGTGCTCGGCCTCGGCCTCGCTCTCGGCGCGCGTTCTCAAGCTCCTCAGTCGCAAGCGCCCCGCTTCGTCGAGGCTCGGGTCTTCCGATGCCTGATCGAGAATGACGAGAGCTGCACCGTGGCGCCGTTCAGCCAGTGCTTCTTGTGCAGCCACCCTCGCCGCCGAGGCCCTCGCTTGCGCGCGCCGCACATAGGTTTCACGGCCGTGGTTCAGAAGTTCCGCGAAAACGGCATCACTGACGAGGGCCCGTGGCTCGTTTGGGCGCGCCGCTTGCAGAGCCAATTCGAACTCGCCGCGCGTGGCGAAAGCAGGGTTCATCGCCATGGATTGCAAGGTCCCGAGGGCCTCGTTCCGGCGTTGGCGCAACAGGCGCGCCTCCTCCTGTGCCGAGCGCAAGCTCGTTGCGCTCTCCTCGGGCTGCCGCAACAGCGCCGACTCGAGTGCGCTTTCCGCCTCCTCGTACTGGCCGCGCTGGACGTGATCCCGCGCGAGGCGCAGCGTCGCTTCGAATCCCGCTGTCGCGTCGGCATCCTTCTGGCGCGACTCGTAGAACTGCCACATGCCGAGAGCCGCCGCCACTGCGATCCCCCAAATACAGGCGAGCTTCAGGGCATGCACAACAGTGCGGGCTCGGTGCGGATGGGCCGGACGATGAGCCGACTCAGCAGGTGCCGACCGGGCGGCGCCAACACGGCGCAAGGTGAAGCTCGTGGTTGGTGAGATCCGGACCGATTCGCGGCCAGTGAGGCGCAATTGGGTGATCGGCACTTCATCGACCAGCGTGCCGAAGGTGCTCCCGAGGTCACGGAGGATGATCCCTCCCCCCGAGCACCGCAATTGGCAGTGGAGACGGGAGACACCGGTGTCCGACGGAACCACCGTGCACCCAGGGTCTCGACCGATGGTGATTTCGCCCTCGGCAGGGAGCACGAGGGGTTCGTGCCCCTCCTGAACAAGGACCAATTCAAATCGCTGAGACACCATGCCGCGCCGCTAGTAGCAACTCCCGGGCCAACGACCAATCCAACCATGAAAGCAGAACATCTTGCGACGCAATGATTTGCAAATCATGTCGCCCCGCCAAGCGACGCGTTGGTGTAAAGCCCATTTGGCGCCATATCAGCGCATGCTCAACAGGTGGAGGTGGTAGCCGAGCAAGACGGAATAGAAGGTGCACAGCGCCCACATGGCCGGCTTCACGAATCGGAAGGTCCGATGCAGAGCAAGAAAGAGGATGCAGAGCGCCACCACGGCAGCCTTGCTGAAGAGGAACCACTCGGTTCCGGCTTCGAGGAGCCAACGAGCGAGAGGATTGGCTTCCCGTGTCAGGTCGGCACCCACGATCACCAAAGTGAAAAGGGCATCCAGCAGATTCAACCCGAGAATGCTGAACCCGAGGACGAGATCTCCTCGCGGCAGAAGGTCAAAATAGCTGTTCCTCGATTCGCCCTCGCGCCGGCCGCGGACGCGCCCTCCTCGAAAGAGGAACTTGCTGATCATCGGTGTCGGAGCATCACGGCGGTCCATCCCGCGGCGACGTTCGATCCATGGCCAGGATGCGTACGGGTCCGCAGCGGAGTCGTGATGAGGCGCGCGTGGAGGCGCCTTTGACGCAGCTTCGTGCTTTATGTGCATGGAGAGTGGTCCACTTGCATGATCGGCATCCGCGGCGATGCTACACGCGAATCGTGTCCAGAAACCTCGTCCTTACGTCGACAACCTGACAGGAATCACCCCCATGGCGCCCAAGGTACAGGTGCTGCTCGCAGACTTCGATCCTCAGCGCGGTCAAGAAATGGAGAGCGCTCTCGCTGCGGCGGGCTGCCAAGTGCAGCGCGTCCTCGATGGTGCCGCCGTGCTTGAGGCCTGCGCACGGCGCCTGCCGGAAGTGCTCGTATTGGAGGCTTTCCTCCCGCGCCAGAACGGATTCGACGTGCTGAAGAGCCTGAAGGCCGATGCACGCACGAACACGCTGCGCGTGGTGTTGGTGCTGGATGAAGGTGACGACTACGGAAGGAGCCGGGCCCGCCTCTGCGGGGCTGACACGATCATGAACCGACCATTCGGAGCGCACGATCTCGTGCAGGACATCCTGAGACCCCGCTCACAGCCACAACCCGCCCTTGAGGATCTCCTTCAGGACATGGATGCACGCGCGAAGGCGGAAAACCCGCTGGTGCAGCACATCACGGATGCGGCCACGGGCCTGTTCAACAAGCCCTACACGGACTTGAAGCTCGCGGAGGAATGCAAGAAAGCCAGGCGCTTCGAGTTGCCGCTCTCCTGCGTGATCATTGGCCTCGATGACGGCGGTCAATTGGCCGATCCGCGTCAGGCCGACAAGTTGCGGAGCACCGTGAACGAACTGGCCGGACTGCTGCTCTGCGAATCGCGTGACATCGATCATGTTTCGCGCTATGGCACCGAGGAATTCCTGCTCTTGCTGCCGCACACGGATCAAGCTGGGGCGTCGGCCATGGCCCGGCGCGTTCTGACGAGCATCGCTGGACGGGGCATCCTGAACCCCGATGGCACTAGCCTGACCGCCTCCGCGGGGATTGCGTCCTTCCTTGCAGAAGACGAGGACGCCGCCGCTGCCCTCGTCACCAGGAGCCGCGAGGCCCTCAAAGTCTCGAGACACTGGGGCGGCAACCGTTTCACGATCCACTCCGAAGGCGTCGCACCGCAGACTGGATCCTGATCATTTTTTGAACACAAACCGGTTTTCACAATCTGCGCCACCCGCTAGCATCAGCACTCGACCGATGCTGACAAGACGCGCGACATTCCTCCGCTTCGCAGGCCTCGCACTGGTGGCCATTTTCCTCGCAGCTGGCGCGTTCAGCTGGGACGACCCGGTGCAGCTCACCGTGAAAAACGGCGCGCGGGTCTACTTCCCGTCCGACCTCTCCACCGGAGACAAGGTCGAGAAGAAGAAGCCTGCGGTGCTCAATTCGCGCCGCGTGTTCGATGCGACGCTCGAGTACCAGGAAATCCGTCGCCGCAATCTCGACAGCAACAGCGCCGAATGCCAACTCCTGCAGAAGCGCGCCTCCGACCGATTCCTCGCAGCCATCACACGCTGCGTCGACCGCGGTGGCTATGACTTGGTCGCCGAAGATGGCGCAGTCTCAGCCGAAAGCGCGACGCTCCCCGACGTCACCGACGAGGTGATCAAGGGTCTCTGAGCGCATGTCGCAGAGCACTCATTTCCGGGGCCTGCTCTGCTGCTTGATGCTGCTGGCCGCGTCCTGCAGCACCGAACAACCGACCTCGAGTCTGGTGTTCGAGAACCTGACCGCTCTCGGCGGTCCTTCAGCTCGCGCAGTCGATCCTTCGACGAAGGCACCATGGACCTGGCCCGACATCCCGCTCGCGGACGGCAACCTGTCACGCATTCTCTGGATGCCCAAGGGCCTGCCAGCGCAGCTGGTGAGCATGCTGAAGGAGTTCCCGCAGTGGAAGGCTGTCACCGCCACCGCAGGGGCAGGGCTTCAGACCGATCCCAACGCAACGCCGAAATCCCCTGAGGGTTGGGGCGTGCTCGCTGGCGCCGACCCCTTGGTGCTGTCGGGACCAAAGCCCGCGCTGGATGCAGTGGTCGAGCTCATCGGCGCCGTGCTCACAAGCATTCCGCTCATCGCCATCGAAGCGCGCGTGGTGGAAGTGATGGAGTCCGACGAATCGGCATTCGGAGCGGAGTGGTTCCTCCTCAATCGCGGTGATCGTCCGGGCTTCTCCAACCCGGCCCCGACGGGTTCTCCTCCTGCTCCCTACTCGAATGTCCTCGGCAGCAGCCAGTTGGGCGGAGGCGTCGCGCCGCTCCCCGGTGCCAGCGCATTCTTCACGCCGGACATTCTCATGGAACTCGGCACCATCGTGGACGACTTCCAGATGGACCTCATGCTGACGGCCATGAAGGCACTCCACAAAGTGGATGTCGTGAACGCGCCCAACGTGGCCGTCCTTTCCGGACACATCGCGAGCATTCTGGCCGGACAGGAAGTGCCGGTGTTCCAGCTCAACTTGCAGGGCAACACAACCATCATCTCCACGACGTTCAAGAACATCGCCGTCTCGCTGGATGTGCTGCCGCACCTGATCGCTCCCGGGGTGATTCGCATGGCGGTGGAAGTCCGCGTGCAGAACGTGACGGGCGGTGTGTCCGCGAGCATCGGCGCCAGCACCACGACCAATCCCGTGATTGCCAACCGCAGCGTCACCACCACACTCGAGGTGCGCGACGGGTTCACGGTGGTCCTCGGCGGACTCATCACCACCAACAATCTGGATGCCAACACGAAGGTCCCCGTGCTCGGCGATGTTCCGATCCTCGGTCCGCTCTTCGGCAGCACCCACGGACGCAAGCAACGCAGCAATCTCGTCTTCTTCATCACGCCGAAGGTGCTGTCACGCGAAGGCAACACGGGCGAGAAGATGATCCTGCCGCCGGAAGAGGGCAAACCCGGCGGCGGCGCCCCCTGACGTAGGATGATCGGCGAACGGAATGCTCCCCGGGAGCTTCACGTCGCCCGACTCATGCAAGCGCAAAGGATGCGGCCTTTTCAACGCCAACGTGGCACCGTCATGGTGCTCGCGTTGATCATCGTGACGCTGGTGATCGTGCTGGTCGCGGATGCAACCCAGGTCGCGCGCATGGAGCGCGAGGCCTCCCGCAACGCGGCGACGGACCTCCGCATCGAATCCGCCATGGCCGGGGCCCTCGAGATCGCCAAGGCCTACCTGACCGACGACCTCATCAACTCCGGCGAGACCGACAGTCTCATGGAGGAGTGGGCTCTCGAGGAAGGCCTCGAGCGCGAGTTCGACCCGGAATCCACGGCCGGTATGGCCATGGGCGCCGGCACTTCATCGGAGGCCACGGACGAGTTCCCGCGCGCGCGTATTTTCATCGAGGATGAAGAACGCAAATGGCCGCTCGCCTGGCTGAAGATGGGCTCCGAGGCCATGCGCGAACGAAGACGCGACGGGCTCGCCACCGTGCTCGACGACTACCGCGCCAACACGCCCCTCGACATTGATTCCGCGCTCGCCCAGAACTACGCGCTGCGCATCGCGGAGTTCATCAATCGCAAGGAAGGTGACAGCGGCTTCGGCCCGACACCGCGCCCGCTCACCAAGTCCGGCCTGCCGCTGCACGTGATGGATCTCGGACTCATCCCCGGCATTCCGCACGACCTCATCTACCGCAAGGTGGATCCTGAAGCCGGCACCGTGGTGCCTGGCCTCATGGACGTGGTCACGCTCTGGACCGACGGCAAGATCAACGTGAACACGGCACCACTTGCTGTGCTGCGCGGCGTGTTCCGACGGCGCGAGGACGACATGAGTGTCGCCAACGACATCGTGAAGCGCCGCGACGGCATGCAGGAGGAGTACGAGCTGCGCGAGAACACGCGCGATCTCTCGCCCGAGGAACGCCGCCGTCGGAAGCGCGAGGAGCGCGCCGAAGAAGAACGCAATGCCAACGCACCCGGCGAAGGCGAATCCCGGGGTGGAAGGTCCGGCAGCTCTGCCGCCGGCGGGCGCGAAGGCGCTGCTCCTGGCGAAGAAGGCTCTGGCGCGTTCACTTCAATGGACCAGCTGAAGAAGGAAGTCAACACGCTGACCGACCGCCTCTACACCGAGGTTTCCAGCACCATCTCACTGCAGTCGAAAGTGTTCAGCGTGTGGGTGGAGATCGAGGTCGGTGGCCTGCGGAAAGTGCGCCGCACCATCCTCCGCCGCGAAGGACCGCGCTTCGTGATGATCCTCAGCGAGAACGCGGACTATCCGACTTGGCGCCAGCTGAGCGACGACGAATACCGCTCGCGTCTCAGCGCGAACGGCCTCGGGGACGCGCCCGCCCCCGCGAAGCCCCGCTGACATCCCGCGTCGGGGCGCGCCCGCCAATCACGCGTCGCGTCGATTCCGTGCGCTGACCCTCGGGACGCTCCGCTGCATGTGAGCGTTCCTCCTGAGACCGCGCTGATCCTGAACGGCCTGCCGGGGAGCGCCGCGCTGAGCCCGAGCGACCATGTTCCGGACGACGCGCTGATCCAGAACGGCCCGACGGTGAACGCCGTACTGACCCCGAACGACTGCCCGTGCGGAAAGCGGTGGAATCCGGATCGCGACGACCGCCCGGCGGCGGCGCCTTCAATCCGGCTGGACGCTGATCCTCCTCGGCAGGGTGGAAGATGCGCTCCACATCCTCGCGTGAGAGCCGCCGCGCACCGCGCTCCTTCAGGTTCTCTGTCGTGAGATGGCCGATGCGGATGCGCGCCATCTTGTCGGCAGTGAGCCCGACCTTCGCGAAGGCACGGCGCAGCAGGCGATGTTGATTGAGCGCCGGACTCGCAAGCACTGTGGTGACGTGGTGACCGCGGCGCAGCACATGGACCCAGACCGGTCCCGAGTTGCCGTCGGAAAGCCACACACCTTTGCGCAACTGCTCAAGACGTTCGTTGGTCAATTCCCCGCGCAGGCGGAGGTACCACGTCTGGCGTAAAGGATGTCCGCGCTTCAACATGGTGGCCGCGAGATCGCCATCGTTGGTCACCACGATGAGGCCTTCCGATTCCTCCTCCATGCGCCCCACCGGAAAGAGCGCTCGCTTGGAGCGGTGCTTCACGAGGCTGGTGACGTTGGTGCGGCCGAACTGATCGTCCGTGGTGCACACCACACCCACGGGCTTGTAGACGATCCAGCTCACGGCCGGCTCGCACTGCACACGTTCGCCATCCAGACGCACTTCCTGGTGCTCCGGATCCACCTGAACACCCATGCTGCGCACCACCGTGCCGTCGATGGACACGCGGCCTTGCCGGATGAGATCCTCGCAGTCGCGTCGGCTCGCGGCACCGCTACGGGCAAGAAACTTGTGCAAACGTTCGAGCTTGGGTGCGTCAGTCATGGGGCGGCGGGAGGACGCGCTGGTGTGATCCACGCAAGGAGGAGCTTCTCGCCCTCGAGCCGCGTGATGCTAGCACCCGCAGGGATGATGAGACTCGTCCCTGGCCGCAGCTGGGCTGCATCCCCCATGGCGCTGACTGTGCCCCGCCCCTCAAGACACACGATCACGGTCAACTCACGCACGAGTTCCGTCGTGGCCCCATGGACGCGGCGGGATTCCAGTCGGAAAGCCGGCGTGTCCACAAGAACTTGAGCTGCCAGCGCGACATCAAGCCGCGCATGCGGCACGTGTGGCGTCGCATAGTCGAGCACTTGAAGCGCTTCCGGCACATGCAGCGTGCGGGCTTGACCATCCCCGCCGGTTCGCCCCCAATCATGCAACCGGAAGGTCACATCGCTCGGCTGCTGAACCTCCAGCATCACGATGCCCGGGCCCGGAGCGTGCACCGTGCCTGGTTCCACATGCCAGATCTCGCCAGCCGTGACGGGGAAGCGCTGCAGCAGATTCTCGATGCCCGCACCGCCGACGGCGAGCGCGCTCTGCACGGCGTCCTTGGTGGTGCCAGGTTTGAAACCGAAGTCGATCCACGCACCGGGCGCCGCCTCGAGAATCCACCACACCTCGCGCTTGCCGCAAGCTGTGCCGCGCAGGCGCCGCGCGCAAGCGTCATCCGGATGCACTTGAACGGAAAGTTGGCTCTCGCAGTTCAGGAACTTCACCAGCAGAGGAAACTCTGCGCCAGCCGCGAGTCCGGCGAGATGTCGCCCCTCCCTCGACCAGAGTTCTGAAAGCGTTGCTCCCGTGTCGAGATCACGCGATTCCATCCCGGCGAGTGCCGAAACTTCCCAGCTCTCGCCGATGCGCTCCGTGAGGGGCGCGTCCTTCGCGAAGAGTCGCTGCAGCCGCTGGCCACCCCAGAGGACTTGCTTCAGCGCGGGACGCATGCGGTAGAGGCCGCGCTTCATGCGCCAGCCTCCGTGAGCAGAGCTCGCGCCTGCGCGCGCGCGGTGGCCGTGGCCACATCCCCGCCGAGCATCTCGGCAAGTTCCTGAATTCGTTCTTCGCCACGCAGCTCTCGCACCGTGGTGACCGTGCGGCCACCCTCGACGCACTTCGACACCTTCCAGTGACGGCTTGCATGCGCCGCCACTTGGGGCAGGTGCGTGACGCTGATCACCTGTCTCTGCTGAGCCAATTCCGCCAGATGACGTCCGAGCGCTGCCGCCGTGCGGCCGCTCACACCGGCATCGACCTCGTCCAGCACGAGCACGGGTGTCGTGAACGCGCGCGCCAACGCCGAGGTCAGCGCGAGAAGCATGCGACTCAATTCGCCTCCCGAAGCCACGCGCTCCACCGGTTGAGGATCTTCGCCGGGATTCGCAGCCAGCAGGAAGCGGGCGCCCCCCGGACCGGCCGGGCCGGGCTCCAACGGATCAACGTCACGCGGCATCGTCGGTGGAGTGAACTCCACCTCCATGCGCGCTTTTTCCATGCGCAATCCGGCCAGCACAGCTTCCACGCTCCTCTTCAGGCGCACGGCCGCGGCCTTGCGCCTCTGCATGATCGCGCTCCCCGAGGCCCGCAAGCCTGCACGCGCCTGCTCCACCTCGCGTGCGAGCCCCGCGAGTTTCTCATCACCACCGGCAAGGCCGGCCAACTCGCTTTCCAACCGCTCCTGGAGCGGGGGAAGATCATCGGCACTGGTGCGAAGCCGCCGCGCCACGTCGCGCAACTCTTCGAGTCGTCGCTCCACCACCTGCAGGCGTTCCGGATCGCTTTCGAGGTGATCCGCCAGCGCGCGCGCTTCGGCCGCGATGTCTCTCGCCTCGATGGCGAGGCTCTCGATGCGGACCACGAGCTGCGCAAGAGCCTCGTTCCCGCTGGCAAAAACAGCCAGCCTCTTGCGCGCACGGCCCGCGGCATCCGCCGCGGCATCATCCCCGGAAGCCAGAGCCGCCTCTGTCTCGCAAAGGGCCTGAATGAGGTCTCTCCCGCCAGAGAGGAGCTTCCATTCCGCGGCGAGTTCCGCTTCCTCGCCCACGCGCGGTTGGATCCGCCGCAGGATGCGCAGGCGCTCTTCGAGAAGCTCTTGACGCGCCTCGCGTTGACCGAGGGCGTCCTTCAATGCCGTCATCACCGCCAAGCACTCGCGCGCGCGTGCGCGCTCACGGCACCACGCCTCGACCTCGTCTCTGGTGCCAGCAAATGCGTCGAGCATGGCCACCTGCTCAGCGGGTTCGCGGAAAAGTCGCTGCTCGTCTTGAGCGTGGAAGCCGATGAGCACAGCGCCCAACTCCGCCTGCATCGCTGCTGTGCAAAGCCGGCCGTTCAAACTCGCCTTGCTGCCGCCATCGGCGCGCAGCGTGCGTCCGAACATGATTTCAGAGTCGCCGGCGGCCACGAGTGTGCATGACCCTGAAAGCCGAGCTGCGCTGTCCTTCCCCAGCGCGAGTGCCATCTCGATCTCGGCCCCCTCCGCGCCGCGTCGCACGAGCTCGGAACGCGCGCGCCCACCCAGCGCGAGCGCAATGGCTCCGAGGACCAGCGATTTTCCTTCGCCGGTTTCCCCGGTGATGACGTTGAACCCCGGAGCGAACTCGAGCTCCGCCTCCGCCAGCAGCGCGAGATTCCGGACCGCGAGGTGCTGGATCATCAGGTCACACGAGTGCCGGGCAGGACGTTGCCGTCCACGCCCAGCAGAAGCACCTTCTCCGGGCCGCGCACAGCGAGGAGCATGCCCGAGCTCTCGACCCCGCGCAGCAGTGCGGGCTGGAGATTCGCGATCACGATCACGGAACGACCGATCAGAGCCTCGGGCGTCCAATCGGCGCGAATGCCGGACACGATCTGGCGCGGCGTGGCCTCGCCGATGTCCACTTGCAGGACGAGCAGGCGATCGGCCTTCTCGTGGGGCGCCGCAGCAACCACCCGGCCCGCGCGCAGATCCACGCGCTGGAATTCCTCGATGGTGAGTGGCTGAGGGGCGCCGGAAGCTGCTGCTGGTGTGGGGTCGCTCATGCAGCGAATTTATCCGCTGCCGGGGCCGCCGGAAAGCGCGCGGGCTGCAGCAAAGAGATGAAACACGCTCTCCCCGCTGGCGATGGTCCTGAAGGGGCGACAATCCACCGGCGTGCATGCTGCAAGATCGGCATTCACGGGAACTCTGAGGACGAGCACTCCACCTTCATCCAAGGCTGGCAGCAATCGTGCCAAGAGCTCCGCCATGCGCCCGGGGTGCGCGAGCACCAAGGGGAACGGTGGATCGAGAAAGGCGAGATGCACCGCGTGAGTGAGCCGGGTCGGGTCAAAGCGCTCCGCCGGGAGTGCGAGCACGCTCGCGCGCTCCCGGAGCCCGAGAGCGGCGAGGTTGCGTTCGAGGACCGGCAGGGCGTGGCGCCCGGATTCGATGAAGGTCGCTGCTTCCGCGCCACGTGAGAGGGCTTCGATACCGAGGCCGCCTGAACCAGCGAAGATGTCGAGCACCCCGGCGCAGGGAAACTCCGCCATGAGGATGTTGAACAGCGTCTCCTTCTGGCGGTCCATGATGGGCCGCGTGCGCTCACCGGCCGGAGCATGCAGCGTGCGCCCGCGCAGTTCTCCGGCAATCACCCGCACGACGGCGGCCTCGCGAGCGGACGGGAGTTTCGACGTCCCGCGGCATAGAATGGTGCGCCCCTCATGACACCGCGATTGTATGTGAACCTCGATCACGTGGCCACGCTGCGGCAAGTGCGTGGAGTGTCCTACCCTGACGTTCTCGAAGCAGCGCTGCTCGCGGAACACTCGGGACACGTGCAGGGCATCACGCTGCATGTCCGTGAGGACCGCCGCCATGTGCAAGACCGCGACGTGGAGCGCGTGATGGCCGCTGTTCGCCTGCCGTTCAACTACGAAATGAGCACGGCCGAGGACATCGTGACCCACGCCGTCCGCCAACGGCCGGCCCAGGCGACCCTCGTGCCGGAACGGCGTCAGGAACTGACCACCGAGGGCGGACTCGACCTCGAACGAGATGCCGCAAGGCTGCGCGAGGTCACACAACGGCTGCAAGCTGTCGGCACGCGAGTGAGTTTCTTCATCGCACCGGAACCGCACGACGTGCAGCGAAGCCGCGCACTCGGCGCCGAGTGCGTCGAACTGCACACCGGCCAGTGGGCTCACAGCTTTGGCAGCGCCAAGGCCTCTCATGAGCTCGCGCGCCTCGAGGCGGCCGCCATGGCTGCCGGGGCTGCAGGCCTCGTGCTCAACGCCGGGCACGGACTCACCACGGACAACGTGGGGCCGGTCGCGAAGCTCGCCGGCCTCGTGGATCTCAATATCGGACACGCCATCGTGGCGCGCGCCGTGATTCTCGGACTCCGCGATGCGCTGGGCGAGATGGCCGAGGCCATCGCCAGCGCTGCGCCAACACCCCTCACGGGACGACAAGGAACTGCATGACTGGAAGTCAGATCGACCGCCGCGCTCTCGATGCGTGGATCAAAGCCCGGCGCAGCACCTTCGAGACCCAGTTGAAGGAACTGGTGGAGATCCCGAGCATCTCCATGGACCCGTCGCGGAAGGCGGACATGCAGCGCTGCGCGCAAGCCGCAAGCGCCATGATCCGGAAGGCAGGCGGAGTCGCCACGATTCACGCGACCGCGGGTCACCCTGTGGTCTCCGGCGGTTTCATCCGCGACCCGAAGCTCCCGACGGTGACCATCTACAACCACCTCGACGTGCAGCCGGCAGACGAACCCACGTGGCGCCAGGATCCCTTCCGCATGTCGAATGTGGACGGCACCTACGGCGGCCGCGGCACCACGGACGACAAGGGCCCCGCGCTGACGGCGTTCCATGCCGCATGCTGGGCGCAAGAGGCGGGGCTGCCCATCAACATCCGCTTCCTCTGGGAACTCGAAGAGGAGATTGGCAGCCCGAACTTCGAAGCCTGCCTCACAGCCAACGCCAAGGAACTTTCCGCCGGCGGCCGTGAGCGGCACTCGGTGGTCGTCTCCGACACCGTCTGGGTTGCTCGCGGCAAGCCGGCGGTGTCCATGGGGCTTCGCGGCATGGTGACCGCGCTGCTCACACTCGAGACCGGCACGGAGGATCGTCACAGCGGACTCGTGGGCGGGCTCGCGCGCAATCCCATCACAGAACTCGCCGCGGTCATCGCAGGTTGCGTCGACGCACGCACTGGCCGCATTCTCATCAAGGACTTCATGAAGAAGGTGGAGAAGCCATCGAAGAAGGAACTGGATGGGTTTGTCGCCTCGGGCTTCCGCACCAACCGTTTCCGCGAAGTGCATGGCTTCAAGAGCCTGCGCACCAAGGATCATCGCGCAGGTGCCGCGGCCATCTGGGCCTTGCCGACCTTCGAAGTGCACGGCATCACCGGCGGCTACCAAGGGCCCGGCGTGAAGAGCATTGTTCCTCCGCGCGCTGAAGTGAAGATCAGCATGCGCTTGGTGCCGGGACAGACACCCGACGAGGCGGTGCGGCTCCTCACGCGCCACGTCAAGCAACTGAACAAGGACGTGGTGGTGAAAGCACAGCATGGCTTGCTGCCCTACCGCGGTCCCTCCACGGGGCCGCTCGCGGATGCCGCCGTGGAATCGCTGCGCTTCGCCTTCGGCAAGAAGCCGGCCTTTGTGCGCGAAGGCGGCTCCATCGGCGCGGTCGTCACCATGCGCGAGCGTCTCGGCTGCGACGTCATGTTCATCGGGCTTTCGCTGCCAGAACATGGCTACCACGCGCCCAACGAAAACTACGACTGGGGGCAGGCATCCGGCGGAATGGCCGCCTTCGCCCGCTACTTCGAGCTGCTCTCCGAGCGGCGCTGAGCCGTGAGCCTCGACGCGCACCTCCTCGTTCAAGACCTGCACGGGGAGGTGCGCCATGTGCTCACGGGGAGTCCAGTTTCCCTCGGCGCGGCTACGGGTTCGACGATCCAATTGGTGGGCCCCGGCATCGACGCCCACCACGCCCTGCTGCAGCGCGAAGGCGAACACCACGTTCTGTTCGATCTGAGTGCTGGCCGCACCACCGTGAATGGCGCTGTCACTGGATCGTGCCTTCTCGAGAACGGCGACCAGATCCGCATCGGAGGCCTGGTTCTCGTCTACTTGCGCGCCGCCGTGGCGAGCGCCGAGCCGACCGCACTCTCAACTGCTGCTGCGGCCGCAGCACACGCGGTGCATAACGCACGCGCGGCAGAACGCGCCCTCCAGCGAACGACCACGCAAGCGGCCAGCGTGGTGCTGCATGCCCTGCTCCTCATCGTCCTCCTCAATGTCCGCCGGGACACGACGGAGGCCGCACCAGAGTCCATTTTGCTGACGAACGACTTGGTATCGAGGAGCTCCGCAGAATCCGCTGAGGTTGCCCCGGCCCCACCGAACCGACAGACCGTGCCCGCTGCGAAGGAGCCCACGCTCCGTGACCTCGTCACCGCTCATCCGCCGCGCGAGACGTACCCCACGCATTCCGCCAGCGTCACCCGAAGTGACTCCGCAACGCCTCCAAACGCCCTGAGTGAACTCGCTGCATCCGGTCACACGCCTGCCCCACGCAACAGCGACCCTGCAACCATCGGGCTCGGTGCCGGGTTGCTCGATGAGGGTGACGCGCTCACGGGCCCACCCGGCGCTGCGCGCGCAGGAGCTGAGGTTGCCCTCACCGCAGGCGGCAGCGCTTTCCGCGAACGCGTCTACGCATTGCAGGGCACCGGCCTTGATGTGGCGGTGGTCATCGACAGCACGTCCTCCATGCAGTCCGTGCTCGACGCCGCACGCACCACGGTCGGGCGCATCGTCGCAACGCTCAGCACGCTCATTCCAAACTTCCGCCTCGCGGTCGTCACCTACCGCGACGCCAAGGACGAATATGTCACGCGTCACTCGGGCTTCAGCAACAGCCCGTGGAACGCGGTGCATTTCATGGAAGGGCTCAAACCTGAAGGCGGAGGCGATACGCCGGAGTCCGTTCTCGAAGCCCTGCAGGTCGCTCTGCAACGCCTCGAGTGGTCGCCGAAGGCGCGGCGTGTCGTGATTCTCGTTGGCGACGCGCCCGGTCACGAAGCGGATCGAGTTGCCCTCAGGAACCTCGTGCGCGCGGCGAGCGAACGCACCACCATCCACTGCGTCGTGACACCCACGGGCGGCATCGGCAGTCTGCGCGGGGCAAACCCCGCGACGGTCGAAATGTTCGGCGAGATCGCAACCCTCGGACGCGGTTCCAGCACGTTGCTGGGCAATGCGGAGAGCCTCATCGGCATTCTGTTCGCCAGTTCCTTCGGATCTGATCAGAAAGACGCAGCTCTCCGCGCGCTCGCGGCCCTTGAGAGCAGCCTCGCCGTGCGCTTTGCGCGCAAGACCATCCAACGCGGTGATCCCGAAGCACTCCTCACTCTTCTCGAGAAAGATCCGCCACCCACGCACGTGCTTCGCATCCTGCTCGAAGACCCGGACGTGAAACTCCTGCCAGTGTTTCTGAGGCTCGTCGAGGACCCACGCTCATCCGAGGCAGCCAAGGCTGCATGCATCGTGCTGATCGGCAGAGTGCTGCGTTCGGGCGGCGCCCGTGAAGCGACGCTGGATCTGGCGCTTCGTATGGAACCACGTGCCGGTCCTGCGCGCCTCGCGCGCTCCGTGCGGGAATTGAAGACTCAACTCCGACGGGATCTGCCAGGTCGGGTCCTCGATCTGCCGGGCTTGCAGGAGCGCTGAAGCTCTCAGCTCACACTGGCCATCGCGTCCGGGATCTCCGCGATGATTTCATCCAGCGTGAGACTGCGCGCCGCTGCGGCCGGGCGCGCGCGTTCCGCGGCGCGGCCGTGGATGAAGACCCCGGCGCAAGCCGCCTCCAGCGGCTTCTGACCGGCAGCGAGGAATGCCGCGATGATGCCGGAGAGCACATCGCCAGTGCCGCCACGCGCGAGGCCAGCATGACCCGTCGTGTTCACGCACAGCTTCGTGCCGTCAAAAACGAGCGTCTGATTCCCTTTCAGAACCACGACGCCCCCAAGGCGCTGCCACAGTTCCCTGGCCGCACGCACGCGCTCGTTCGTGATTTCCGCGGCGTTCATGTCGAGCAGTCGCTCGGCCTCTCCGGCATGTGGTGTGAAAACCCTCAGCCCGGCGTTGGATCGATCCCGGTCCGCAAGCGCGAAGAGCGCATCGGCATCCACCACCACGGGCTGCGTCGCCTCCGCGTGGATCGTGCGCACAAGCGCGAGCGTGTCTTCATGGCGTCCGAGTCCCGGCCCGAGGACCACGGCACCGCCGCCGCGGAGCAGCCGGCGCAACTCCGCAAGCGCCGGCCAAGCGAAGGCACCGGAGAGCGTCTCCCGGACTCCCGTCACCATGAGTGCGGGCTCGGACACGCATTCGTCACGAATGGACATCGGCACCGCCAGTTCGACCAGCCCCGCTCCGGCAGCAAGAGCGCCGCGCCCCGCCAGCCGCGCGGCACCAGAAAGCCCGCGCGAACCACCGATGACAAGAACCCTCCCCCGCGTGCGCTTGTGCGAAGCGGTCGAAAGAGGCGGCAGTTCCGGTGAGAGGATCGGTTCGGGGTGCATGTCCGCGCGCATCCTTGCCGCGCGATGGACTCAGCCTACAATCCACGCGCCGACCGGAGGGTTGGCAGAGTGGTCGATTGCGGCGGTTTTGAAAACCGTTGACCCGCAAGGGTCCGGGGGTTCGAATCCCTCACCCTCCGCCAACCAAGTCACGGCCTGAGTTTCCAAGAGACTCAGCCGTACGATGCCGAAGAGGCAAACGCCTGCACCTCCGGGTGGGGGCGGGTCCGAAGGATCGATTCCTCCGGGCGAGGTTTGACAACTGGAGAGATGGCAGAGTGGTCGAATGCGCCGGTTTGCTAAATCGGTGTACCTGTTAAATCGGGTACCGAGGGTTCGAATCCCTCTCTCTCCGTCACAATGTTTCCTGTGATCGGCTGGCCGCGCCCGTTGAGCGGCTCCCGTCCCGGTCGGCGGTTTCCCGGCTGGGTGTTGGCGGTGGCGTGTCTTGCCGCCACGGGCTGCGTTGCGCGCACGCTCACCGTCACGAGCGAGCCCGTCGCGGCCGAGGTCATTGTCGACGGTCGTCAGGTCGGCCTCGCCCCGGTCACGGTGGACGTTCGCCACGGGGGCGTGCGCGAGCTCATCCTGCTCGCTCCGGGATTCGAACCCGCCATCCTCCTCCATGACACGGAGCGTTTCTGGAGAGACACACCCCCCTTTGACGCTGTCGCAGACCTTGTGGGTGGCGATGATCGCCAGGAGCTTCACGTCACGCTGCGTCCTGAGCGCAGCCTCACGGATTGGGATGCCGACAAGGAAGCGGTGCTGCGGCGTCTCGCGGAGCGGGCGGCAACCCTGAGAGCCCGTTTGCAACTCCTCCCAGCGCTGCCCGCAGACGGGACGCCCTGAGGGCCCGCCATGCGTTGCCAGAACTGCAGTGATGCGGACAGCTCCGTGCTGCTGAAGCAAGTCATCGGCGGCAAGAAGGAAGAGTTGCACCTGTGTGCTGCGTGCGCGGCGCAGCACGGTTTCGCCATCGATCCGAAGTCCATCATCAGCCACGCTCTCGCCGGCAAGCATGCGCCGGACTGGGTCGCGATGGCCACAGAGTTCATGAAGCTTCACGAAGAAGTGTTCGGCAAACTCCCGAGCATGGAGCACTGGTCCGTCGAGGACTTCAAGAAGGCACTCGAATCCCTGAAGGACGAGCCGGCGACCGAGGCCCAGCAAAGCGCGACGGAGGCACTGGCCGAGAAACTCGCCCAACTGCCCGAATCCGGCGCTCCGGCCAAGGCTCGGCGTCGCCGCAAGGTGGCGACGAAGGCCTGCCCCGCTTGCGGGTTCACGCTGCAGGACTTCAAGAAAAACCGCCGTTTCGGATGCGCTGAAGACTACGAAGTGTTCGCACCCCAGGTGCGCGAGATGCTCACCTCGATCCATGGTTCGGCGGAGCATCGCGGAAGGCAGCCGACGCGCCTGGCCGCAACGCAGGCTCGTGCGCGCCACATCGCGGCCCTCAAGACGGAACTCGAAGCCGCCGTCAATGGCGAGGAGTACGAACGCGCGGCAACGCTGCGCGACAAGCTCCGGCTCATCGAGGAAGGAGGAGACAGCGATGCTGGTGCCTCCTGAATTCCGCGGTCCGGACGCCTGGAACAGGGCTGGGCAGAACTCCGACGTCGCACTTTCCACGCGCGTGCGCATCGCACGCAACATCCGTGACTTCCCCTTCCCGGCGCGCCTCGATGCGGAAGCCCGCGAGCGCCTGCACAGGAAACTCACGGAGGCGATCAGTGCAGCGGGACTCGCGCCCGATCTGATCTCAGTCGATCTCGCCGACTTGCCGGAGCTCCGGGGACAGTTGCTGTGGGAACGCAATCTCATCAGCCGCGAGACCCTGAAAGCTTCCGGCCACCGCGGTGTGTGCTGGTCGGCGTCGCAGCAGTTCAGCATCATGACGGCGGAAGAAGACCACTTGCGCATCCAAGTGCTGCGCGCAGGGTTCTCGGCCCCGGAAGCGCTCACGGCGGCCTTCGAAGTGGATACGCGCCTCGATGCGCGGCTCGACTACGCCTGGAGTCAGGAGTTCGGATTCCTCACTGCGTGCCCGACCAACACCGGCACCGGGCTGCGCATCAGTGTCATGCTGCATGTGCCAGCGCTGGTGCGTGCCGGCCAGATGGAGACGGTGAACAAGGCCTGCAACGAAGTCGGGCTCACCGTGCGCGGCCACCACGGCGAGGGTTCCAAGGCCCTCGGCGATGTGGTGCAGCTTTCGAATCAGCGCACTCTCGGCAGCACGGAAGAGGATCTCCTCGCCAATGTGCAGTCCATGACCTCCAAGGTCATCGAGTACGAGCGCCTCATGCGTGAGAAGCTCCTGAACGAATCGCGGAGCACCCTTGAAGATCAGGTGTTCCGCTCCCTCGGAACTCTCAGGTACGCGCGCAAGCTCAATTTCGAGGAAACCCAGAGCCTGCTTTCCGCCGTGCGCCTGGGCGTCCACCTGAAGCTGCTCTCGGGCGTACCTTTGGACTCCCTCAGCGAACTTCAGATCCTCACCCAGCCTGGCCACCTCCAAGCGCTCCATGATCGCTCCATGGATGCCGATGACAGGGACATTGCCCGGGCCACCTGGCTCCGGGAAAGGTTCCAGCCGGAGTCGAATTGAGTCCGGCCCGCGGGTTGCTTTGAAATGGGAACTGCAGCGCGGCGAGTGCTGCAGCGTATGCTCTACTGATGACTCGGTGCTCCTCCGGGATCACGGAAGAGCGCGGGTGATATCGGGTGCATGGCAGAAACCTGCCAAAGAGGCAGGCAGCCGCCACCGGCGGCCGGGGGAAGAGCGATGTTCGACCGTTACACCGACAGGGCCCGGAAGGTGATGGGGCTCGCGCGCCAGGAAGCGCAGCGGCTGAATCACGAGTACATCGGAACCGAGCACATCCTGCTCGGCCTCGTCCAGGAAGGCAGCGGCGTGGCCGCGAATTGCCTCAAGAACCTGGACGTGGAGATGAAGCGCGTGCGCCAGGAGATCGAGAAGCTCGTGAAGCCCGGCTCCTCCGCGGTGACCATGGGTCAATTGCCCTTCACTCCCCGCGCCAAGAGCGCGCTCGAACTCGCCTTGGAGGAAGCCGGCAACCTCGGCCACAACTACGTCGGTACTGAGCACCTCCTGCTTGGACTCATCCGCGAAGCTGACGGCAAGGCCGCACAGGTCCTGCGCGCCCTCGGCGTGAAGCTCGAAAAACTCCGCGAAGAAGTGCTCGAGTTCCTCGGCACCGAACTGCCCGCGGGAGAACCCGAGAAGGAAAGCGCCGGTCCCGCTGGCGCCAGTGGTGGCGCGGCGCGCGAAGGCGCAGCACCCGCCGGCAAGTCGAAGTCGCCAGCCCTCGACAACTTCGGCCGCGACCTCACCGAACTCGCACGCGAAGGCCGCCTCGATCCCGTCATCGGCCGGGCCAAGGAAATCGAACGCGTCATCCAGATCCTCTCGCGCCGCACGAAGAACAACCCGGTGCTCCTCGGCGAAGCCGGCGTCGGCAAGACCGCCATCGTCGAAGGTCTTGCGCAGGCTGTGATCAAGGGCGATGTGCCTGAAGTGCTGCTCGAGAAGCGCATCGTGGTCCTCGACCTCGCCATGATGGTGGCGGGCACCAAGTACCGCGGCCAGTTCGAAGAGCGCATCAAGGCCGTGATGGCCGAAGTGCGCCGCAACAAGAACATCATTCTGTTCATCGACGAGCTGCACACGCTCGTGGGTGCCGGCGGCGCGGAAGGCGCCATCGACGCCAGCAACGTGCTGAAACCCGCACTCTCACGCTCGGAAGTGCAGTGCATCGGCGCGACCACGGGCGACCCCGCGCCGGATCCGCGGCTCGCCTCGACCTGCGCGCCGGTCCTGGCGCCGGCGACGGTGGTGCCGCCAGATGGCGTCAACGCGGCGGCCACGGCGTTCTTGCCGGCGGCGGGGCTGGTGGCCGTCGGCGCCGGCGTGCGGGCGTTCGGGAGCGACGCGCAGATCACCTGGCGGATCGCCGTGCCCACGAGCGGGAAGCTGTCCGCGTGGGTGCACTCGGCCAACGACAACCCGATCACGCTGCGGATCGACGACACCGCGATGGCCGCGCCCCCGGCCGGCGCCGGGTGGCTCGGCTACGCCCTCGAGATACCCAGCGGCGAGCATCACCTCGACATCCAGCTCGCCGGCGCCGCCGAGTTCGACAAGATCGTGCTGGCGACCGCGCCGCTCGCCGACGTCATCGCGGTCAGCGCCGCGGTGACCGATCCACCGGTGTACGGGCCGCGCGCGTATCGCATGCGGGCCCTGCCGTTCGCCGCCGCGCGCTTCGCGGTCGGGCCCGCCGATCGCTACGCCGACGATCCCACCGCGTGGTCGCCGACCACGATGTCCGGCGGCACCGCCGCGCCGATCACGGTGCGCGGGACGCTCGGCCAGCGCGTGTCGCTGGCGATCGGCGTCGCCACCAACCCGGCGATGTTCGCGATCCCGGCGTCGGTCGAGGTGTCGCTCGACGCGCTGACCGCGCCCGGCGCCCCGACCCTACCGGCCGGGCTGATCGACGTGCGCGCGCTGTCGGTGCAGGACACGCGGGTGGCGGCGTTCCAGGAGATCGCGACCAAGACGCGGCCCACCGGCCAGCTGCTGGTCAAGGACGAGGCGTTCTGCGCCCGCGACGTGATCACCGCGGGCCCCTCGGTGCCGGCCGGCGTGCAGGGGCCGTTCGGCGGCGGCCGCGCGCGCGGCGTCCTGGCCCCGGGCGATCAGCGCCAGTTCTGGGTGACCGTCCAGCTGCCCAGCGGCGGCTTCACCGCGTCGACGCGCTACACCGGCGCGCTGCGGGTGGTGGTCGACGGCTTCACCGGCGACGCGATCACCGTGCCCGTCGAGGTGGTGGTCGACCCGATCGCGCTCGAGCCGGCGCCCGGCGTCAACGGCGCCTACTACTTCGGTTGCCGCGACGGCAGCGCCTGTGACGACGACTACCAGCTCGAAGTCGACACCCCGCGGATGCAGCGGCACCTCTGGGACATGCACGTGCACGGCCTCGACTCGATCTGGGCCCTCGAGGGCCTGCGGCTCCCCACCACCAGCCCGCGCCTGGTCGAGCTCGCGGCCAGCGCCGGCCTCGATCGCCTCGCGCTGCTGGCGGCGGCAAACGCGGGCGATCAGGGACTTCTGCCCTGGTACGACGCCGCGGCGCCCGGTCGGGTCGGCATCGGCGGCTGGGCGGCGGCGATCGCCGACGAGCCGCATGACGAGCCGCAGGTGGCGACCGCCATCGCCAACAGCGAGGCGCACCGCCACGCGTGCGACGGCCAGCCAGCCAGCCCGCGCTGTCCGCCCGGCTTCGTCCACCGCAGCATGGTCACGGTCCACCCCGGCTGGCTCACCAGGCTCCTGCCCCACGTCGACCTCCCGCTGCTGGTGCTCACCGGGCACGGCTATCCCGCGGCGGTCGATCAGGTCCACGCCGCCGGCAAGCCGGCGTACTACTACTTCGCGTTGCCGGGCGTCGATCCGCTGGTCACGCGCGTGTTCGCCGGGACCTACCCGCGCGCGCTGGGCTACCAGGGCATGTTCGTCTACGCCTACGCGGGCCCCCAGGCCATCGAGGGCTTCACGATGGTCGTCGACGATGATCACGACCTGCCGGTCCCGACCCGGCAGGGCCAGGCGGTGCGCGAGGGCCTCGACGACGTGCGGCTGTGGGCGACGCTGCGGCACGCGCTCAAGGCGCGCGACGTCGACTGCGCGACGCCACCGAGCGATCCGGCGCTGGCCACGGCGTGCGCGGTCGTCCGCGCCCGCGTCGAGTGCGCGCCGTACAACGCGGCGTGCGACCGCGCGGCCGGCGCCCGCATCGACATCACCCAGTACGCGATCGGCCGAACCACTGCGGAGCTCGACGCCGATCGCGACGCGTTGCTCGCGGCGCTGGTCGCCGTGTCCGCGCCCTGACCGGTTGCGGTAGGCTGCCGCCGATGTTGCGTCCGTTCGCGGTCCTGACCAGCCTCGCCCTCGCCGCCTGCGGCAGCGGCGCCCCCGACGAGTGCGCCACCTACGCCAAGCGCGACTTCGAGTGCGGCGGCTACCCGCAGAGCGAGAAGGCGATCACGCTCAAGCTCGCCGAGGGCTTCTGCCGCGAGATCAAGAGCGGCAACAAGGAGCTCGACATGCTGACCGGCATCAAGGCCGGCCCCGGCTGCGCCAAGTCGACGTCGACCTGCGAGGCGTACAAGGCCTGCATCGAGAAGGCCGAGGCCGCCGCGCCGCCGCGTTGATCGACGACGCTTCCCAGCGCCGCGCCAGGTGGCACACTGCGCCCATGGTGCGCGAGGCGAGGCTCGAGGACGCCGCGGCGATCGCCCGGGTGCACGTCGCCAGCTGGCACGCGGCGTACCGCGCGCTGATCCCCGCCGGACGGCTGGCGACGTTCACCGTGCCGGCGCGCACCGCGGCGTGGCAGCGCAACCTGCGTCCCGGCGCGGCGGTCCGCACCGCGGTGTTCGACGGCCCCGCGGGCGTGCTCGGCTTCGCCTCGGTCGGGCCCAGCCGCGACCTGGCCGGCTGGGGCGAGCTGTGGGCGCTGTACGTGGATCCGACCGCGTGGGGCCGCGGCGTCGGCAGCGCGCTGTTCGCCGACGCGCTGGTCGCGCTGGCGCGGCGCGGCCTGTCCGACGTGCTCTTGTGGGTGCTCGAGGGCAACGACCGCGCGCTGGGGTTCTACCGCGGCGGCGGCTTCGCCCTCGACGGCGCCCGCAAGGTCGAGGACGGCCTGCCGCAGCTCCGCCTGCGCCGCCGCGCGACGCCCTGACCCAGCCTCGGCCGCGCCGGATCCGCCGGGTTCTGGTATGTACGGCCCCGCACGGCACAAACCGACGCGACCACGCGTTGCATCCCCGTGCGCCACCCCCGCCCGCTCGTCGCCGAGGTCACCATGTTTCGCAAGCCTGACACCAAGATCCACTTCGTCGGTATCGGCGGCATGGGCATGTGCGGCCTGGCCGAGGTGCTGGCCAACATGGGCTACAAGGTGTCGGGCTCGGACATGACCGACACCGAGATCACCCGCCACCTGGCGGAGATCGGCTGCGCGGTGAAGCAGGGCCACCGCGCCGACAACCTCGGCGAGTCCGACGTCGTCGTCGTGTCGAGCGCGATCACGGGCTACACCCCCGAGGTCGAGGCCGCCCGCGCCCGGCAGATCCCGGTCATCCCGCGCGCCGAGATGCTGGGCGAGCTGAGGCGGATGAAGTTCGGCATCGCGGTCGCCGGCGCCCACGGCAAGACCACGTCGACCACGATGATGCACACCGTGATGATGGCGGCCGGCCACGACCCGACCGCGGTCATCGGCGGC
>SXGT01625377.1_pt1 | contig 42849 bp, 34 predicted proteins | sample 3176221 | NCBI WGS metagenome assembly SXGT01 (sample SAMN11356862, study PRJNA531348) | freshwater metagenome | isolation source: freshwater sample F1-120 | place: China: Fuxian Lake, Yuxi | collected 2017-12-25
AGTTCGGGCGGGAACACGACGTCTTGGATGTAGACGCCCTTCGTCTCGACTTCGTAGAGACCGAGGTACTGCATGATCGCGGTGAGCGCTGCCTGTTGCACTTGCATGCGGGTTTCGATGAAGCGCACAGCCTCGAGGTCCTGCAACGTGTTGCGGAAGTGGTTGCCGACCGCAGACTGCAACACCTCGTTCACGAGGTTGAGCATCGTGCCGACCATCGAGATGACCTTCGGCGCGCGAGTGTCGGGCACGTGGATCTGCACTTGGAGTTCGATCCGGAAGATGAAACCTTCGCGGCTCTTGCCTTCGATCGGCTTGAGGTTCGCGTCGAGGCTGTGGGCCGTCGACACGTTCTCCGACCAGTTGAGCGTCAGGATCGACGTCGGCACGATCTCGGCTGCGTAACAGCGCGGGTTGATCGGGTACTTGCCGGTGCGCAACGGCTCTTGCCAGATACCACGGTGACCGGGACGCACGATCGAGCCGAACTTGAACTCGGTACCAGACGTGTCGCTCGTCGGCAGACCGACGTAGGCCTTCACCACCGCGACCTCGCCTTGGTTCACAACCAGCATCGGCACGAGTTCGACCTGAACGAGGAACGGGTTCAACAGGTAGGCGCCGTACAACAGCGGGTCGTGCTGCAGTCCGATCTTGCCGCCGTGGGTCATGAACTCTTGGAAGTCTTGGTAGTTGTTGTGCAGGTTGTTCTTGTTCCCGAGCAGCACGTCGATGATGTCGGCGTCGGTTCGCGACTCGGCTTCGAGCTCCAAGATGTCGGCGTAGGCGCCGAGGCGACTTGCGATGTCGCCGGAGGGCAGCGGTTCGCCTTCGAGCGCGGTGACGATGCCGATCATGTCCTGTGGACCGACGGGGGCGATGACCACGACCTGCAGTTGTTGCGGCGCGAGACCGAACGACTCGGGGCGCATGATGCCGCCCGTGGCCTTGGCTCGTTGTTCGAGTTCGGGCGCGACCGGCACGCCGTACACCTGGCGCGCGCTGATCACCAAGAATGCCACCGGGTGGATGGGGATCAACGTTCCCGGCGGCAGCACGGGGCGTTGCACGCCCTTTTCGCCACCACCTTCGAGGAACGCGCGGACGTCGGCGAAGTTGCCGAACTCCGACTTGTAAATGCCGCTCTTTGCGCCGATCGGGAGTGGCTCGCCGACTTGCGCGACGACCACGCCGATTTCACCGGCCGGGATCTGTACCCAAGGGTGTTTACGAACCCCGAACACCGGCCAGAACTTGAATCGCAACCCTGGCATCAAGAGGTCGGCTTGGTACCCGGCCTCGCCTGCGAAGGCGATCGGGTTCGCATCCTTCAGCTTCTTGAGCGAGACCCGCTTGACGACGAGTCCGATTTCGGTCGGTCCGACGATCGTGATCGAATTGACCAAGACGATGACAACCAAGAATGCGGCGATGACGCCGATGATGAGCGGACCCACAGTTGCTCCATTTCCCCCGAGTAATCCGACGTCCGGTGTTGACCGAGTCGGCCAACCCGAAGACCCGACGGTTTATGCCCGGAATCTACGGTCGGTTCCAACGGATGCCGCGGCATTGCGTCGACCCGTAGGCTCCGCCCGCTTCCGACCCAGGAGATGCTGTGATGCGTGGGCCGCTCGATGGTGTCCGTGTGCTCGACCTGTCCACGATGATTTCGGGCCCGCTGGCCGCGATGATGCTCGGCGACCAAGGCGCCGACGTGATCAAGCTCGAACCGGTGGGCATCGGCGACATGATGCGATACCTCGGAACCCAACGTCAGGGCATGACGGCGTTGTTCGCAATGAGCAACCGATCGAAGCGGTCGTTGGCCGTCGATCTCAAGGATCCCGCCGGGATCGCTATCGCACTCACCTTGGCCGAGCACAGCGATGTGGTCATCCAGAATTTCCGTCCCGGAGCGGTCGAGCGCTTGGGTATCGACGAAACCGCCGTACGCGCGCGTAATCCCGACGTGATCTATGTCTCGGTGGCCGGGTTCGGTGCGACGGGTCCGAACGCACACCGGCCCGTCTACGACAACGTGATCCAGGCGTATTCCGGGGCGGCTGCAACGCAGGTCGGGCCGAACGGCGAGCCGACACTGTTGCGCAATCTGATGTGCGACAAGGTCACGGCCTACCAAGCAGCCCAGGCCGTGAGTGCAGCGTTGTTCGCTCGCGAGCGCGGCGCAGGCGGTCAACACATCGAGTTGTCCATGCTCGATGCAGCAACCGCCTTCGTGTGGACCGACGCCGCAATGGACATCGCGGCGCTCGACGACGACGTGCTGCGAGCGCCCACGATCGGCAGTTACTACCGCGCCACCGAGATGTCCGACGGTTGGATCACGGGCAGCGCCGTCACCGACGCACAGTTCCGCGGCGCGTGCATCGCGCTCGGACGTCCCGAACTCGCCGACGATTCGCGCTTCGTGACGATTGCTGACCGGTCGGCGAACATGACCGCACTCGGCCGGGAACTCGGCGAGGCCTACCGCGTGTCGTCACGCTCGGAGTTCATCGACGCCGCCATTGCGAACGACGTCCCCGTGGCACCGATCCTTGCGCTCGACGAAGTGCCCGACGACCCGCAGATCCAACACAACGAGGTATTCGCGGTCGTCGACCATCCCCAACTCGGTCGTCTTCGAACCGCCCGCCACGCGTCGAGGTTCTCGGCGACCCCGGCGATCGAGCAGACGGTCGCCCGACCAGCACCGATGCTTGGCGAACACACCGACGAAATCCTGCGGGACCTCGGCCGTGACGACGCCGCAATCGCCGACCTGCGCAACCGAGGAATCGTCGCCTAGTCCGCTGGTCCGCGCCGCCGTCGCATCTGCTGCTCACGCCATCGCGGCGCGCCACCAGTCGTGGAAGTGCGCGACGCCCGCCTCGACGCCACGGCCGCTCGTCTGCACGAGGTAGCCCGCGTTGTCGAGCGCCAATGTCTTCGCGGTCGCAAGTCCCCGGGCGCGCGTCTCGACGAGTTCGAAGTCCTGCACGGCAGTTTCCAGATATGCCGCAATCACCGAGTTGGTGAGTCCGGCAACGTGGGAGTCGCCGTCGACGCGAGTGAAGAAGTGTGCCCGGTTCACGAACGAATTCGGTCCCGTCGGTATCACGATCGAGATCACGCGTAGTCCGGCGTACAACTCGATCATCAGGTTCGGATAGATCGCGATCCATGCGACCGCCAGCGACTGCATCGGGCGACCGCGCGCCGCCGCGTCCGTCGCGAGACCGTCCGCCCAGGCGCGGTAGTGCTCCGACTCGCCACCGGCTTCCGTTGCAAAGTCGAGATACTGGACGTGAAAATGCTCACCGAAACGCCACTCCAGCGTGTCGCAATCAGCGAACGCCGCAAGACCATCATGGAACGGCGGGACGTGGTAGCAGTCCCCGAAGACCTCCATGAAGCTCTTCCAGTCGGCGACGTAGTCCTCGTCGACCGTCTCGTGCAGCACCCACTCGGCACCGAAGTCGCAATCGAGTCCATGGTCGGCGAGCGATCGATCGAGGGTGGCGAGATCGGCAGCGAACTCATCTCGGCGCTTCGGATCGGCCGCGAACGTGAACCCGTTCCAGTCAATGGTTTCGTAGCGGCGCAGGTCGAGCGCCTGGCGCTCCCGTTCGCCGGCACGACCCGTCCCGAACTCGCAGCCCGGACCACCGACGAACGAACCATCGCGCCGGTACGACCACTGGTGATACGGACAGGTCAACAACGTGCGGTCGTTGACCGAATCGTCGTCGATGAGCGGGCGCAGAGCGTGCGTACACAGATTCGCGAGGGCACACGAGGCTTCGCCGTCGTGCCCGATCAAGATGCGGGGATCGCCATCCGAGCGACGGACGCCGTCGCTGGCCCACAGCGAGCGATGATCGAGGTACAACAACCCCAGACCGGGCCGAAAGATCTGGGCTCGTTCTCGCTCATGCACGATGGAGTTCGAGTACTCGGCGACCCGGAGGGCCGACACCGACGGATGGGCACCTGAGTGCCGCAGGTCAACAATCGACATCGCCGAACGCTACGAGCCCCCAGGTCGCAGAACGCGGCACTCGAACTACCGTGACGTCATGGCCACACGGGCAACGACGTACATCGGAGACGACTGGCTCGTCGGCGAAGGTGAGGAGCTCTCGGTCGAGAATCCGACGACCGAAGCCACCATCGAAGTCGTGCGGAGCGCCTCGACGACACAGGTCGATGCCGCCGTGCGCGCGGCCAACGCCGCGTTCGGGGGATGGCGAAAGCTCTCAACCGGTGATCGGGCACACGTGCTGCAGCAGGCCGCAAACCAACTCGAGACCCACACGGACGAAATCGCCCGAATCATGACCATCGAGGGCGGCAAGCCGCTCCTCGAAAATCGCGACGAAATCGGGTGGTGCGTCGCGTGCCTGCGGTTCTACTCCGAACTCGCCCGCACGTCGGAGGGCACGGTCATCCCACCGATCGAATCGACACAGCTCGCGTTGGTATTGAAGGAACCCATCGGCGTCGTCGGCGCGATCGTGCCGTGGAACTATCCCTTGCTCCTGCTGTTCTGGAAGCTGGCACCCGCGCTCGCGGCTGGCAACGTCGTCATCGTCAAGCCGAGCGAACTCACGCCCCTGTCGACGGTGCGGGTGTTCGAGCTCGCGCTGGCGCACCTTCCGACAGGTGTCGCGCAACTCGTCATCGGGGCGGGCACAGTCGGACAATCGCTCGTCGAGCACCCCGACGTGCACTGCATCGCGTTCACGGGATCGACGCCGACAGGACAGTGGATCGCTCGCACCGCCGCCGACACGATGAAGCGCCTGAACCTCGAACTCGGCGGCAAGGACGCCTTCATCGTCTGCGACGACATCACCGACGAGGTACTCGACACAGCCGCGCGCGGTGGAGTGTGGGCCGCGTACCTCAACGCCGGTCAGGTGTGCACGAGCGCCGAACGGTTCTACGTGCACGCGTCGGTATACGACGATTACGTCGATCGGTTCGTCCATCACGCGAACGCCATCCGCATCGGCGATCCGCTGGCCGACGGGACCGATCTCGGACCGATGGTCTCCGCAGCACAACGCGAGCGCACCGAGCGCCATGTCGGCGACGCACGTGATCGTGGCGCCTCGGTGCTCACCGGTGGCGAACGGTTCGGCGATCGCGGTTGGTTCTACCGGCCGACCGTGCTCGTCGATATCGGCGATGACGCCCTCGTTCTCGACGAAGAGACGTTCGGTCCGGTCGCACCAATCGTGCGCGTCGGGTCACTCGACGAGGCCATCGCGCGCGCCAACGCGAGCCGGTACGGCCTCGGCGCGAACGTGTACACGCGACGCCTCGACTACGCGATGCAGTGCCTGCGCGAGCTGCGAGCCGGAACGGTGTGGATCAACGACCCCCTCACCGACAACGACGCCGGACCGTTCGGCGGCTTCAAGATGAGTGGCCAGGGCCGAGAACTCGGCGCCGAAGGGCTCGAAGCGTTTCGCGAAACCAAACACGTCCATCTCGACTGGGAAGCCCAACCGAAGGACTGGTGGTACCCCTACTAGATCGCCGTCCAACGCGATCGTGCGATCGCGCAGGTATCGTTTCGCAGAATGGTCGATCGCGCAGTGTTGGCCTCCGCGGCGTTCTTGATCGCGGTGTTGTGGTTCGACCTGATGTTCGACGTGCAAGTGCTGCGCCATCGAGGCGCGGCTGCGTTGCCGATCGAGGTCCTCGAATCGATTCGCGCCTACTACCGGAGGGTGTTGGTCGACGCTTCGCCGATGGGTCGACTCGTTGGCGTCGTGATGCTGGTCTTCGTCGCAACGCTCGTCGCCCAGACGATCAACAGTGATGTCGATACCTGGGTGAGCATCGTTTCTTGGATCGGTTTCTTGTTCGGCCCGGGCCTCGCGGCAGCACGGGTCCTTCACAACGCCCGCCGACTCGCACTGGGCGTCGGCGATCACGCGACCGGCTCGCAACTTGCGCGCCGCATCTGCGCCGATCACCTCGTCTGCCTCGCCGCGATGAGCGCGACCGTCGCCGCCCAGCTCCTCGCCTGACCTGCGGCTGGCGGCCCGCGAACAGATCAGCGGTAGGCCGCGGCCTGGATCGTGTACAGCTCGGCGTACTGCCCGCGGCGCGCCATGAGGTCGTCATGGCTCCCGACCTCGACCACCCGCGCACCGTCGAGCACGACGATGAGATCGGCCATCCGCACGGTCGAGAATCGGTGCGAGACCAGAATCGTGATCCGACCGCTGGTCACGGCTTCGGATCTCGTGGCGGATGCATACCGTTCGAACAGCGCATGCTCAGTCTCGGCATCGAGCGCGGCGGTGGGCTCGTCGAGCACCAAAACGAGGGGCTCTTCGCGCATGAACCCACGTGCCAACGCGAGCTTCTGCCACTGCCCGAAGCTCACCTCGACTCCCTCGTCCCACGTCGGGCCAAGCTGCGTGTCGAGCCCGTAGGCCAATCGATCGATGACATCGTCGGCACCGGCGCGATCGATCGCCGACTCGACGACACCCGGCTTGTCGAGCCGAGGTTCGTCGCCCAAGCCGACGCTCGTCCGCGCCCGGAACTCGAACCGATAGAAGTCCTGGAACGCGCCGGCGAGGCGAGCACGCCAATCAGTGTTGGGCACCCGAGCGATGTCGACGTCGTCAGCGAGAATGCGTCCCGTATCCGGGGCGTACATCCGGGCCAACAGTTTCACGAGAGTCGTCTTGCCGGCTCCGTTCTCACCGACGACTGCGACCACCGCGCCGGCCGGGAGATCGAGAGTCACGTCGTCGAGCACGACGCGATCGGTGCCCGGATAGCTGAACGTGACGTGCTCGAAGCGGATCCCACGCACCAACGCGTTCGGTGCCGCGAGATCGGCATTTTCATCGAGCCCGAGTGCGTAATCCTCGAGCCACGTCAATCGGCGGGAGGAATCGAGCCAGATCCCGCGCAGGAAACCGAGTTCACCGACGGCCGCGCCGACGTACTGACTGAGTCGGCTCCCCGCCGTGAGCACCAGAATCACCGCACCAGGTCCGCGATCGAGACCATCGGCCACGAAAACGATGCCGCCGACGTACGCGAACCCGAACACCGCCCACGCGCTGCAATGCCAGATCGCGCTCTGCCAGCGGGCGGCGCCGACGGCCGAGTACCACTGATTCCATGTACTACGCCGGAGTTCGGCGAGGCGCGCCTGGTTGCCGGTGACCCGGATCTCCTTGCCGGGCGGCGCGGTCGTGCCGAGCGAGAACAAGTGCGTCGCGAGGCGACGGTGTGACGCCGCGCGTTCCTCGACCCGACGTTCAATACCCGGTCGCCAGGTGGCTGTCCAAACGGTCGGGAACGCGAACACCACCAGCACGATGAGTGCCGGGTGGATCGATGCGAGCAACACGACCGTGACCGCAAGCCGAATGAGCCAACCAAGGGTCGCGAACAACGACATGAACAAGTGATCGAGCGCGAAGACCTGATCGCGTAGGACGACGAGGCGGTCGAGATGATCCGGTCGCTCGTGGTGCTCGATCGTCGGAATCGTGGCCTGCAGCCGGGCGACGTGGGACTCGAGCGCGACGGCGACCCGGTCGCGGAACCGTCGCTGCAAACGGTCGAACACGACCTTCAAGAACCACGTACCGACCGCCGAGAGTGCGAGGCCGAACGCGGCAACGAACACCTTCGTTCGGTCACCGTCGAGCAATCCATCGGTGAGGAGGGCCAACCAGAGCGCGATGAGCGCGTCCGGTAGCGCCTGAAACAACGTCATCGCGAACGACAACACCAGCACACGCGGCTCGGCGCGGTAACCGAGTTTGACGGTTCGCCATAACGAGTGCAGCGACGGCGGAAGATCGCCGTCGGTGACATCGCGCTCAGAGCGATTCATGCACCACCTCTGCGCCCTCGTCGTCGAGCTCGGTGAAGCGGCTGGCTTGCAGGTCGAACATGGTTCGGTACCGTCCGCCGAGTTCCATCAGCTCGTCGTGGCTCCCGAGTTCAATGACTGAACCTTGCTCCAACACGCAAATGCGATCGGCGAGTCGCACCGTCGAGAAGCGGTGCGAGATGAGGATCGTCGTGCACGACCGCGTCGCGGCGAGGATCCGTTCGAAAATCTCCGATTCGCCTCGAACGTCGAGCTGCGCGGTCGGCTCATCGAGCAAGATCACACCCGCGCCGAGCTCGACAGCCGCCAGCGCACGCGCGAGCGCCACTCGTTGCCACTCGCCGCCGCTGAGGTCGATGCCGCCCGGGTAGCCCTTCGCCAAGATCGTGTCGAGTGGGGCGAGCCCGTCCGCACCGGCGGCGCTCAACGCTCGCTCGACGACCGCCTCGGCGCCACCGAGGGGCGCAACGTTGTCGCGCAACGTCTGCTCATAGCGAACGTAATCCTGGAACACCGCAGCAACGCGTGCGCGCCAGTCGGCCGGATCGAGGTCACGCAAGTCGACGCCATCGACTTCGATACTGCCGGCCTGGGGGTCGTACAACCGACAGAGCAACTTCGCGAGCGTCGTCTTACCCGCGCCGTTCTGACCGACGATCGCCAACGAGGAGCCCGCAGGGATCGTCAGGTCGAATCCTTCGAGGACCGGACGGTGACTCGATTCGTACGCAAACGTGACGTCCCGAAAGCGGACTTCGCGGGCTGGCATTCCCGCCGCACTCGCCGTGACTGGTCGTGCATCGAGCGCGCCCGCCGCAGCCATCGCCGGTTCGAGCCGTTCGAGCGCTCCGACTGGTGCGGCCGCACCGTCCAATGCCCAGCTCCACCCCCCGAACGCGATCATGCCCGCGGCCACGGCACTTGTCATGAAGGCAACGGTGGCACCCAGGGTGATGCGTTCCTCGGCGGCCGCGTCAGCTAGCGCCCAGAACACGACGATGTTGGTAGCCGCCACGATGACGACCGCGCCGGCAACCGAGCGTTCGCGCAATCTGGTCGCGTGGCGTTGCAGGTCGAACAGTCGAGTACGCACGTCGACGAACCGGTCGATGACCCAAGGCGCGAGTCCGAACAGACGCACTTCCTTGGCGGCCGGCGAGTCGACGGCCAGGCGGTAGGCGTACTCGGCGTCACGTTGCGCTTTTCGCACTTCGTCGGTGTTGCGATCTTTCCAGACTGCGGTTTCGCGCAACAGCCAATGCGTTGCCATCCACCCGACGACCAGAAGCGGTGGGGCCCACGGCGCGAACGCGAACAGCACCGCAGCCGACGCGAGTCCGGCGACCATCTGCACGAGACCGCTGGCAATGAAGTCCATCGAGATGTCGAGCGGCGGACCCATGATCCCGAGGTCGAAATCGCGTGCCATGGCAAGGTCGGCCGCGAGTTCTGGGCGTTCGAGGTGACCCATGCCCGGCGGCCCGGTGGTCGCGGCCATCAAACGGTCGTACAGGTGGGCCGCGAGCCGACTACCGAGGTTCGCGCTCACGGCCTGATGCAACGGCGCGAGCACGGACATGATGACGAACGCGACACCAACAAACGTGAGCGGCCCGGTGAGTTCGTCGCCAGATTCGACAGCTTCGATGAGCAACCCAGTCGCAACGGCCAGGACGGCCGGCGTGATGCCCCGCAGGAACAACATGCACCACCAGGCGACTGCGAGGCCCGGAGCCGACCGCCACGCTGCTGCAAACAAGCGCATTTCCTGGCGCTGACGGAGCCGTTCCACGGTTCCACAATGGCACAAGCCACAGCGACTGGTCACACCTGGGAGCGACTGGCCACGCCTGGGAACGCGGGCGACGGAACGGATCCTTCGCTACCGTCGGCCCGAAATGACTGCGCACTCGGCGTTCGGCCGCCAAGAACGAATCCTCGTCGTCGCCGGCGCAATGCTCGGCACCGCGCTTCGGTACGCGACGTTTCGAATCTGGTATCACCGGCCCGGCACGTTTCCGACGACAACCCTCGTCGTCAACTGCATCGGCGCCTTCGCTCTCGGCGCCCTCGTCGTCGTCATCGCCGACCACAGAAGGACACGCGCTTGGCACTGGTTCGGCCGCGTCGGCGTGTTGGGCGGATTCACCACCTTTTCGGCGTACGCGGTCGAGCTCGCGCAGTACGTCCGCGGCGGCGAACCGCTGATCGGCCTGACGTACGCGTGCGCGATGAGCGTGCTCGCGATCGTCGCAGCGGTCGCGGGGAGCGAGATCGTCCGCAACCGCCGAACGTTGGGTCGCGAACGATGATCGTCGCCTGGGCGATTGGTGCCGGTGGTATCGGCGGGCTGTTGCGAGCCGAACTCGGCGACATCGCATCGCGCGCTGCATCGAAACACGCGTCGGCGTGGGCGACGTTCTTCGTCAACGTCGTCGGCGCGTTCGTGCTCGGCGTGGTCATCAGCCAACTCGACGTGAACGGTCGCGCAATACTGGGGACCGGGTTCACCGGGGGGTTTACGACCTACTCGGCGTTCGCGCTCGAACCGATCGAACAATGGCGCGAAGGTTCTCGCGCCGCAGCGCTGGGCAACGTCATCGGCAGCGTGATCGCCGGCACCGTCGCGGCCGCCGCCGGAATGTGGATCGGCGGAGGCTGGCACTGACCGCTTCGGTCCGGTCGCGCCGAACCGAAGCGTCGGGTGATGTCTGGGCTGAGCAATCGTTCGGCTCGCGCCGAACGCTCAGACGGTGCGGCCGAGGAACGCGGCGAGGCGATCGGCAGCCGAAGCACCTGCGGGTGCTTCCTGCTGCACGCCGAAGGGGGCGGCACCTTCGGGTCCGCGGAACGCATCTTGGATCGACTGCTTCGCGCCGGCGAGCAAGCCTTCCGCCAACTCGGGAGCGAGATCGGTGTTCTGACCGATTGCCTTGGCGAGGTCCCACCCGTGCACGAACGTGTCCGTCGAGGCAAGACCGGCGAACGCGGCGCCGGGCATCGGGCCCATCGGCGTGTTGAGCGTCGAGTCCATCACGCCATCGGCCGAGAAGGCCGCAAGCACCTGGCTGCTGGCATCATCGAACGCCGCGACGAAGTCGCCCGCAGCGAAGTCCGCCGCGTCACTCTCGGGCTTGGCGCCGGTCGCGCCGGCAAGGAAGAAGTACTGCGCGCCGACCATGTGATTGATCAGACCCGCGACGTCCCACAAGGCGCAGGGCGTCGGGTTGACCAGTTGTTCCTTGGTGACGGCTGCAAGCACAGCCTTGGTGGAGTCGATCGCTTGCGAAAGCGGCTGAGCATTCATGGGCTTGGTCCTTTCACGGAGACCCGCACCCTAGCGACCTTCTGGTCGTCCGCGCCCTGGGCGCACGATTCCGAGAACTGGCAGACTTGCAGCGAATCCGAGGGGCGAAACGATGCACAGACGAGTTGCGGGCGCGTTGCTTGCGGTGAGCATCGGCACCGCGTTGACGGTCGGGACGATCGCCGCGCCGCCAGCGCGGGCCGCCGGCATCGTCACCCACGCGTGGATGGCACTCGACGGGATCTCGTGGGCACGCGACATCGACCTCAAAGTGCTGCTGCTCGTCAACGCCGAGCAAGTCCGAGCGGGCGCGGAGTTCCCCGACGGGGGCTACTGGACGCGCGCCCTCGGGATCCCGGGAGGTGACTACGGCGAGGAGGCTCATTGGCAACGGTTCGTCGACGCGTACGCGGCTCAAATTTCCGGCGACCCGAACTGCGTCGACCTCGCCGATCCGTTCGGACCGTGCGCGCCGATGATCGCTCACATGATGGGTGTCGCTGCGCATGGGTATGGCGACGAGGTCTTCGATTGGTTGTTCGAACCGAGCGCGCCCGGCCATCTCGAGGACGAGTATCTCCCAACCGAATGGCAGGGCATCGTTGGAAGCGGCGGAATCGAAGCCCAGATGGATATGGTCGCGATCGCGCGACATCGCGGGATCACCGGTCCGACTCCACCGATTCCCGACACCGACAAGATCGTTGCCGCATTTGCTTCGGTCGGGCGCACCGACATCGCAGCGAACGCGCTTCCGATCGGCGAACAGTTCCTCGAAGCCGAACGCGCCGTCGAAACCGACTGGGCATCGCGCCACGTTGCTGGCGTCGAGTGGCACATGCCGTGGGCGGCGGCCAATCTGCACAACGCACCGGGAGGCGTGGTCTTCGCTGCCCAAGCGATCGGTGCGCATTACGACTGGCGCTGGGATCGCCTCAATCGGCGCGCTGCTCGCACCGAAGTCGCCATCACGAGTCCGCTCCCATCGCAACGTACGGTGCCGTACGCCGGCTGGACCGGTTCCATTTCACCGGGATCGCACGATGGGAACACCGGATCGGCGAATCGCATCGCAGCCGTACTCTCGTCCGCGTTGCCATATCGGGCGCGCGCCGGCGGCGGACCGTTTCCGGACGAACTGCCACCTGGAGCGATGCGGGTGCGCGATGTGACGACCGACCTCGTCATCGCACCCAGAACCGGATATCCCCGGGCGGTTCCCTACGGTGCCGAGTCGGGGACGCACACGATCGCGTTCCAGCCCGCAACCGACCTGCGTCCGTGCCGGTGGTACCAGGTCGAGATCACCGACGCTTTGCTCGATGCCCACGGGGCACCAGTCGTGCCGACCGCGTGGCGATTCCGGACCAGCGGGTGTGTCAATCGGGTGACGCGAACAGCGATCAGAGGAACGGCGACCTGCGCGCTCCAAGGCAATCTCGGTGCGATCGCCACCGGTCCCGACCAATCCGTGGCCTTCGTGCGCGGCACGTTCACCGACTGTTTCGGCGGCCAGGACGGAACCCCGAATCCCGGAGCTCGACTCCCGATCGCGTCCGCGCGATTCGCGCTCGGCCTGCGCTACGACGGCACCGGATGCGATGCCATCGCGGCTCGAGGCCTCGTGACCATCCAGGGCTCGGTGACCTGGCTCGATCGTGACGGCAACCCAATCGGCGCGAGCGCGATCGATGAGCAACTCACCGGCCATCGTGGCCTGATCGCCTCGATCGACTTCTTCGCGCACGCCTTCCCCAACTACGCACTGGCGCTTCGACTCGACCCCCGACCCGCTACCTGCACGCCGGGGTCGATCACGCGCGTCGATCTCGACGGGAAGGCCGACGCGTTCGTCCCGCTCTGAGCCCGCCATTTCTGGCGCTCGCTTCGGCAGATCCGATCGCGACCTCCTCCCCTATTCTCGGGCGGTGACGTCAGCTGCGATCGAACTCGTTGTGACCGATCTCGACGGGACGTTCTGGCACGGCCATGAGCAAGTTCATCCGACGTCGGTACCCGCATGGCGCGCGATCGAGGCACTCGGAGTCGAGGTGATGGTCGCGACGGGACGCAGGATCGCGTCGACCCGCGATCCACTCGCGCGGCACGGACTCGCCCCCGCCGCCTGCGCGATGAACGGGTCGCTCCTCGTTGACCTCGCGACGGCTCGTCGGGTGCACACGCACGCGCACGAACCCGACGCTGCACGACACATCCTCGACGGATTTGCCGCGCACGATCTACGCCCGTGCGTTTATGTCGACCATGCCGACTTCGACATCGTGCACGACGGACCTTCCTCCACGCATCCCGGTCACTTTGCGAGCCTCGCCGCCACGGCCCGGGAGGTCGCGATGTCAGCGGTCGTGGGTCGGATCCCGGTGCTCATGTTCGGGATCGTCGGCCACGCCGAGGCGCCGCTCCACGATGTTGCCGCCACCATTGGCGACGCGGCCGAAGTCCACGTCAGCGGACCCGATCAATGGGGCGGGTACACCATCACTGCGACACCTCGCGGCCTGTCGAAATGGGACGCGGTCACTCGATGGTGCAGCGAATCCGGACGCGATCCGCAGCGGGTCCTCGCCGTCGGCGATGGCCCGAACGATCTCGAACTCCTCGAGGGAGCCGCGATTGCTGTCGTGCCCGCAACCGGAAGTCCGGAAGCGCTGGAACGGGCCGACCACGTCGTCGCTGCACCGTCCGAGGGTGGTTGGGCCGAGATTCTCGATCTGGTGCGAGCCTCCTAGCCTGACCGACCGTGACCGAGATCAACGCTGGCGCGGCGGGAGACACCACCAGTCGCCACGACCGCAACGCAGGCCACGCGGCGCACATCATGGCCGCCGAGCACCGAGGGCTCGACGGCACGATGCCCCGACCCGTGAACGTCACGATGCTCGGTGCGGGCAGCATGTTCACCCCCGAGTTGGCCAAGGATTTGTTCGCAATCCCGGGCAATGCCGGCGGCGAACTCCGGCTCGTCGACATCGACCGCGCCCGACTCGAACCGATGACGCTCCTCATGGCGCGCGTGGTCGACCAACTCGGTGTTGCCGATCGGTGGACGATCCGAGCAACGACCGAGCGCCGCGACGTGCTCGCGGGCACGGATTACATCGTGAACTGCATCGAGGTATCCGGGCTCGAATGCGTCCGCCACGACAACGACATCCCGGCGTCGTTCGGTGTCGATCAATGCATCGGCGACACGATCGGCCCGGGCGGCCTGTTCAAAGGATTACGGACCATTCCGGTCTGGCTCGACGTCTTGCGTGACGCCGAGGAGCTCTGCCCCGACGCGCTGGTACTCAACTACACCAACCCGATGAGCATGATGTGTCTGGCTGCAACCCGGGCGTCCTCGATGCAGGTTGTCGGCTTGTGTCACTCGGTGCAGGCCACGAGCCGATTGCTCGCGCGCCGAGCGGGTGTGCGATATCGCGATCTCGACTGGGACTGCGCCGGCATCAACCATCTGGCGTGGTTCACCCGGCTCGAACACGCTGGCCAGAATCTCTATCCGGACGTCATCGCCAAGGCCGAGCGCGATCTCGCCGGAAACCCTGACGATCCCGACGACGCAGGCGACCTGGTCCGCAAGGACATGATGGTGCACTTCGGCGCGTTCATCACCGAATCGAGCGGGCACCTCAGCGAGTATCTGCCCTACTACCGGACTCGCCGCGACGTCATCGAGCGCTACTGCGACACGGGTTACGACGGAGAGTCGTCGTTCTATGCGAACAACTGGCCGACCTGGCGCGCCGACGCCGACCGCAACCGCGCGGCAATGATCAGCGGCGAGTTGCCGCTGCACACCCGGCGTAGTTGGGAGTACGCGTCGTGGATCATCGAGGCACGCGAGAAGGACATCGCCTACTCGATTCATGGCAACGTCGCGAACCGCGACGGGCTGATCTCGAACCTGCCCCACGATGGCATCGTCGAGGTCGATTGCACGATCGATGGGCGCGGCATCGCCCCGAATCACCACGGTGCGCTCCCGCCGCACATGGCCGCGATCTGCGCATCGAACATGGCGATGTACGACCTCGCCGCGCAGGCCGCTATCGAACGCAGCCGAGAGATGGCAGTTCACGCGTTGATGCTCGATCCGCTGACCGCAGCGATGTGCACACCGGGTGAAATCAAGGCCATGACGCTGGCGATGTTCGAAGCCGAGGCCGAGTTCCTCGACGACTATCGCTGACCCGGCGGCGGCGTGCGCGCAAGTTCGTAGCGGGTCAGCACTCGTCCGTCCACCGAAGACACCTGGTCCACCACTCGCGCACCGAGGTTGACCGCCACCCGTTCCGAGGCAGTGTTTCCGCGCTCGATACAGATCCATACCGATCGCACACCGGTGTGGTCGTGCAAGAACCGCTGCACCAACCGCACTGCGGCCGACGCAGTGCCGCGACCTCGATGGGCTGGATGCACCGAGTACGAAACGTTCGCGTCGCCGGGCGGCGTGTGTTCGTTGTCGAGGTCGACCTCGACCGAACCGACGTTGGCTGCACTGGCACTGTCGACCGAGAACGCCCACCGCGGACCCCGACCGAAGCTGTCCATCGTCGTAGCAAGCCACGCAGCGGTATGCCGTCGCCGCTCGACATCGTGCATCTGTGCCCACTGCGCCGCCTCCGCGCGCGTCCACAGCCAGCGTTGCTGTTCGATGTCCTTCGCCGCGAGATCGGCATCGAGATCGCTGTGGCGTCGTGGCCGAATGGTCACCGTCCCGTCGCTATAGACGTGTCCGGGAACGCGCCCGACGAGCAAGATGTTGCTGCCCGCATCGAACGCAGGCACGAATCCCAGCCGCTCCGCAACCGCCAACGATCGCAGGTTCGCCCGGTCGATCAAGACCGTTGGGGTCGCGGCATCGGCCATCAGCGAGCGTCGATGCAGCAGCAGGCGCGCGCCGCGCGTGCCGAAGCCTCGGCGGCGTGCGTCCGCGGCCACCGCGTACCCGACGTTGACCTGGCCTTCGGTCAACCAGTCGCGCGATTCGACATCCCAATCGACCCAACCGATGACGTGGTCGTCGTGTTCGATCACCATCGTGGGCCGCGGTTCATCGGAGCCGGGTCCGACCCAACGGTGGAACTCGACGTCGCGCAACTCGATGAGCGAACGACGGTCGTCGGCACGAGGGCTGCGCACTGTGACGACACCATCGGTGATCGACTCCGGTGGGTGCATCCGCGCACGATCAACGCGGTCGAGTATCTCTACGATTTGGGTCGCCGCGAGCGCAGGGTCGGCGCCGTCGATCGGTTCGAGTGGTTCGTTCGAACGTCGTGCCTGCAGTCGACGAATGGCGTCGGCGATCGTCTCGTCGATCGCATCGTCGGGGACCTCGTGCTCGGGATGTTCGTTCGTCGAGGCCGTCTGCGATTGCCGAAGCAGGCGACGGCGTGCACGAAACCGATCGGCGGCGACCGACCCAGCAACGTCGACGGTGACTTCGACGAACGCGGCACCCGCACGCGAGGCGACATCTCGTAGGTCGCGTACGAAGTCCGGTCGCCCCAGATACTGCGGCACGACGACGTCTCGCCCGCCCGTGAGCGCAGCGCTTGCGAGCAAGAGCGCTTCGGCCCGAGCCGAGCGTTTCGCGTCGTCCCGATCCGGATGGGGATTCCGCGACCGCAGCGCGTCGATCTCGATGATGTCGACACGCCGTATGTCGCCCAGACGCGTCGCGATGAGCGATTTCCCCGCCCCGGGCGCGCCGTTGATCACGAGCAGGTTTGCGATCATCCATCCTTGCGCATCGTGACGGCGACCGCGTGATCGAGTTGCCGCCTCAGGCGTAGGGCGCGAAGCGGTCGCCTTCCCACCGGCCGGCACCGGGACTCGGCCACAACGGACCGATCAGCACGCGCCCGTCGGCTTTCACTCGCTCGAGCCAATCCCACGCCAGGTTCGGTTCGTAGTGCTGGTTCGCGTTGGGGCCCGATCCGAAGTGCACCGGCGTCACCGCGAGATGACCCACGAACGTTGCCGCACCGCCTGCCACATGAAACGCGCAGTGACCGGGATTGTGCATTCCGGTCCACTCCGCGTGCACTCCGGGAATCACCTCATCGCCATCGGCAAAGGTGTCGACGAGTCCACTCGCCACCAGTCCGGCGAACGCATCGCCGACATCGCCGTCGCGCGGTTGTTGCCCGAAGTCGTCGAGCGAACGATCGCTGATGAGAAGGCGAGCGTTGCCGAAGAATCGTCGCCAACCTTGGGCGTTGTCGGCGCGCACTGCGCTGAGGCCGACGCTCTCGATATGGGAGAGCAACACACCATCGATCGTGTCAATCGGGAGACCCGCGGCTTCGAACGCGGCGGTGTACGCGTCTTGGTGCGCGGTCGTCGTGGCTAGATCGTGCAGGATCTCGTCGAGATTGCCGGATGGATCGACGACCACTCTCCGTTCGCCCGCCTCGATCACCCAGCAACAGCTGGCCGCGCGCACCTGACCGTTGTCGGCCCAGGTGGGCTCGGCCCAGGTCACGGACCGCACTTCGTCGGGGGTGAGTCCGGTGGGTTCAGGGTCGATGGCGGCGTCGAGATACAACACCCGCGTCAGCGTTGCGCCGTCGAGCCGAATCGAAGTTGCCACGAGAGCAGTCAACCACGACCGGCGCCCGCACCGCCGGCCGATTCAGGAGTGGAACGCCGAGCAGTAACGCACGTGGCCCCGAGGGAGTGTCGGCGCGGCGAGGAGTCGGACCATCCACCCGGCGTGATCGCCGTAATCCCCGGTGATGCCGAGCGACGCTGCGGGTTCGAATCCGAACCGCGGGTAGTAGTCCTCGTGACCGAGCAAGACCACGAACGCGTGCCCATCGGATTCGGCGCGTTCGAGCCCGGCCTGCATGAGCGCACTCCCGATACCCATTCCCTGACGGTCGGGTCTGACCGCCAGTGGTGCGAGACCAAGACCGCCGACCCGATGACCATCGAGCGTCACCTCGCTCATCGCGAGGTGCCCGACCACTTCGTCGTTCGCCAAGGCCACCAACGTGAGCGCGGCGACGAGTTCGCCGCGCGCTCGGAGCGCGCGCACGAGTTCGACCTCCGAGGTCGTTCCGAACTCAGCGAGGAACGCCGGCCCAACGACGCGATCGATTGCGTCGGCATCGTTTGGTGTTTCGGGGCGAATGATCACGTCAGGACGACTGCGCATGTCGCGCAGCGTACGAGAGGCCGTTGGCCCGACGCCGAAGCATTTCGCGGAGGCGCCGCGCGTCGGTCGTCCCGACGGTCGGCAGCGGTCAGGTCGATCGGGTGAGCGGGGCAATCACGGTTTCGCCGAACTCGAGCAAGGTCTCGGGCGGCGCAAAGTCGCAGAACCACGTGTACACGCGCCCAATGCCCTGGTCGTCGAGTCGGCCGTAGTGATCGACCAGCTCCGCCGCGTTCCCGACGACCGGCGACGTCCCGAAACGTCGTCGCGCCACGCGTTCGATCGCTTCGCGATCACCGCGGTGCGGCACGAGCGCGACCATCTGCTGGATCGACACGCCGGCCGAGCCAACCTGTGACCGCAGCTCAGGAACCTTGCCGATCTCACCGACGTGCACGTTCCACCAGTCGGCGAAGTCACGAACCAACGCCAGTGTTTTCGGTCCAGTCCCACCGATCACGATCGGGATCCGGCCCAACGGAACCGGCATCTGGCGCGCGCCACGCAACTCGAAGAACTCCCCGTCGAAGTCGATCGTCTCACCGGACCACAGGGAGCGCATCACCGTCAGTGTCTCGCGCAATCGTGCGACTCGTTCGCGAGGAACCGTCGAGCCGGTGCCGAACGTGACGAACTCTGTGGGGACCGATCCCCATCCGATGCCGAGATCGAAACGCCCGCCCGACGCATGGTCGATCGACACGACTTGGCGGGCGAGCACCGCGGGGTGCCGGAACGCGTCGCAGAGCACGAGCGATCCGAGACGCAGTCGTTCGGTGTGGGCGGCGACCCAGGTGGTCGTCACCATGGCTTCGTACATCGGTTGATCGTCGGCCATCGGCGGGGCGAGGTGATCCATGCCCGTGCAGCCCACGAACCCGGCCGTCTCAGCGGCTCGGGCCCGGTCGACGAGCTGAGCGAACGACAACCGCATCTGGGGAAGGAACAGGTTGAATTCCATGGCGTCGACGGTCTCCGGAGACGTTCTGCGATCGTTGCGCTACGGCATGATCCCGACGCGCGCAACTGGTTCGGCTGGAGCCTGGCGACGGTACAGCGCCCGACCCAGCGACTGCAGCAGCACGTTGCGAAGCTCGCGGGGGTCGATGAGCTCGTCGAAGCCGAAGCCGTCGGCCGACCGATATGACGCCTCGACTTCAGCTCGGTGCAAACGAGCGGCTTCGTCGTCGTCGGACTTGCGCGACCGACTCATCGCCGAGGCACCCATCGCGCCCATTGTGGCGCCGGGGAAGGCGAAGATGCCGGACTGATGGTCAAAGGGAATCATGCCCATGACCATCGAACCGAAGCCGTATGCCTTGCGCAGCGTTACCTCGAACTTGGGAACCGTCGCCCTTGTCTGCGCCGCGTACATGCGCGCGCCTTTCCGCAAGATGGCCTGACGCTCTGACGCGCTTCCCGGGAGCACACCCGGATTGTCCGAGAGAAACACCAGGGGTAGATGAAATGAGTCCGCGACCGCAATGAAATGCGCGGCCTTGTCGGCGCTGTCCGCGTCGATCGAACCCGCGAGCACGTTCGGTTGATTCGCGACGACGGCAACCGGATGACCGCCGAGACGGGCCAGAACGCACAGCATCGACCGGCCGAATCGAGGTTGGACCTCGAATCCCGACCCGGTGTCGAAAACCAGATCGATCACATCGTGCATGTCGTAGACCTGACGACCGTTCCGAGGTACGAGGTCGAGTATCGCGGGGAGCAATCGCTCTCCGACGTCATCACCGTGGCCGTCAGCGGGCACGAACTGCGGCGGATGGGACCACGCCGATGTCGGAAAGTACGAGAGGTAGGTCCGCAGCAAGTCGAGCGCGGCGGCGTCGTCCTCGGCTCCGTTGTGGATCAGCCCGCTCGTGAGCGCGACATCGGGACCACCGAGTTCTTCCTTGGTGATGATTTCGCCGAGGGACTCGGACACGACCGGAGGTCCGGCCGTGAAGATCGAACCGTTGGCGCTCATCACCGCAAAGTCAGAGATCGGTGCAATCAGCGCTCCGTGCCCCGCTGACGCGCCGAGCACCGCGGTAACGATCGGCACCCGGCCCGAACACTGTGCCTGCGCAATCATGTCGGTCGGCGTCCGTGCACCGTGACCGCGCCCGTCGGCGCGATACCCCGCGCCTTCGAGCAGCATCACCAGCGGCACGCGATCCGCCAAGGCAAGTTCGGCGATCCGGTAGCGCTTCGCATTGGCCGCGGCGCTGATCGTCCCCGCCTTGACCGTGAAGTCTTCGGCTCCGACCATGACCGGCCGGCCATCGATGCGACCCGACCCGACAACGACCGCGTCGGCTGGCGACTCCTCTCCGCCGACCAACGTTCCGAGTTCGAGAAACGAACCGGGGTCGAGCAGGTAGGCGAGCCGAGCTCGCGCATCGAGTTTTCCGGCCGCGCGGTGCTTCGCCAAGCGCTCCGGCCCGCCCATCGAGCGCGACGCAGCGCGGCGGGTTGCAACGTCGGCGACAACGCCATCCCAGCCCGGGTCGCCGGTTGCATCGATGTCGTTCATGACCTGGTGCTCCTCGAAGTCCGGGGCGCAGATTCGCACAGCACACCGAACCGCGACAACATCGCCCGGACGCACCTGGCCTCTACCGTTGGTGCGCAACGCTCCGACCGGCCCACGAAAGAGGTGGCGTGAACAACTGCATCTACATCCACGAGTTCATCGACATCAACGGTCACCAGCGCGCGAACTACATGCAACACATGACTGCGAACTGGGGGCCCATCGGCCAAGAGCAACGCGATCAGTTGTGTTACGGCGTCTGGGCACTGCTCGGCTCGACCGGGGTATGGCCGCAAACGGTGAACATGTGGGAGCACCGAGACTGGTCGGGGCTCGCGGCGTCATTCGAAACCGAAGCCGTCGGTTCCGGCGCCCAGGATCCGGCACTCGCGGCGTGGTGGGCGCGTGCCGCGGAGTTCCGTCGCGGCGGCTGTGACCGAATCGTGCTGCCCGCGCCGTGGACTCGCACGATCGAACAGCTCTGCGCTGACGGCGTCCGCGGCGCGACCTACGCCCACGAACTCGTGACCGTCGCGCCCGGCGACGCCGTCGATCTGCTCGAACGCGCTCGCGACGCCTCAGACCTGCATCGCCGACACGGTTGGGAGTTGATCGGAGCCTTCACGACTGCAATGCGCAACGACGACGAAGCGATCTTGCTCTGGGCGATCCCGACGTGGCAACAGTGGGCTTCGGGTGAACAAGACCGCGATCTCGCGACGTGGCGGCGAGGGATCGGGGCGCGGGCGTGGGAGCGAGTGCTGCTCGTCGACGCGCCCTTGTGCCCGTTGCGCATCGGACGCCAACCTTCCCGAGACGACCGCGTCGACTGGACCGACTGAGTCGACACGGATCGCTCTGGTCGACATCCCGACGCGGTCTCTGGCAGGCTTCGTGACGTGACCAACCTGCGGCTGCTCCGGTGAACGCAGCCGGCGACGCGTTCGATCCGCTGGCACCCACGAACGAGGTGCAACACGCGCAGCTCGGCGAACTCCGACGCAGCTGCCCTATCTCGCAAACGCCTGGCGGTACCTGGTACTTGGCACGTCATGCCGACGTCGTGGCTGCGAGTCGCGACGTCGATCGCATCGAGTCGGCCTTCCTTGCGCCTGACGACGCCGACATCGATACGCAGTTCCTCCCGTTCATCAGCGAACCCGAACATGGCAAGGTGCGCCGGGTGATCAACGCAGCCATTGCGACGCATCGACTGAGCCGCATCGACGCGCCGTTGCGTTCCCTGTGCAACGAGTTGCTCGGCGGTCTGCTCGATGCCGGCGAAGGTGACATCGGCGAGCACTACATCGCGCCGATTCCAGCTGCGGGCATCGGTTATCTCCTCGGGCTCCCCGACGATCATCAGCCCCGCTTCATCGAGTGGGCCCATGGGTTGTTCGGCGGTTCGGTGCTCGGCGACGCCGAGAGCGCGCGGCGCAGCCGCCACGCGATGCGTGAGATCTCGGCCTACCTCGACGCAGAGATCGCGAGCCGCGCCGAGTCGGACGACCCGCCTGACGACTTCATCACCCGTCTCGTCAATACCGAAGTCGCCGGGATTCGCCTCTCGCCGATCGCGTGTCGAACCCAGCTGATCTTCTTGCTCGTGGCCGGCACCGAGACCACACGGAACTTGCTCGCCAACGCGATGTTGCGGCTCGCGACCGCTCCCGATCTCTACCAGCGGTTACGTCGTGAGCCCGAGGCAATCGGCCCATTTATCGAAGAGTCGTTGCGGGTCGATCCGCCCCTCACGTACCTCCTGCGCCAGTGCAAGGTTCCTGTCCAGATCGGCGGCGTCGACTTCGACCAAGGTACGGACGTCGCGTTCGGACTCGCGGCGGCGAACCGTGACGAAGCGGTGTTCGAACATCCCGACGATTTCGATGTCGACCGATCCAACGTGCGCAGTCACTTGGCGTTCGGCGACGGACCGCACGTCTGCCCCGGGGCCGCGCTCGCCCGACTCGAGGCGCGCATCGCCATCGAGGTCCTCCTCGACCGGGTCGCGACGATCACCCTCAGCGAATCCTTCCGGTATCAGAAGACACCCGTTCCGTTCACCAACGGGCCGGTGTCGGTTCCTGTGCGCATCACCCGCACCTAGCCGAGGATCGAACGTCACGAACACGCCGCGCCCCACCGGAGCGCGACAACACCCGCAACCAGTTGCCGAGGCGCAGCCCCCTAGCGTGCGGCGGTGATCTTGATCGACGGCGCCGACCTCGTGGCCTCACGGCCAGGACGGCCGCTGTTCACCGACTTGTCGCTCACCGTTGCCGACGGCGATCGCGTCGGCGTCGTCGGGATCAACGGTTGCGGCAAGAGCACGCTGCTCGCTGTGCTGAGCGGAGAACTCGAACCCGAGGGGGGCGTCGTTCGGCGGGGGCGCAACGCGAGAATCGGCGCGCTCCCCCAACGTCCCGTGTTGCCCCGCGGCACGGTTCGTTCGGCCGCCTGCGACGGGTTGGGTGCCGAAGCCTGGCAGGGCGAGGCGATGCTCACTCGCCTCGGCATGGGTGACATGCTCGATCGTTCCACAGAAGAACTGTCGGGGGGCCAGCACAAGCGCGTGGCACTGGCGGCGTTGCTCGCGCGGGAATGGGACGCGCTGATTCTCGACGAGCCGACAAACCATCTCGACCTCGATGCGATCGCGTACTTGGAGAGTTGGCTCGCCGATTTCGCGGGCGGGCTCGTGTTGGTCACCCACGACCGTCATGTGCTCGACCGGGTCACCACCAAGGTGCTCGAACTCGATCGCGGTCGAGGGTTTCTCCACGTGCCGGACGAGCGATCGGGCGGTTCGGGATACGCGGCGTACCTCGCGGGACGATCCGAACGCGAGGCGCAGGCCGCGGCTGCGGAGCAAACCCGCAAGAACCTGGCCCGTCGTGAACTCGCCTGGTTGCGACGAGGGGCACCTGCACGGACCTCGAAACCGAAGGCCCGCATCGCGACGGCCACCGCGCTGGTCGAAGGACGGGCACAGGCCGCGGCACGCGACGGCGAACTCGGTCTGGGGTTGGGCAGCAGCCGACTGGGATCCAAGGGAATCGAACTCCACAGCGTTGGGTTCGCCTGGCCCGCTGACGGCGACTCACCGGCGCGCCGAGTATTGCGGCCCTTCTCGCACGGACTCGAGCCGGGCGATCGACTCGGCATCGTGGGTGCAAACGGCGTCGGCAAGAGCACGCTGCTCGATCTGATCGCCGGACGTCGCGACCCGACCGACGGCCACGTCGAGGTCGGCCGCACAGTGAAGATCGGGTACTACGACCAGCTCGGGCGCGAGCTCGCGCTCGATCGGCGCGTGCGCGACGTCGTGGCCGGCGACCAACGCGACCCGTCGGTCGCCGACGTGAAGCTCATGCGACAGTTCTGGTTCGACGGCGACGCGCAGTTCGCTCCGATCGGATCGCTGTCAGGCGGCGAGCGTCGTCGACTGCAGCTCTTGCTCACGCTGATCGAACAGCCGAACGTGTTGTTGCTCGACGAACCGACCACCGACCTCGACCTCGACACGTTGCGCGCCTTGGAGGACTTCCTCGACGACTGGCCCGGCATCGTCGTCGTGGTCAGCCACGACCGCGTATTCCTCGACCGCACCGTCAGCGATGTGCTTGCGATCGACGAGCACGGCCGCGCAGCGATCGTGCCGGGCGGCGTCGGCGGATGGCTGATCCGGCGTGCGGCGGGTCCTGCGGCGCTGCCATCGCTGAGCGCGTCCACGTCAACGAAGTCGGAAACGACATCCACCTCGGCATCGGGACCATCACAACAGTCGACGCCGACACGGGCGGTGTCGAAGAAGAGTCCGAGCACACTGCGACACCAACTCGGTCTCGCCGAGAAAACGCTTGCCAAGGCCACCGCCGAACGTGACGCCGCCCAAGACGAATTGATCGCCGCGTCAGCCGACCACGAAGCGCTCGCCCGGCTCGGTTCGAAGCTCGCCGAGCGTCAGCAACGAGTCGACGCGGCCGAGGAGCACTGGTTGTCGCTGGCCGACGAAGCCGAATCGATCGGCATCGAGTTCTGACTGCTGTGAACGCAACGGCGCGGTTGCCGTCCCACGGCAAGAACTCGGGCCATGCATCGACCTCGGGCCATGCATCGATGCAGCGGCGGCAGACTGCGAAACGGCCGCGGGAGCGACAACCGACGTGTACCCTCGGCTTGCTGTTTGGTCGTGTCGCCTGAGTACGCGGAACGCAGCTCCACGTCTTGTTGGATGCGTTCCCCAGGTCGGACGGTTCAGCCGAGCGGTTCCGCGTGAACCTCGTCGCCGAAATCGATCGCGCGACTCACGTACCGAGCATCGGACGTCACATGACGAAGAAAGCCCCGCAACGTACGAACGCCAAGAAGCCCGCAAGCAAGAGCTTGAAAGAAAAGCGCCTCGACAAGAAGTCCAAGAAGGACGGCACCGACCGCGGCCTCGGTATCTGAATCGCGCTCACGTCCGACGCACCTTCGACGTGTCGCCGGATTTGGCGTCGGAACCGCAGGGACTACCAATCTGTCGGCTGGTAGTCCTTGAGAAACTGACCCCAGACGTGGACCCCGGTGTTGGCCCCAACGATGATGGGATCGACGATTCGGGCGGCTCCATCCACAATGTCGAGCGGCGGATGAAAGCCTTGCTCGACGCGCTTGCGCTGCGCGATCTCGGCCGGGTCTTCGTCGCTGACCCACCCGGTGTCCACACTGTTCATGTGGATGCCATCGGCGTGGTAGTCGGCGGCGGAGGTCCGCGTCATCATGTTCAGCGCGGCTTTGGCCATGTTGGTATGAGGGTGGCGGGTCGTCTTGAAGCGCCGGTAGAACTGGCCTTCGACCGCTGAGACGTTCACGATGTGCTTGTCGCGGTTCGGTGTGGTGAGCATGAGTTGTTTCAGCCGGGCGTTCAAGATGAACGGAGCGATCGCGTTGACCAATTGCGTTTCGAGGAGTTCCACCGATGGGACTTCCGCGAGCGTGAGACGCCAGGAGTTGTTGTCGCGCAGGTCGACCTGTTGCAGGTCTTGATCGAGCTGTCCTGAGGGGAAGAACGATTCGAGAAGTGAGCGTTGCTCGTCCACCGACTGCAACGCGCGCCGGTCGATCTCGGGGCGCTCGTCGCCGAGCGGATCGACTTGGCTCCACTCGGCTGCTCGGGTCAGACCCGAGGGAAGCGCTTCGGAAGAACGCAACGACTCGTACGCGCCGAGCAAGGCGCGCGTCTGGGGGGTCGTCACCGCAGCCGCGGCGGTCTCCACGTCGATCATGTGCGCGTAGAACTCGGCCGGTCGTCGCACCGTCTGACATGCGTTGTTGACGATGAAGTCCAAGCGGCGGTGCGTGTCGTTCAGATGCTGGCAGAACGCGTCGACGCTGGGCGTATGGCGCAAGTCGAGTCCGTAGATCTCGAGCCGGTCGGACCAATCATCGAAGTCGATCTCGGCTGCGTACCGACACGCAGCGTCGCGCGGGAATCTCGTCGTGACGACAAGGTGCGCGCCAGATCGCAGCAGCTTGATTCCGGCTTGGTAACCGATCTTGACGCGACCGCCGGTGAGCAGCGCGACCTTGCCGCGCAGGTCCGCGGTTTCGGTGCGCTTCGTGTAGTTGAAGTCGGCACACGCCCCACACATCTGATCGTAGAAGTGGTGCACGTCCGTGAAGTGCGCCTTGCAGACGTAGCAATGCTGCGGTGTCGTGACTTCACCGGCGCGATCATCGAGGTCGACCGCTTCGTCGGACGAAGCCGCCGCGGCGCTCGCGAGCGCGGGCGGCGGCGGCGGATTCGGAGTGGTGTAGACGGGCTTCGACCGCAGCGAGCGGATTCCCGTCGTGTCGAGAACCTGCTCGTCACGCTCGCGCTTTTCGGCCTTCGCCCGGCGTAGCTTCGCGCGAGTGCGCTGGCGGCGTTCGACGGGATCGGGACAGAAAATGTCCCCAGCAGCGTTGACGAGCCGAGCGCGCTGTTCGACCGAGAGTTCTGCGAGCAGACCCGGATCCGCCGCGATCGCTTCGAGTTCCGCGGCCAAGGCGAGCAGTTGATCGATCGATCGGGCGTCGCGCGGGCTGCTCATCGCAGCCGAATGTAAACGGTCTCCGATCGGCGGAACTCATCGCAGCGAACGGAGCCACCAGGCGAAGCACTGGATCCGTACACTGCATTGCGGATACGCGGGGGGTTCGCGCGTCGATCGAGGAGTCGTCTTGTCGCAACGCACGACGGTCACCATCGCATTCTGCGATCTCGTTGGATCAACTGAGTTACTGAATCGCATCGGCGAAGCACTCAACGACGAACTTCGTCGAGACCTGTTCGCGGCGCTCCGCGCGCCGCTGACGGCCTTCGGTGGCGAGGAGACCAAAACGCAGGGCGATGGGCTGATGGCTGCGTTCCGAGGAAGACCGTCCGACGCAGTGGCCTGCGCGATTGCGTGGCAGCACGCGACGGTTGCACTCGCACGACGCGACCCTTCGCTCCGGTTGGCCCTGCGCGTGGGCTTGTCGACGGGCGAGGCCACGCACGAGGAACACGACTGGTTCGGCACCCCCGTCGTGGAGGCCGCTCGGCTGTGCACCGCTGCGGCGGCGAGCCAGATTCTCGTCTCCGAATCCGTCCGCCTCGTCGTCGGCGATGAAACCGGCCTCGGATTCGGCTCGGTCGGCGCGCTCGAACTCAAGGGATTTCCCGATCGACGTGCGGCCTACGCCGTCGAATGGGTTGCCAACGTACGGACCGTCGTGCCGCGACCTCCGGGGCTCGACATCGTCGGTGCGACGCCGTTCGCAGGACGGCGAGCCGAGTACGCCGCGTTCGAGGCCGCGCTCGCCGCGACCGACTCGACGGGTTCGCGCACCGTCCTCGTTGCCGGTCCAGCTGGCATCGGCAAGACGAGGTTGGTCGCCGAGGTGCTGGCCAGCAGCGAACGCAACGTGCTTTCCGGGCGATGGAGCGGCCTCAGCGTGCACCAGGGCGGCGCCGAAGCGCTCCGTTGGTACACCGTTGCCGCCCCTACCGAGGCACTCCGCGAAGTTCTTGGCGCGGACGCGATGACACTCGCGACCGCTGTCCCCTCGATTGCGCTGCGTCTTCCGGAACTTGATGCGCCGCCGAGCGCGCCGATCAGCGTCGAGGACATGAACGATGCGTTCGTTCGCGCGTTCGGGCGCATCGCGGCGGCCGCACCCACAGTCGTCGTGTTCGAAGATCTCCATGCTGCATCGGCGGCAGGCCTCGTGTTGTTCCTCGAACTCGCTACCTCGCGCGATCTGGACGGGTTGCTGGTCGTCGGCACGTTTCGGACCGACGAACGCGGGGGCGTGCCGCGCCCCCTGGCCGTCGTGTTGGAAAAGCTCGCCGACGCACCTGGCGTTCGCCGTCTGGACCTCCCGTCACTCGAGATCGCGGACGTCGCCGCCATGGCGGTCGGCGTGGAGATCGACGCGTCCACGGTGCACGCGGCCACGGGCGGCAACCCGGCGCGGATCGTCGAAACGCTCCGTCACCTTGCGACCAGCGACGATCCCGACGCGGCGCTGTCGCTCGCGCTTCCGTTCAAGGGTCTCGTGGCGTTCGGAGCCGATGACGCGTCCTTGTTCTTCGGACGCGACGACGCCGTCGCAGCCTTGCTCGGACGACTTGCCAACGACCGTCTCATTGCAATCGTCGGTACGTCGGGGAGCGGCAAGTCGTCGCTCGCCCGGGCTGGGGTGGCTCCGGCAGTGAGCGCAGGACGACTCGCGGGTCGATGGTCGACCTGTGTGATGACTCCTGGCTCTCACCCCCTTGCGGCCTTGGCGTCGGTGCCGCGTTGCGCGCCGGGCGATTCGTTGCTGGTGATCGTGGACCAGCTCGAAGAATGCGTCACACGATGTCATGATGCGGTCGAACGCGCGCAGTTCCTCGACACCCTGGTTCGACTGATCGCCGATCCCGAGCGCAACGTGCGCGTCCTGGCGACCGTACGCGCCGACCTCCTCGGCGACGTGGCGGTTGCATCTTCACGATTCGCTGCCGCGGTCGAATCCGGGACGTTCTTTCTCGGCCCGATGAGTGAGATCGAACTCCGTGCGGCCGTTGCCGGACCAGCCGAGGTCGCCGGGCTACGGCTCGAACCGGGTTTCGTCGATGTCGTCGTCGCAGATGTCCTCGGCCAGCCCGGCGCGCTCCCGCTGCTGTCGCACGCGTTGCTCGAGACCTGGAAGCGGCGCCGTGGCCCGACGATGACCGTCGAGCACTACCGCGAGGCCGGTGGAGCTCGGGGCGCGATCGCACGCTCCGCCGACGCCGCCTTCGAAGCTCTCGATGGGCCAAGCCAGGGCATCACGCGCGAGCTGTTCCTCCGGTTGACCGAGTTGGGCGACGGCGCGGGGGTCGAGGACGCACGCCGTCGGGTCGACCAATCCGAAGCTGCAACCCTCGGGCCGTCAACCACCGTCGACGCCGTGGTCGAAACGCTCGCGGCAGCTCGACTCGTGACCGTCGATGATCACGGCATCGACGTTGCCCATGAGGCGCTGATCCGTGAGTGGCCGAGGTTGCGCGGCTGGCTCGACGACAGTCGTGACGAGTTGCGCCTCGAGCGCGAACTCCTGCGTCGTGCCGACGACTGGGATCGTTTGGGCAGGCCCGAGTCGGAGTTGTTACGCGGGGCACGACTCGAACGGACGATCGAGGCGAGTTCTTCTCGCTCGCTCCCGACGGTCGCCGCCGCGTACCTCAGTGAGGGCCGGGCGCTACGCGACCGCGAGAGCGCGGATGCGGCCCGACGGGTTCGGCGGCTCCGTACTGCGTTGGCAAGCGCGTTGGTGCTGGCGCTCATTGCGACCGTCGCGGGTGTCGCTGCGTTCGGGCAGGGGCGGCGCGCCGACGATCGCGCGCGCGACGCGGCAGTGCAGGCCGATCGCGCCGCGACCCAGGCGGAACTGGCCGGCGTACGGCGGGCGTCGGCGGAAGCCATCGCGGCCGCCGACGCGAACTTGCAGGTTGCGCTACCGCTCGCGGCCGAGACGTGGGCGATCGACGATCGATTCGAGACCCGCGACGCGTTGCTTTCGGTTCTGCACGCCGATCCCGCGTTCGTCGGGTTCTTGCCCGGCCCGCCCGGCGGCTACCGGTCGGGCACGGTGTCGGCAGACGGCACGGTCGGAGCATTCGCGCACGCTGGCGGAATCGACCTGTGGAATCTCGACCAACGAACACTCACCACACAGCTCGATGCCCCGGACACAACGCTTGTCGAGTTTCTCCCCGACGGTCGGCTCGCGGCTGCAACCGCGGCGGGCGTCGAGATCTGGGAGCCGACCACCGCGCAATCCATCATGGTCATCGCCGAGGAGGCGGTCGCTCTGGCACCGCTCACGACGGGGCTCGCGATCGGTGGACCCAACGGGTCGCTCGTGCTCGTCGATGGTGATGGGGTCGAGCAAGCGCGCGCCACGACCGGAGCCAACGCCACCTTCGTCGCCTCGGACGGAGCGTCGTTGCTGGTCGCGACGGGTCAACGCGAACCCCTCGGTGAGGTCGATGCCCCGTTGCGTTCAGGCGATACCTACGTCGAGACTCGCGATCCCGTCACGCTCGATGTCGTGCAGTCGACGGTCTCGCTGACGAGCGCAGAGGTGACCGATCTGGAGTTGTCGCCCGGTGGTCGAACCGTTGGCGTCGGCACGTCGACGTCAACGTCTGCCAGTTTCATCGACCTCACCGGCAAGCCCCTTTCCGTGTCCGATTCGATCGCGGGAATCGTTGCGGGCGATGCGAGTCGCGTGGAGTTCGTGGATGCGACGACCGCGCTGGTTGGAGGCGTCACCGGCCGTGTCCGCGTCGCGACATCCGGCGACGAACAACTGGAGTTGCAGAGCCAAGTCGGTTCGGTGACCGACTTGGTCGTGTCGCCCGATGGTTCCACCGCATGGGCGCTCGGGTCCGGAGCGATGGGTTGGTCACTCGACATAGCCCGTTCGGCGGTCCGCCCATCGGACGACGCAGCCGTCATGCCGATCGCGATCAGCCCGGACGGGCGCTACGTGCTTGCTTCCGAGGATCGGATGACAATCAGCGCGCTCCCGCCCCCGGTCAGCGACCCCAACGAACCGCAGGTCGGCTCGGCCGCGTCGGTCGCTCGGATGATCCACGTGCTCGATGCCGTGACGCTCGAATCCGTCATCGAACCTGTCGTCGGAGTCCCCATCGGCTTCATAGCGGATTCGCGTCGCATCCTGGTGACCACCGATCTCGTGGTCGCCCAGATCTTGGATCTCGATTCGGGGTCGCTCACGACGCTTCCGGTGATTCCGACCTTTGGGCTCGACGCGCCGTGGCCGGTCGCTCCTGATGGGCTTCGCCTGGCCCACGCTCAGCCCGACAACAGCGTGTCAATTCTGGATCCACGCGATGGCGTCGAAGTCGAGTCGGGCCTCGGTCGATCCGATGTCGGCGCGCCAACCTCGGTGGCATACGGGTCTGCGGAAACCATCGCGATCGCCTATCCGGAGACGTCGACGGAACCCGCCTCGGTCGTGGTGCACCGTGGTGACGACCAGACCGTCGTCGAGATCGAGGGATCGATCGTCACGGCCTTGGCCGTCACGTCTGCAGGAGAACAGCTTGCGGTTGGTCTGGTCGACGGGTCGATCCGGCTGTACGACGTCGAGCGTGCGGCGGTCGACGGGACGGCGCTCGTCGGTCACACCGGTCGCGTGCGCAGCGTCGAGTTTCATTCCGACGGCGGCCAGCTCGTCTCGACCGCAACCGACGGCACCGCCCGCGTGTTCGACATCGAGTCGCGTCGGACGCTGGGTGAACCGTTCTCCGCATCGGTTGATCCCGGCGTGGTCTACGACGACAGCGGCGAGTTTCTCCTCCTCAGTACGTCGCACGGACCGGATCGGGTCGACCTCGATCCGGAGCGAGCCGCCACACGCGCCTGCGAGCTCGCCGGGGCGAACCTCTCGGTCGAGGCCTGGACCTTGTACTTGCCGGATCGCACGCCCGCGAAGACGTGCCCGCAATATCCCTTGCTCGAATAAGCGGCGAAGCGCCCATCTGCCCGCGTCGGGCGATCAGCGCGTATGCCGTCGCTTTGCGAGCGAGTGACGCAGTGACCGCGGCGCGGGCGACAGCCCGACGCAGTCGCTCGTCGATACGAATCCCGGCGCCCGCTCTCGCCGTTGCGTTCCGTGTACGACGCGCAGCAAACGTCGGCATGGTGCAATAGGGGCATGAGTATCCGGATATCGGTGCAAGCAGCGCCGAAGGATCGCACGTCGTGGCTCGAACTCGCGCGAGACGTGGAGGACGGCGGCTTCCAGGCGCTGTATGCCGCCGATCATCCCGGTACCTCACCCTCGCCGTTCGTTGCGCTCGCCGCAGCGGCGGCCGTCACCGAGCAGATCGAACTCGGAACCTGTGTCGTCAACGCCGGACTTTGGGAGCCGCTTGCGCTCGCGAACGCGGCTGCAACCTTGGATTTGGTGTCCGATGGTCGAACCATCCTCGGTGTCGGCGCGGGCCACACACCGCAGGAATGGACTTCAATCGGCCGAACGTTGCCCACGCCGAGCGAACGCGTCGCACGAATGATCGAGTTGGTCGACGCGGCAACCCAGCTGCTCGGCGGCGGCGCGACCAACTATGCCGGACACCACTTCACACTCAGCGACGCCGTGCTGGATGATCCGAGACCGGTGCGCAATCCCGTCCCGTTACTGATCGGCGGCAATGGTCGCAACGTGCTGCAGTTCGCTGGACGCCGAGCCGACATCGTCGGCATCACCGGACTCGGCCGAACGATGCCGGACGGCCATCATCACGAGGTCGACTGGAGTCGCGACGCACTCGAAGCGACGATCCGAACGATCAGACCCGACCGCGATCGCGACAACCGGGCTGCGGAGATCGAGGCGCTCGTCCAGGCGGTCGTCATCACCGACGACGTAACCAACGCCGCGCGCGAGATGACGGCGCTCATCGCTGGAACGTCGATCGACGACCTGATCGCCACGCCGTTCGTCTGGATCGGCACCCTGGACGACATCGCGGCCAAGCTTGAGGAAACGCAACGAACGCTCGGGATCAGCCGCTACGTCGTTCGGCCATCAGCAATGCACGACGCGCGCCTGATCATCGACGCGCTCGCCGACGTGTGAACGACCGTCGCGCCGTCCGCTCGTCCGCGCACGCGGAGCGACCGAGTCAGCGCGAGCGATTCGCACGCAACGATTGAAGGCGCCGCTCGTACTCCTCGACTTCGATCTCGCCGCGAGCGATCCGCTCATGCAGGATCTCCTCCGCGTCGGGGGTCGACGCTCGGAGGTGGTGGCCGAGGGAGTTGTGACGGATCAATGCAACGACCACCCAGGCGATCGAGCCCCAGAAGAGGATCATCATCAGGAACATCAGGACGAACCAACCACCGCCCCAACCGTGGTTCCAGTCGGTCATCGGTTCATCATCCCGCGGTGCACCAGCTCCTGATCCCACCGTCGGACGATGCACGAAGACGTCGGGCCACGACTGGTTTCGGTCATGGATTCAGTGTCCTCACATCGGTCGCTTCGGTATACGGTCGAAAGTCCCAGAGATGGCGACGTGAGAATGCGTCCGAGACCTGGTATCCGCTCGAAGTGACCTTGACCTTGCGGCTGGGAGCAGGTGAGTCAGGTGGTCCCGCTCACGAGCCTCGTCGGCGGCCGATGACCGCGACGAGTCCGGCAAGCAGTGTCTCGTTGCCGAAGGATTGGCGGATCTCCGCGTCGACGCCGAACCGAGCAAGGAACCCTGGGAGTCGACTGGTATCAATGAGCACGTTGTCGTGTGTCTCGTCATCACGACGCCAGAGTTCGCCATCACGGACAAACATTGTCATCTCACGCCGGAAGACTCGATCATCGAGGACCGAGCGGCGCGTCGTGAGCACCCAGTCCTCACCGAACCAGACGCCGGGCGGCTGTCCGCGGCGGGCAGATCCCCATTCCAGGTCGCAGATGTCGAACGCGAGCAACCCGCGCTCCTCAAGCGCACCCGCCATGGCGGCCAGCGAACTGTCGATGTCCTCCTCGCTGTCGAGGTAGCTCAACGCATGACCGACGCTGACGATTGCATCGGCGGTCGGCAGCGGATCCTCGGGAAGCCGAAGAACCTCGACCGGCACCGTGGGCACGAAGCCACGAGCCAAATCGACCATGGCCGGAGACGCGTCGGTGGCGAGTACCCGATGGCCTGCCTCAACGAGGTACTTCGTGAGCAACCCCGATCCACAGCCGAGCTCCAGGACCAGCCCGGACCGCTCGAGGACGGGCTCGAGGATCCTCAGGATCCCGGGTGCTACCGCATCCGCGTGGAACCCGAACCCTTCGTGATGAATGCGGGCGAGGTCCGATCGGAAATACGGGGAGGCAGCCATACATCGCAATCGTGACACAGCGCTCCGTTCGTGAGACCGCGATCTCCGACGCCCTGGGCCGGCGTCCGGGGACGGGACGCGCTGTGCGGGCGATCCGGGCGATCCGGGCGGTTGGGTCAGCGGGTGAGGACTGCGAGGTCCCGGATAGCGAAGGTGTGGTGGGCCCATTCCTCACCGATGACGACATCGATACAGAACCCGACGGGGAACGCCGTTGAAGGCGGAAAGCCCGGCGACGCATTTTGCTCGCAGGTCTGCGTGATGAACGGGACCGACAATCCAGCGATGAGTTCGCGGACGGCGATCATGCGGTCGAGACGAGCTTCGAGGATCTCGTCGAAAGACGCCGGAGCGAAGACGTTGATTCCCCAGGCTGAGACGTCGACCGTCGGGTCTGGGCGGCCGACGCGGTGATCGGGAGGCATGCCGAGCCGGTGGTAGGGCGACACACTTGCGCAAACGGTGCGGGTGATCCAGGCGTCAGTGACGAACAAGAGGTGGCGTTGTGTTTCGAGGAACGACCACTCTCTGTCGACCGAGCTGTCCAGAAGCTCGCCGTCGAGCGCGCCTGCCGTTGCGAAGGTCGTCGCCCAGGCGTTTTCGACGATCGACCACGCCGCTTGGTAGCCGTCCGGCGTCTTGGGGAGTGACCTTGGGTCGGCGGTCATCCCGCAAGCCTTGCATCACCGACACGACTTGTGCTCGACAAGACTGACCCCGCGTACGCACCGGGCGTTTGCGGACGGTCTCGGCTGCGGTCGGTGTCAAGGTGTGCGTGTGGCGTTCCCCCACCCGCTCCTGAGTTCCAGCCCGGCGACGAGCGAACGGCGCTCCTTCAGCGGCTCGAACGATCTTCGGCCAAGGGTGTGAAAGACAACGTCGTGGTGGAGATGATCGCGGCACTTTCAAACCTATCCGGAGAGTCACAATTTGGACAACTTCTCCAGATGGCGGGTGACGGATCGTTGTACTGAACGCACCATTGCGTGACGAGCGTCTCGTCGCCTGGCATAGGTGCGGCCCGCCCGCCGATGCCGCGCGGCTCAGTCGTTGATGAGTGAACGCACAACGCTTCACAGAGTCGGGTCAAATCTCAAGGGATCAGCCGTGGACGGGTCACGCTGGCCAACACCCCGTACTGCCGGTAATCCAAGCCCGTTTCAGGTCAGCATTGACTGTGAGAACGAATCTCGGCTTGGTTCCTTCGTCGTTACCTCCAGCAATCAGATCGACCAACGGTTCGTCCCGCCGCAACTCAACGGTGAACCCAAGGTCCTCAAGAAAGTTACGACCTCGATCGAGAACTTCCTTTTCGCCGATGTCTTCAGTGAGCTCAAAAACTCGGTTGTACTCCCAGTCGAGAATCGGCTCTTGAACTTCGAAACCTTGCGTACACGACCCCTCTGTGTCGGGCGGATCGTGAGCAGTGTTCTCAGCAATCGCCTCAGCCAGTGCATCAACGGTCTCTCGTACGTATCGAATAGCTTCGTCACGATCGGCCAGCACCGCGGTCGTCGGCGTTGACGTATCCCGACTGTCGATGACATCATCGTTGCCACACGAGTTGATGGCGAATAGCAGTACCAGGGCGGCGACCACATGACGCTTTGCGATGATCATGATGGCATGACTCCCGTCCCCATCCGTGTCATGTTATCGAGGGAGGTCGCACCCCCGTTGAAGTAGCAGCCACGGGCAGTCATCGAAGGTATGGTCTGCGAACCGCTCACGCCAACGACCGATGCGCCGTCCGCGCGTCCGCGCACGCGGAGCGGCCGAGTCAGCGAGAACGATTCCAACGCAGCGATTGAAGGCGCTGCTCGCACTCAGGCCACCACCTCCACGTGCCGACCCCCGACGCGGAGGAGATCCAGCATGAGCGGATCGCTCACGGCGAGATCGAAGTCGGGCCAGGACTGATTTCCGTCATCGATTCGGTGTCCCGCCGGTCGCTTCGGTAACGGCCGAAAGTCCTACGCGATGGCGACACTTCGTCGGTTACCGGCGGGTGCAACGGACGCAGGAGAGATGCGCAATGCACGGCGCCGTCCGTTGTCGAAGCGACAACGACAAGCGGACCTTGTCGGACGCTTTTCGAACTCTGACGATCTGCTCCGCAGGTTCGAACGTCTGCATGGATCGGCGAAATGACTCTGCCGCTCAACTCCCGCGCAGGTGGCGGCGCAGCGCGTGCCGAATCACGTCAGAGTTGGTGCGGCCTTCCTGTTCCGCGCGCTCACGCAATGCTTCGCTGTCATAGTCGAGACAACTTCTGGTCCATTGCCTTGGCCTTCTCGGGCGTGGCGGTGTCGCTCTCGATCTGAGCGAGGTACCTCTTAAGAAATCCGACCGATCGCGGGTCCATCACGCCGTTTTCGGTCGGCCCACTCCTCCACAGTTTCCAGGCAATAGGGTGCGTAGTGTCGAAGAAACCTGGTGTCGTCGAGATCCCATTTCCAGTATTGAGATCGAAGCGTCAGGACGGGCGGGGACACCTCGCGCAAGACTCGGATCGTGAGACGACCATTGGTCAGGCCAATATGGCCCGTGCGCTCATCGCCGTATAGAAACGATACTCACTGAACCGGTAACCGCTCTTGAAGATCCAAGGCATCTGTTCAACAATGGCGTTTAGTAGGTCGATCATCTCATCCGTCGTTCCTTGCCAACTGCGACCCGAGCGTCGGCGAAGTCGTCCATCGTCCGCCTGACATAGTCAATCGCATCCTGGCGATCTGTCATCGTCACGGTCGGGACAGCGACGGTGCTGGTTTGCGGTGGCCTTACGACCACCGCCTCGACCACCGGCGCCAGCGACCAGTCCTGGTTGTCAGGGTCGGCACCGAACCAACGAGGAACACTTGGCCGCCGAGAACCGCACCAGGTTCGGGCAGCTCTTCGTGCTCGTCAGCGCTGAGGCAAACGTCGACCTCAAACCCGATCGTCCGAACTCGCGCGACCATGAACGTCTGCCCGGTCTGCGCGGTCGTTCGGCGGGTCGACTCGGAGACGACTCCGTATAGCCGCGCAGTCGCTTGCGCGGCGGCCGGTTCACTAAAGACGCCGTGCGAGAAGAACGACTGAGCTGCCATCCTTGGTGGCCACGTCCAACCGCGCTCCGCGAAGTGCGCTGGCGGCTCCGACGCGTTTTCAGCGTTGGGGTCCAGCAGGCTCCCCCTCGATTCGGAAAAGGCGTTCTCGTCAGGGAAGCTCGTAACCGATACGCCGCACGCAACTACCGCCGCGTTGACTTCGCCAAGCGTCGCACGACCAAGCAGATGTCGCTGTTCGAGTTCGAGCGCAATACTGGTCAGCTGCTCACCGTCTTCATCGACGACCGCCGCAGTCGCGACCTCGTCGTTGACCATCCGGAGATCGCGAAGGCGAGTTCTTCCGCTTGATGCCACCGAAGGCAGCAGGTCGACAACTTGCCTGGCGCGCACACCGATCATGAGCCGAGCGCCCGAGTTCGAGTCTTCCCAGAGCAGTACGTCGATCCCGTCGGCACTACCCAGCATGCGCGCAGCGGGCAATACAGCGGCGACAAGCCGGTCAAGCTCGTCATGATCTGCAACGGCAAGCCCAACACACGCAAGATTCGATGCCACGCACAACTCTCGCGCTTCGCCGAATCCGGATCGCGCAATACCGACGACCGGCAACCGGGACTCCGCTCGTCGTCGGCCCAGGGCAAACGCCGTCGAGACGACAACGGCAGTGGAGATGATCGCGGCGCTTTCACACCCTTGCGCGGCTCTCGCCTCGGCAATGCCTGATCTCGTTGTCCCAGGTGGCAGGTAGCATCTGCTCGACGCGAGCGAGGAGGTCGGTAGTGGCGTTTCCTGAGCCAGCACACGCGAAGCCGGACAACTCCTGGTTCTACCGGCGGCACTCGCTCGAGGAACTCGTCGACGGCGCGACACCACTCGCCTCAGTCGACCAACTGCTGATCGACGACCTCTCCGACGACGAAGCAGACGCGTTCTACGCAGCCCTCAGCAAATGACTGCAGTTGTCGTCGACACCGGCGTCTTCAGCGCCGGGCTCAGCCGCCGGCGCAACGACCTTGTCGCGGCCTACGCCGAACATCTGCAAGGTCGCGTCCTGGTCATCGCTCCGCAGACCGTCGCGGAAATGCGCTTTGGCGCTTTGGCGGCACGATGGGGTGCAGGTCGCATCGCCGAACTCGAACGGAGGGTCGCGCTCGCGCGCATCGCCGTCATCGACGATGCGCTGATCTGGACTCACGCCCGCTTACGTGTCGATTGCCGCGCGGCTGGGCATGCGCTCGCTCAACCAACGCACGCAGCTGACCTCTGGGTCGCAGCGACCGCAGTCCACCTCGGCATCCCGCTGGTGTCACACGACCAGGTGTTCGCCCGCACACCAGGGCTCGATCTCGTGTCGGCTGATCGCCGATGAAAGAAGCGGACGGCCACGGTCTGGTTCCGCTCGACGAAGCGACCGTCGCTGCGGTCAACGACGCACTGCACGAATCACAGGTGTCCGGCTTTCGTGTTGCCGACGACGGATCGGTCGCCGAGCTCCTCGTGCTGGTCGACACGCTGCCTGAGGCCGGTCCGATGGAACAGGCGAGGCGAGTCGTCGTCATGCACGATCCGTCACGGATACGAATCGTGCTGCGTCGCACCGGTAGAGGTGACGACTTCTACGAAGGCCCGATGCTGATACTTCAAGACGTTGCGGAACTCGACAGGTTCTTCGCCCACCACATCACCTGGGCGCACGAGATGTATTCCTGCGATTTCCTCGACGGGAGCGCCGAACACGTCGCGGATTGGCCAACAACAGTCAGCCTCGAACTCGCGTTCGCAACGGGCCGCGCCGATCACAGCCTCTACTGGTGGGTCGAATGCGGCAGGAACGCGGACGACGCCGTGCGCTCCTACTGGCTCCAGGGCTTCGTCGAGTTTGGCGCCGTGGAGGTGCACGACGAGCTCGGCACACGCGTTTCGCTCGCTGCCTTTGGGGAAGGAGCTCGTCGCTGGTGGCGAGCGTTCCATGACGGCGACGCTCGGGTCGGCGCCGAAGCACAGCGGGAGGCACGGAAGTCAGAAGGATGGCAGTGGTGGCAAGCGGGCCGCACCTCCATCGCGGTCCCAGCCAACGCGTGGCCCAATCGCCCTGGCACCGACCCACGCGACTGAGCTGGCCAACAACCGATTCGCGGTCTTTCACACCCTGGCCGCGACCAGGACGAACGTTGTCGAAACGACAACGGCAGTGGAGATGATCGCAGCGCTTTCAAACCCATCCGTCGAGTCCCAATTCGGACAAGTTCTCCAGTTGGCAAGCGACGGATCGTTGTCCTGAACACATCATCACTTGATGGAGGTCTCGACGCTCGGACTCGAGCACTCTGGAATCGAGTCAGGCTGTCGCTTGAAGAAGTTCGGTGAGCACTTCAGTTTCTCGAACGACTAGGTGCGCATCGCCCTCATGAAGCACGGCGTGGTGGTCAGGCCATGCGAATCTCCGACGGCCTCCTCGGTATCGAGATTGCTCTCGATAGTGCGACTGTGTCAAGGAAGTCGATTTGAAAAGCGATGCCACTCTTCGGGGTCGCGATCGATGCATCCAGTTGACCCAACAAAGCCAACCGAACCCTCGGTGCCGGGCATATCTCGAAAGCTGACGACATAACTACCTCGACGCCCCAGGTTCGCTGTTACATAGATTCCCCCACCCGAAAGTTCGAGCACGCGAGGCGGCGCGCCCTTCAGCCGCTCAAGTTCCCCGATCGCGTCGGCGACAATTGAGTCGCCCTCGGAACGAGAACCCACCGATATCGACGCCGAGATCACCCATTCCCACCTGCTCGGAGGCTCATCAATGCCAGACGAACAATCGAGCGGAACGTCGTCGGGGTGGAACTCAACTTGGCCATGATCCGAAATCTCAGCGGCGAGAACCCGGGTCAATTCATCGACTTCGGCGAACCGAGAAGAAGCACCCGGGTCTGGCGGGTCGGAAGTTGGTGAGCCCCCCTCTACGCGATCAGCTCCACACGATCCCAGGAGCGCAAACGCCAATATAAGTGGGATCAGAGCGAACGCATGCCGCCAAGCTGGTGGGCATCGGTTCTCCGGGTGCGCCTGCATCAGCAGCTCAAATGGGGATTCTGGCCCGTTGCAACCAATGCCGTGTTGAACAGCGATGTTGAGCCCGTCAAGAGGTAGTCAGAATGCCCTGAGATCTCGACGTCTGTACAACCATTAGCGGCCATCCGGTGCTGAGCTAAGAAGTCGTCACTACCCGATCCCCCATGTGTGATCCATCCGGCAGCCACGATGGGGTCTCCAGGAGCTTGAACGAGATAGAAGTCGTAAGCCGCGGCGAGTGCGGCAGGTGCTTCAATCTCCGCATATCCCGGGCTTCCAATGAACACGATATTATCGACATTGGAACTGCCTTGGGGCAGAGCGGCACTCGCCATCAAGAGCGAGCCATAACTGTGCGCCACAACGGTCAGCTCCTGAGAGTCGGTGAACAGAGCAGAGGATACAAAACTCTCCAACCGGTCCACTTGATCCCCTCCGGGCCCCACGCCTGCGTGGATTAGGCCATCGGGTGGATCGTAGCCGAGCCACGCAATAGTCGCCACGCTAGCACCCCTGTTGCCTCCCATAGCCTCGAAGAGGTTCTTCGCGCCGCGAGATGTGTTCCCGAATTTGGATACGGTTGTCCCCATGCCCGGAATTACGATCGCAACCGAGTTCGCTGTCATAAGATCGCCAAATGCTTCCGCGATCATTCCACCGTTTTCTGTTGAATAAAATAGAAAGACACGGTCCGAGGCTAGAAACTCGAGCAGTCGGCCAATCTCGTCCTTTTCGTCGGTATTGACGCGCCCACATTCCGTAAGGCTATTGTTGTAGGAGGCGCAGGTTCTAACTCTTTCATTCTCCAGGTCTATTAGATGGTTTATCTGGCTAATCATCTCTTGACGAGCGGCTTCATTTAGATCATCGACCGGTGTGGTGCGCGTGCCTGACCCGGGAACTCGAAGAACACCGACCCGGGCGACAACGTCGAAGGCTTCGCCACCATGAAGCGCGCTGTCATCTACCTGCGCGTCAGCACGGCCGGTCAGGTCAAGACCGACCGTGATGCCGAAGGGTTCTCGATCCCGGCGCAACGCGACGCCTGCCTTCGTAAAGCCGAGAGCCTCAACGCCTACGTGCTCGACGAATACGTCGACGCCGGTGAGAGCGCCCGCAGTGCCGACCGGCCGAAGCTCACCGCCATGCTGAACCGGCTCGCCACCGAACGCGACGTCGACTTCGTCATCGTCCACAAGGTCGACCGACTGGCCCGCAACCGAGCCGACGATGTCGCCATCAACCTTGCCATCAACGAGGCCGGTGCCCGACTGGTTTCGGTGTCTGAGAACATCGACGAGACACCATCCGGCATGTTGTTACACGGCATCATGAGCTCGATCGCCGAGTTCTACTCACGGAACCTCGCGACCGAAATCAAGAAGGGCATGCACAAAAAGGCCGAAAAAGGCACCCACCCCGCACTAGCACCGATCGGCTACCTGAACGTCCGCGAACTCCACGACGGCGCGGAGATCCGCACAATCACGATCGACCCGGAACGTGCACCGCTCATCCGTTGGGCGTTCGTGACGTATGCCGATGGCGAACACACCGTCGCCCAGCTCGTCGAAGCGCTCGAAGCCAAGGGCCTGACGACTCGACCGACCTTGAAGCGCCCGGCCAAACCGCTCACCGAGCGCCACGTCCACTCGCTGCTTCACAACCCGTTCTACGTCGGGCTCATCACCTGGGGCGGCGTCCAACAACCCGGACGGCACGAACCGCTCGTCGATGTCGACACCTTCGCGAAGGTGCAGGCCGTGTTCGACTCGCACCGCCAAGGCCCCGAGAAGCAGCGCACCCACAACCACTACCTGCGCAGCACCATCTTCTGCGCTCGTTGCCAGAGCCGACTCGTCTACACCAAGTCTCGAGGACGGGGAGGCGAGTACGAGTACTTCCTCTGCCTCGGACGCCACCAGAAGCGCAACGACTGCGATCTCCCCGGCGTTCGAGTCGACGCCGTCGAGGAAGCCATCGAGACCTACTACAGCACCATCGAACTCAGCGACGCCACGATCAGCCGCATCCACGAACGACTCGTCGCCGGCATGAAGCGCGTCACTACCGGTGCCGACCAGCGAGCCCGGGCTGCTCGCAAGCGTGTCACGGATCTCGAAGCCGAGCGTCGGAAGTTGCTCCAGGCGTACACCGCTGGTGCGATCGATCTCGACCTTCTCAAGGAGAACCAGACTCGGATCACGAAGCAGATCGCCGATGCCGGCGCATCGCTTGCCGCCACCGAAGTGCACTGGGAGACGATCGAACGCAACCTGCACGCTGCGCTCGGACTTGCCAAGCACTTCGGCACCGCCTACGCCCGAGCCAAGAAGCAGACAAGGCGGACCCTGAACCAGGCGATCTTCGAAGCGATCTACATCGACGTCGATGGCATCGCCTACGCCCG
>SXGT01186113.1_pt1 | contig 42812 bp, 36 predicted proteins | sample 3176221 | NCBI WGS metagenome assembly SXGT01 (sample SAMN11356862, study PRJNA531348) | freshwater metagenome | isolation source: freshwater sample F1-120 | place: China: Fuxian Lake, Yuxi | collected 2017-12-25
AGATCGGGGAACAGGTGGTGCTCGATCTGATAACACAGGTTGCCGCTCATGAAGGCCATCATCGGCCCGGCGTGGAAGTTCGCCGAACCCAGCATCTGCCGCAGGTACCACTCGTTGTGGGTCTCCTGCTCGAACTCTTCCTTGGTGAATTTCTCTGCGCCGTCCGGGAAATGGCCGCAGAAGATGACCATGTAGGACCAGTAGTTGCGAATGAGATTGGCCACCGCGTTGGCGCCCAGCGTGTGCTTCCAGTTCCGTCCGGCCAGGGCCGGGAAGACGATGTAGTCCTTGCCGACCTGCTTGCTGACCTTGCGACCGATGATCTTCAGGTCCTTGCCCACCTCCCCCAGCGACTTCTCGCCCTTGCGCCACTTGGTCGTCTCGACACCGTGCAGCGCGACACCCCACTCGAACAGGGTGCCGAGCAGGAAGTTGTAGACAGGGTTGCCGATCATCCACCGCTCCCATTTCTGGTCGCGGGTGAGCCGCATGATGCCGTAGCCGATGTCGTCGTCGAGGTCGAGAACGTTGGTGTACTTGTGGTGGATGAAGTTGTGCGACTTCTTCCAGTGCACGGTCGGTGAGGTGGTATCCCACTCCCATTCCGTGGAGTGGATCTCGGGGTCGTTCATCCAGTCCCATTGACCGTGGGTGATGTTGTGCCCGAGTTCCATGTTCTCGATGATCTTGGCCGCGGCGAGCATCCCGGTCCCGGCCACCCAGGCGAACTTGTTGCGGCTCTTGAACAAAGCGATACGCCCGCCGACGGCCAGTCCGCGCTGCAGCTGGATCGCCCGGCGGATGTAGCGGGCGTCGCGCTCGCCGCGGGATTCCTCGATGTCGGTCCGGATAGCATCCAGTTCACGCCCCAGTTCCTCGACGTCGGCCGGGCTGAGGTGTGCATACTCCTTGATATCGGTGATCGCCATGCTGAGCCTCCTAGACGTTGATGGTGCAGTTGCCGGACACTGCAGAGATACAGGTCTGAATGCGGTCGCCCTCGCCGTGCTCGGTACCCGACCGGAAATCCCGGACGTGGCCGGATTCCAAAGGCAGCACGCAGGTTTGGCAGATGCCCATCCGGCAGCCGAACGGCATCTGGATACCCAGCTTCTCGCCGGCTTCCAGCAGCGAGGTGGCACCGTCGACGTCGACGGTCTTGTCCGACAGCGCGAACGTCACGGTGCCGCCCTCACCGCCCTTGTCGGTACGGGCGATGACGAAGCGCTCCATGTGTAGCCGGTCCTCGGGCACGCCGGCATCGGTCCAGACCTTCTCAATCGTGTCGAGCATCGCGGGCGGGCCGCACGCCCAGGTGGGGCGTTCCTTCCAGTCCGGGACGATGTCGTCGAGCGTGCCGAAATCGAGGTGTCCCGCCTCGTCGGTCAGCTGCAAGTGCAGCCGATAGTCGGTCCGGCCGTCGTGGAGTTGCTGTAATTCGTCGTGAAAGATCACGTCGTCCGCGGACGGGGCCGAGTGCACGTGCACGATGTCGGCGGACTGGCCACGCGCCGCGATCGACCGCAGCATCGCCATCACCGGCGTGATGCCGCTGCCCGCGGTGACGAACAGCGCCTTGGCCGGCGGCGGGTCGGGCATCGCGAAGTCGCCCTTCGGCGCCGCCAGGCGAACGATCGTTCCGGGTTCCACCCCGTTCACCAGGTGTGTCGACAGGAAGCCCTCCGGTGTGGCCTTGACCGTGATCGAGATGAGCTTGTTGTCGCGCTTGGGGACCGAGGTCAACGAGTAGGACCGCCAGTGCCACCGGCCGTTGATCCGCAGACCGATCCCGACGTACTGACCGGGTTGATAGTCGGCCGCGAATCCCCACCCCGGTTTGATGATCACGGTGGCGGAGTCCTCGGTCTCCCTGCGCACATCCACCACCTCGCCGCGCAGTTCGCGGGCGGTCCACAGCGGGTTGAGCATCTTCAGGTAGTCGTCGGGCAACAACGGCGTCGTCATGCGCGCCGCCAGGCCTCGAACCATGTTGATCTTCGGCGTGGTGGCGGTTGCCACGTCGCGCGCGGGGGCCTCACTCCATCGCGTCAGACCCTTCAGATTCAGCACCATGGCACACCCCTCGGGACGGTTTTCGGTGAACACATGTACACCGGTCTACCCCGCGGCGGCCCGGTTCACACATCGCCGTCCCAACGGCCTGGTCAGCGGATGGTGCTGAGCCCGCCGTCGACCGGAATGATCGTCCCGGTGATGTAGCTGCTGGCCCGGCTGGCCAGGAACACCGCGATACCGGCCATGTCATCGGGCTGCCCGACGCGTTTGAGCGGCAGCGCCGCGCCGACGGCCTCTTCCCCGGCGGACATCAGCACCTTGGTCATCTTCGACGGGAAAAGCCCGGGCGCAATCGCATTCACCAGGATCTTGGGCGCCAGCTCGCCGGACAGATGCCGGGTGAGCATGTGCACGGCGGCCTTGCTGGCGCTGTAGGAGAAGTTGTCGCGGCCGACCTCCGGCACGAAGAACCCGTCGATGCTGCCGGTGTTGATCACCCGGGCCGGGTCCTGTTCGGTGGCGGCGGCCTCCAGCAGCGGCACCAGCGCCCGGGTCAGCAGGAAGACGCCCTTGACGTTGACGTCGAAGACCTTGTCGAAGCCGGACTCCGGAAACTCGCCGAACGGCGCACCCCAGGCCGCGCCGGCGTTGTTGAACAGCACGTGCACGGCGTTCTCCCGGGCCGCCACCGCGTCGGCGAGGGTCTGCACCCCCTCCGCGGTGCCCAGGTCGGCCGGGATGCCCTCGACCGCGCCCAGCGGTGACAGCTCGGCAACCACGGCTTCCAGTTCGGCTTCCTTGCGGGCGGCCAGGTAGACCTTGGCCGCGCCGGCCTGCAGCAGCCCACGGGCGATCATCACGCCGATACCGCGGCCGCCACCGGTGACCACGGCGACCTTGCCGTCGAGGGAGAACAGGCCGGTCATTTCTGCGCACCACCCAGGGGCTGTTCGTTGCGGACCGTTTCGTCGCGGATCAACCCCCGCAGCAGCGCGGTGCTGAACTCCACCGCGATCTCCTGAGCGGTGCGGCGGCCGTGCGGGCGCAGCCAGCGGTAGGCGCCCAGCGTCATCCCGATGTAGCCGAGCGCCAGCACATGGGAGTCGCAGTCGTAGAACTCGCCGCTGGCGATGCCGCGGTCGATGACATCGCGGACGTGCTCGTAGACGGTGGATTCGGCCTGACGGATGTAGGTGACCTGCTCCTCGGTGAACCACTCCGAGATGTAGGGCCCCTCCTGGAAGTAGACGGCGGCGGCCTCCAGGTCGTTGGCGATACCGGTGAGCAGCCGCCGGGTGAAGTGGTAGATGGTCTCCCGGGCGGTGGCAGTGGGATCATCGTGCAGGGCGCCGACGGTGAAGTCGGCGGTGCGCTTGTAGATGTCCCAGAGGATCAGCGACTTGCTGGCGTAGTAGTGGTAGACAGTGGCCTTGTTGAGGCCGACCGCGTCGGCCACATCGTCCATCCGGGTGCCGTGGTACCCCCGGGCGGCGAACAGCTTGGCGGCGACCGCCAGCAACTCGTCGCGGCGGGACGACCCGTTGGGTGCGGACTCGGTGGACATGACGACTCACTATCTGCAGACCGGGGTGACCCGGGGTGTACCAATCAACTGGTTGGCCAGTCTAGGCATTAACGCGGTTACGGTGTCCCGACATCCACCAGTAGGTCTAAACTCCTGGGAAAGCGGCCGTGCCTGGGAGGTACCGATGGATCCGAATCCTGATTACGACATCAGCGATGAAGGCGAGTTCTTCTTCAGCTGGCTGGCTTGGGGTCTGCGCGGCGTCTATCCGCCCCCGGCCTACCCGCCGGTCTAGACCCGCACCACACAAAAGCACCCGCATGCCGTGACATGCGGGTGCTTTTCGTTCGTGCTGCGATTTGTGCGCGATCGGTAACGGTGAGCGTTACCGATCGCGCACAAGTTCACTAGTCCGCGGCCGCCTTCACCGCGTCGCTGACCTCGTTGCGCAGCTTCAGAAACTCCGGTGACCTTCGCAGCTCGTCGGGAACAAAGACCTGGGTCCGTCAACATCTGGGACGCCCCGGGACGCCACGGTGACTTCGGGGCGGGCCCGTCCTTAGAATCTGAGCTACCACTCATATCAACCCTCCAACGCGTCGGCGGTCTCGTGTCCAGCAAAAATGCCCGAAAAGCGCTTCCGGAAGCCGGCCCCGGCCGGCGGACACCGTCTCAGGAGCGGTCCAAAGCATTGGTCCACAGCGTGATGGAAGCTACTGCACTGGTCCTTCGCGATGTCGGACTCGAAGCGATGAGCACCAACAAGATCGCGGCCCGAGCCGGTGTCGCCATCGGATCGATCTATCAGTACTTCCCCGACAAAGAGGCGTTGCTCGACGCGCTCATCGATGATCGCGTGCAACGCCTGGAGACGCTGGCAGCGAGTCGGATCGAGTTCATGCGTACCCGTTCGTACCCTGAGGCAGCCGAGGCCATGCTGCGAGCGACCATCGAATTCTGTGTTGCAGAACCCGAACTTTCCTCCATCTTGTTCACACGCATAGCCGTACCCTCACACAACCCCCGGCACGTCGCCGCATCCAACAATGTCCAGGAACTGACGCGTAATTATCTGCTGGAATGCGGCGATCATCTCAAAGTTCATGACGTGGATCTCGCAGCGACGATTTCCACCCACGTGATAGCCAGGTTTGCCCCGTGGATTGCACTGACGGTGCAGACCGAGCGGGAGCGTGAGCACTTCATCGCCGAAATCGTGCGCATGCTGTCGCTGTGGATCGGCGCCGCCGAATGATCGACCGCTGCCGCAGATCCGCGGCATCACAAGTGAAGTCGTCGTAGCGCGGCCTTTGCCGCGAGGTGCCCGCACATTCCGTGCACACCACCGCCGGGCGGTGTCGACGCAGAACACAAATAGTTGGCGCCCACACCGAGCCAGTACGGATCGACGGCCAATCGGGGCCTGGCGATGAAGGAGGCTATGTCCATGGCGCCACCGTTGATGTCGCCACCGACGTTATTGGCATTCTGCCGTTCGATATCCGCCGGCGTATGCACGGTCATCGCAGCAATACGCTCGCGAAATCCGGGGGCGAAGCGCTCGATCTGCCCCAGAACCGCCGGTAGGGCGTCTCCAGAATAGCCGTGCGGCACATGGGCGTACGCGTAGATCGGCACGAGGTCACCAACGCGTCGACTCGGATCCATCAGCGCCTGCTGTCCGACAATCAGGAATGGGCGCTCCGGCATCTGTCCACGGGCGGTGGCGCGTTCTGCGACGATCACGTCCCGCTCGCTTCCGCAGACGTGCAGTGTGCCAGCTCTGCGTGCTTGCGGATTCGTCCACGGAATCCCTTCGTGCACAGCGAGATCGACCTTGAACGCCGCCGAACCGTACCGGTGCCTTGTCAACGCGCGCCGGATCCGCGTAGGAATGTGATCGGCCAGAAGCTTTACCGGAAGACGGGGGCCGGTATCGAAGAACACGAGGTCATATCCTGCGATCTGGCCCGCCTCCTCGACGGTGACCCCCGTCTCGATCCGCCCACCCAGGGAGCGCAGGACGCCGGCGAGCCCGTCTGCCAGCCGCGCGGTGCCACCGACGACGCACGGCCAGCCGTACCGGTGCGCAATCGCTCCGAACATCAACGCCAGCGCCGACGTCGGAGGTCGACTCAGGGGAACCCACGTGTGCGCCGCGTTGCCGGCAAACAGTGCGCGTGCTTCTGGGGTAGCGAACAATCGCGCCATCACCGTGGCCGGCACCATCGCCGGTACACCGAACAACCCCATGCGTATGGGACGGCGCGGGATTTTGATCATCGGCGACAGCAAGTCCTCGGCCAACAGGTCATAGTTGTCGGACAACCGGCCGAACAGTGCGCGCCAACGTGGACCGTCGCCACCGAGAGCATCCACGGTCACGTCCAGCGACCGGTGCAACACTCCGGCGCCCCCACCGTCGAGAGGATGCACCAGGTCGATGTCCGGCCAAGCCCAGTTCACGTCGAACTCGGCAAGATTCAAGGACCTCATGAATGGCGACGAAACCGCTGTGGGCACGATGGCAGCACAGTGATCGTGAATCAGACCGGGCACCGTCTGCTCGCCGGAGCGCAGGCCGCCCCCGATGGTTGCGGCTGCCTCGACGACAGTCACCTCGATTCCGGCCTGGGCAAGTGTGATTGCCGCTGAGAGACCATTGGGCCCAGAACCGATCACCAAGGCATTGGTCATCGATGCCCCGCATTCGCGACACCACGCGCGGTGCTAAGGCAGCTCGGGAACGGCACCCCCGAAGTGTTTGCACGGCGACTTGCGGCAGGCAGCATTTCAACCTTTCGTCACTGATTGACGCGTCACTCGCCGCTGCTCGGCGGCGCGAACCGGCGTTCCAGTGCACCGGTGATGTCGCTGGTGGTCAGGACTAGCGCGGTCATGAACTCGACAAGGTGCGAGCGGGTGACCGCGAGTTCGCCTCGATACCACTGCGCAGTCACTTCGAGTAGACCAGAGACCACTGTCAGCGCGGTGAGCATGGTGTTCTCATCGGTTCCCGCGGCATCGCCGAGCAGTTCGCGTACCTGCCCGACCGTGACCTGCGTGAGTACCCCGATCATCTCTGCACGTCGGTCCGCCAGAGCTTCGGCGCTCTGCAGTTCGATCAGCAGCCGCGACCTCCTTGGATCGTCGTCGATGAATGCGAAGGCGTACTCGATGACGGCATGTATGCGGAGCCGAAGCTCAGGCGGCGAGTCGCCGAGGGTCTCCATGATTCCCGTCAACGCTCGGTTGAACTGGTCTTCGAAGGTCGCGAGAAGCAGCGCCTGGCAATCCGGGAAACTCTCGTAGAAGTAGCGGTCATTCAATCGGGCCCGAGTACTGATGGCACGTACCCGCAGATTCCTGACGCCATCCTCGGCGATCGCGTCGAGTGCGGCATCGACGAGCTGGCTGCGGCGCTGACCGCGCCGCTGATCAGCGGTGAGACCCCGGTGCATGGCCATAGAAGCGTCGGCACCTCCTTCCGGAAATGGGGCTTGCACTGCCCTGCCTTTTGGTGAACACTATCACCAATCTTTCTGGTGAAGCACTTCACCATCGACAGTGAGGACCCACGTGAGGCTGCGAACTGGTCAACTCATCAGGAATTCTGCGAAGCGCTATTTCACTGCGCGGTTTCCGTCCTCGGACTGGCTCGACGACGACCCGAAACTGCATTGGCCGGTCCACCCCGCGCCCCAGGGGCTCAACCCGAGCGAGTGTGCGCTGCTCGTACTGGGCTGTCAGGTCGGCGACTTCGACGACCGGGTCGATGCCGGCCACACACTGGCGAAGATAAGGACCTCCGTCGAGACCGTCCGGCGATTCAGCAGCCAGATCATCTTCGCGCCCCTTGCTTTGGACTCATTGGAGCGGCAATTCATTCCGTCGACAAACAAAGAATTCTTTGCGTTCAATTCCCGCAACCCATTTCAGCAGTGCACAACCGCCGCAGACATTCATCCTGGGGTCGGATACGGCCCAGACGATCTGGTGATGCGCAGGATCCGGTTGGGCGCTTTGTCGACCACCGGTCTCGATATGCACCTGACCAACTGCGGTGTGACAACGCTGTTCATTGCGGGAGTGGACACCAGTGGCGCGATCTTGTCCACTGTTCGCGAAGCCGCCGACTGCGACTATCGATTGATACTGTTGTCGGACTGCATTTCAGACCGCGATGAGGTCGCACACCGGTTGCTCTTCGACCGGATCTTTCCCCGCCAGGCAGAGATAACGACGGTCGACATCCTGGCGCGCAAGTTGCGCGAAACCGCGCCGGAAGTGGACGCTACGTGAACGGCGGATACAACGCACACGGCACAGCGACGAAGCGGTGAACAAATTCGACCGCAGTCTCATTGACTACGTGTTGCTGTGGACGCCATTCGGCGGCCCGCCAGAGGACGAGGTGTTTCCACAGTTCGGTTTCAGGCGAGCACAACTCGAGCGCCGGTTCTGCCGAATCGTGCTACGGATGGTTGCCGACGAGAATGTCCTCACCGAGTCGGATCGTGAACTTCTCGGTGCAGTTCGACGCGCTTATCCCAACACATTTGACGCCGTACCGGTCCCCGCACCAGCCGGGTGACGACCGGCGTTGCCATCACTATGGCGGTCTGCTCAGAGGTCACCGCACTGAATACGATGGCGGCCGCCGCAGTTCGCCGCGAGACCCTCACGCAATATCCGTGGTCGTGATCCTGCTGGGACCAACACCTTCAGTGTTCCAGAGCGCCAATACTGGTCACGGTCGACGGCTGTGGTGTATCCGTTGATAGCCCGGGCGGCGCCAGGTCACCTCGCATGGGACGGGGCCATTGGGTAGCCACGGTTGCTCGACGATCAAATCTTCGATGGCGATCCTGCCGCGTTCGACGACACCGACCGCCGCATCGAGCACCAGATACTCCTGGAACTGCCGGTGGATAGGTTGGGACTCGACGTAGGTGATGATCCACTCCCCGGGGGAAAACTGACATCTACGCTGCACCGCATCGATGAGCCGCGGACTGTACAAGTGCCCGTCGCCGAAGTTCCAGCCGAGCAATACACCGCACATCTGGTCGCCGTCGAACATGCTGTAGGTGTCGATATCATCACCGAGATGTCGGATCATCAGCGAGTTGTGTGCCCGCCCGTGCGCATGTAAGGCCCGGAAACACGTCGAGGTGCCGAAACTGAAGTCCGCGGTGTCCGCGAACCCGGCCGCAGCCAGTTGCCGACGAATAGTCAGTGCGGGTTTGACGATGTGTTCGTCGATCGCGTCTTCCGCCCCCGGCGCGAAGGCCCAGATACTGGTGCACCAATTACCGGAGTACTGGCGCATAGCGGGCAGAAATGACACCAGATCGGGGCGAAGGTTGCCCAGGGTCGGAAAGAATGTCAAGCCGGCAACGCACAAGGCGAGCAGCGCCGGCTGCATGTCCAACACCGAGAAACCCTGCCCGGCGGAAAAGTTCAGGAACAGAAATGCGGTGATGTACATGAAAAACGCGTTCCACTCCAACGGATTCGCCGCAGGGAAGGTTGCGATGATCGTGAGGTGGAAGCCGATCATCAGCACCACCGCAGCCACAGTGAGCACCCGATGAGTGGAGAACAACAGCACCAAGGGAACGATGATCTCCACGAAGGTCCCCAAAGCATGCGCAATCAACGCTGCCTGCCGGGACGGTAGAAGGTCGTGCGGATATCCACGGAAGAAGATCGGCTTGACTCGTCGCGGCATCCACGGTGCGTTGCACATCATGGGCGGAATGACGAACGCGAAGTTCCTCGTCAACTTGGATACCCCGGCACCAACCCACACCGAGACGATCAACAGCTTCGCGGCGATGACCATGTCCACCGGCGGGAAGACGGCGAAGAAGATCAGCGCGGGTAGGTACTGCTCGCCGCGTGCGGCCAGAAATGCAACCTTGTCACGCAGTCCCAGAATGACCATCAGCACGAGGACAGGTATGACGACCCAAGGCCGCAACAGGCCGTGACCAACGTGCAGCTGATCGGTGGTCGCACCGGGTAGCGACAGTGCCACAACCAAACTCACGATCAGCAACAGATAAAGCGCTACGTCGAGAGGAGTGCGCTCGTCACCACGCGTCCATGGCACGTGATCGGGCCAGGGCGGTTGGCGAATCGTGTGTGGCCGCGCCCAATACAGATAGCCCCCGACAAGCGGCTTGAAGTGAAGAGACAGCGGTCCCCACGCACCGCCGAGTCCGGTCACTTCCAGCAGTACCGTCCAGAGCACCAACTTCTGATAGACGATGAATTCCGGCCACCACAGATGGACCTCGAGAGGACTCATACCTGAAGTCAGCGTGGCTACGCTGATACCACCAGCAAGGTAAAGCACAACCAACTTGGCCAGATAGATCAGGACCACGACCTTCGGCAGACCCCATCCGGCCTCGGCGGCATGAAGCGTGCCGAGCTTGATTCGTTCTAGGTAGGGCTGCTGCAGAAAGTTACTGGTATCAAAGCGCGGCGAAGTCGGCCGCAAGAAGCCCATGATCTCCCTATCTCCGCAACTGGCGCATCCGCGCGGGCCTTTGCATTTCGCGCCCGCAAGAATTCGCTCGACGGCGCTCACGTTAGGATATGAGCTACCACTCATGTCAAGGCATCTCGCACGCCCAGAGCCAAGAGCCCTCCGTCCGCGCTCGTCAAGGTGTCGTGACCGGGGCATTCTCCGCAGAGGGGCAACCGCAAGGCTTACAACATCGGGGTAATCCGCGGGTGGCGAGAACAAGCGCTCAGGTTCTGATCGACATCGAGGTGAACGTGTCGACCACGTCAAATCGGCGCCGGCCTTGCGCCGCTCCCACATCTGGTGAAGACTGTCACCAAGTTTAGTTCTGGTCAGACCCTTCCCCTCGAGCGATGGACCAAACAGTGGGAATTGAGCCGTCTCAAACGGGATCCCCCCGTGCTGCTGGTGATTTCGCCGTACCCTCGACACTGGCGACGGCACCTCGGCCTCCTTTGTGCGCACTGCGGGAGTCGCTCCTAGCCGTGGATCGCTGCTGCGACGTACCCCCAGTCGGCCCAACCGCCAGATCAGGCTCTACATCGGAGATGTGGCACAGTGAGCACAGAAGCTGACCACACAATGCCGAACATCACCCTCGACGAACGCCCGCACCGATTCAAAACGCACGCGGCCCAGCTGGAGATCAGGCTTCTCAAGTCGGCTCTCGTAGCTGATATCTCGGTCACATTCACGCCTCTGCAGGCTGCGTTATCCGCCGTTATGAGGGCTGCCTGCATCGAGGTTTTCTGCCTGACGATCGGCGCGATCTGTGCGATGACCGCGGCGACCTGTCTATCGCTCGCTGTGATGTGTTCACTGCTGATCCAGTAGACGGAAAGTCGACGGCGGCAGCGGAAGTCGAAGGCGATTCTGGTTCGGTTCAGGTCGTCGAATCGTGCTTGTGCACGTAGCAAGACAACAGCCTATACGCGGAAAAGTCCGTCTCAGAGAGCAAATGGTCCCCTCTGGGACTCCGTAAGCACTCGCGGGGAATAATCGGAAGGCGCAACAGCACCGGCCAAATTCATCGAGTGTCGGACTCGGTTGGAGAAGTCGACTCGACCAGGCTGGTGGTCGGCGGCGCCGCCGACCTGGTGGCCGATTCTTGACGTGTCGTCAGGGAGTTCCCTTTGCGCCTTTCGCTTTCCTGTCTGGTGACTCATCCCACTGCGCGTCCCGCACCCCGCCAATACTGGGACCGCAGCGCTTTCTTGTCGGGCTTGCCGAGCGCGGTCATCGGGAGTGTGTCGGCAATGATCACCTGCTTGGGTGACTGAACGGCCCCCTTACGCTCCTTGACCGCAGCTTGGATGTCCGTGATCAGGGTCGCGATGGTTATCTCGTCTGACGCCACTTCTGGGCGCAGCACCACGACAGCGGTGACCGCTTCGCCCCACTTCTCGTCGGGGGTACCGATGACACATACCTGCGCAACCGCCGGGTGTTCGGCGACGACGTCCTCGACCTCGCGAGGAAACACGTTGAAACCACCGGTGACGATCATGTCTTTGGTGCGGTCCACGATGTGCCAGAAGCCATCCTCATCCTCACGCGCCATATCACCTGTACGCAGCCAGCCTCCACTGAACGTCTTGGCGGTCTCTTCTGGCAGGTTCCAATACCCCCCGGACAGCAGTGGCCCCGAGACCGAGATCTCCCCCACCTCGCCCCGGAGTACAGGGGCGCCGTCGGCATCGAGTAAAGCGCTGCGGGCGAATAGCGTTGGCCTGCCGCAGGATGTCAAGCGCTTCTCGTCATGATCCCCCTTAGCCAGGTAGCTGATCACCATCGGCGCCTCGGCCTGCCCGTAATACTGCGCAAAGATCGGGCCGAAGCGATCGATCGCCTCCTTCAAGCGAACAGGATTCATCGCCGAAGCCCCGTAGTACACCGTCTCCAGCGACGACAAGTCACGGGTGTGGCTGTCCGGGTGATCCATCAGCGCGTAGATCATCGAGGGCACCAGCATCGTCGCTGTGATCCTTCGTTCCTCGATCGTCTTGAGCACCTCTGCAGGATCGAATTTGGGCAGTACGGTCATTTCACCGCCCTTGACCACGGTCGGAACGAAGAACGCCCCACCTGCATGCGAGAGCGGAGTGCACATCAAGAAATGCGGGCGCTCCGGCCACTCCCATTCTGCCAGTTGGACTGTGGTCATGGTGGTGACACACTGTACTGTCCCGATCACCCCCTTCGGTCGCCCAGTTGTGCCCCCGGTGTACGCCAGTCCGACGATGTGATCCGGCGGCAGATCAGCCGCGACCAACCGGTGCGGCGCATACTTCGTCGCCTCGACCGTCAGGTCCACCGCCACGTCGGCCAGTTGGTCGGGTACTGCCCCGATGGTCAAGATCTGCTCCAGGCACGACACTCTCTCGAGGAGTGCTTTCGCCCGCTCGGTGAACATCGGGTTCGGATCGATGATCAGCGTACTGACGCCGGCATTGTCCAAGGCGTACGCGTGGTCATCCAGCGAGCCGAGGGGATGCAGCGCTGTACGCCGAAACCCCTTCGCCTGGGCTGTCCCGGTGATGATCAATACTTCCGGCCGGTTCAGTGCCAGCACACCAACAGTGCAGCCGTTGCCCGCGCCAAGTGCTTCCAGAGCTTGGACATACTGGCTGATCTGGCCGGCGAGCTGTCCACCCGTCAACGTGACATCCCCGAGAAACAAGACGGGCTTGTCCCAGTTTCGTTCCAGAGCACCCACCATGAGGTGACCGGAATGAAGAGGAAACCTCAGTAGCGCTTCCCGCTGCGTGGTGTCGGCACTGTCCAGAATTTCGTTGTCGAATCGCGCTGAATCACTCGTCGTCGTCATCAGTTGCCTTTACTGTGGTCGAAACGCCATGGATGGCCGGGGTCACAGTCCGCGTCAGTCGGGGTGTTCACCTGCGGATGTCGACCAGCGCAGCTCCGAGCGCCTCGCGGTGCTCGGACGGAGAACCGTGCGACAATTCCAGCGCTACGGAGCGTTTGAGCCACATATGCAGGTCATGCTCCCACGTGAACCCAATCCCGCCGTGGACCTGCAATGCCGTTGTGTTAGCCAGCGATCCAGCCGAGCTCGCGGCGGCCTTCGCCGCGCGGCACACCGATGGCGCCTCGTCGAGTCGATGCGACAAGGCGTATCCCGCCGCCCATGACAGCGAGCGGGCGGCTTCGATGGCGACGGCGGCGTCGGCAAGTTTGTGCTTGATCGCCTGGAACGAACCGATCAGCTGTCCGAATTGCTCCCGCTGCATCGCGTAAGTCACGGCCATGTCGAGCAGCGCCTGCGCGCACCCAACCAGTTGTGCGGCGCCGCCGGCATACGCCGCGGAGCGCGCATATTGCAACGCCTCGGGTTCACCAGTGAGCAGCGTGGATTCGTCCAGGTCGAAGCGGCCACGGGCAAGGCATCGGGTCGGGTCCTGACTGGGAGCGTCCGCCCACACGGTGCGGTCGCCGGGGACGAGATGGAGAGTCTCATCCCGTGCCACCAGCACTGCGTCGCAGCGCCGGCCATGGACGACCAAGCCGCTATCATCCAGGCTCACCGACAGCGTCACCGTCCCTTTCGCCAACCTCGGCAGCCATTGTCGCTGTATGGCTGCGGCCGCGTGGCGCACGAGGACGGCAGCCACGACAGCAGACTCACCGACCGGCCCCGGAGCCGAGGCGTACCCCAACTGCTCGAGTGCCACCACCTGCTCGACGTGCGAGGCACCGGCGCCACCCAGTTCCTCGGGAACCACCAATCCCAGCACACCCAGAGGAGCCAACTCCGACCACAAATCGGCGGAGAGCTGTTCCGGATCAGCCCACGCGGCGCGTACCGCTGCAGCCGACACCCGGCGTCGCATCAAGGAAGTCACTGCATCGCGGAACTCGACCTGTTCCTCAGTGAGATCAAACAGCATCGCTTATCCCTTCGGCAGCCCGAGCACACGCTCGGCGATGATGTTGCGCTGAATTTCGGAAGTGCCGGCGAAAATCAGCGCCGCCCGCGAAAACCAGTACCTAGCACGGAAATCGGCTGGTGCCGAGGTGTCGGCACCGTCGGCGAGCTCAGCTTCTGGCCCCAGTAACCGCATTCCCAATTCGAAGATGCGGTTCTGCAGCTGAGACCACCACAGCTTGCCCATCGCCGCCTGAGGTCCAGGCGTTTTGTCGCTAGCAAGCTCCGACAACGTCCGCAGCGACATGTACCGATAGGCCTCAATCGCCTCGTACAACGCGCCGATTTCTTCCAGGACCCTGGGGTCCGAGCGCTGTGGGGGCGTCAACATATCCACGACCTCACGCAGTGCGCGAGAGAAGATCTCGGCCGAAGTTCCCGCGCCTCTCTCGTGAATCAGCGTGCGACTGGCCACCTTCCAGCCGTTACCCAGTCCGCCAACCACGTTCTCCATCGGCACCACCACATCGGTCAGGAAGACCTCACTGAACTCGCGCTGCCCGTTGATTTGCACAATTGGGCGCACCTCGACTCCTGGGTCGCGCATGTCGATCATCAAGAACGTCAGCCCACGATGTTTGGGAGCGTCAGGATCGGTGCGCACCAGCGTGAACATCCAGTCCGCCCACAAGGAGTACGAAGTCCAGATCTTCTGCCCGTTGACGCACACCGCGTCGTCGCTCACTTCGCCGCGAGTACGTACAGCAGCGAGATCACTACCGGCCGACGGCTCGCTGAAGCCCTGGCACCACAGGTCGTCACACGCCAGAATCCGCGCCAACCACCGCTGCTGCTGCTCTGGGCTGCCGACATCGATGAGGGTCGGTCCGGCGAGACGCAGCCCCAATCCGTTCAGACGCTCTGGCGCCCCCGCCCGGATGTACTCCTCGTTGAACAAAGCGGTGCTCAACGGGTCCAATCCGCGACCGCCGTATTCGGTTGGCCAATGCACGGCGGCCAGTCCCGCCGCGAACAGCTTTTTCTCCCAATCGCGATGTGCCTCAACTCCGTCCCGAGTCTCCAGGGAGGGGAGCGGCTCGCGCGGTGTGTTATCGGCTAGCCAGTCACGCACCTCCTCACACAATGCGCGCTGACCCGGGTCAAGCTCGAGATCCACTACTACCACCCAACTTTCTCGTGCATTGTCAGTGCAGGCCAACGCCCGCGCTCTCAGAGGTGCTTGCGAAGATGATCGATAAGGTTGCGGCGAAATTCCCGCATCGTCGGCGCCTTGGCGGCCAGGAGGTCGGCACCGTGATACATCCCGGGGACCGTGACGAGCTCACAGGGCACCCCGGCCGCCTGCAGCGCTTCGGCATAGGCGATGGCCTCGTCGTAGAACAGGTCCAGATCGCCGACCCCGATCCACGCCGGCGGAAGACCGGTCAGGTCACTGCGCCGCGCCGGCACGGAGTACTGCGGTGCTTCAGATTCCTGCGGCGGCCGGCCCAAGTATGCCGTCCACCCGAAGAGATTGGATCGAGGCGTCCACAGATAGCGGCCTCGGTTGCCGTGATCTTCGTGAAGCGCGGTGCGGTCATCAAGCATCGGATATACCAGCCCTTGAGCGCACAGGGTGATGCCCTCGTCGTGGGCACGCTGGGCTACGGCGGCTGACAGGCAACCACCGGCGCTGGCACCCACCACGGCCACGCGGTCGGGGTCGACTCCGAGCTGCTTGGACTTGTCGAGGATCCACCGCAGTGTTGTCATCGCGTCATCGAGCGCTGCCGGGAACGGATGCTCAGGCGCCAGTCGATAGACCGGTGCGACCACGAGAGCGTCGAGCTCACGCGCTAGCTGCCCGCTCAATTGTGCCTCGGCTCCGGGCGACCCCATGATCGTGCCCCCGGCATGAAGGTGCAGCACCGCTGCTCGCCGGCCTTGGGTCGACCCCGCGGGGCGGGTGAGCAGAGCCCGCACGGACGGGGCACCGAAGATCACCACGTCCTGCGTGTGGACATCTGGGCCAGGATTGGCAGGCCGCCGGAAAACCCGGCGATACATTCCCAATGTCCGCGAGGTCACGCTTCCGGTGATGAACGGCAGAACGGGAGAACGCAATTCGGCAGGCACCTCTGCCAGCGCCGCGCGCGCGGCCATCAGCCGCATGGCAGATCCAGCGACGCCGGGCACCTTGAACAGCAGCCCCATTGTCTTAAAGGCAACAGCTGTCGTCAGCTCTTTCCTGGACCTCATCGCCCACCGGCCCGGGCCACCAGGGCCTGCCAGCCCACAGTCCTATACATCTGAGATTCTCGCTCCTTGATTCAGGTGACGGAGTTCTTGCTCACGCGGCTATGCGCACGCGCATTCGGGAATGAAGTGCCTTCGCCTGCTGATCTTGACCGGCGTTTCTCTGTTCACAGGTAGTCGTCGAGGATGGCTAGTATCCGGTCCTGCTGGTCGAGATGCATGAAATGCCCTGCCTCTGTGATCTTTTCGACCCGGCTGCCAGCCGCGAGGCTTTGCGCGCTCATCTCAGCGAGCCGGGGCTCCACCGCACCATCGTCACGCCCGTAGATGAACAGCATGGGATGCACCGGCTTGGCTCCCACGTATCGCTGAAGATGGCGGTAGGGCGGGGCGGCCGGTCCCGGCCGCGCAGCCGCCCGGTAATACGACACTGCCGCGCGCCGCCGACGCAGGTCCGGCAGAGCAGCCCACACGTCGGCAAGGCTTTCGCGACTGTCAAAGCCCGGCAAACACCATTGCCGCCACAGCGTCGGCACAATCCGATCCAACTGCCGTTCGGCCAACCCGGGAATCTGCTGATAGAAAACGTACCAGCTGCGTCTGAGCTGCCCCGGCACGACGGCGAGCCACTGCGCCAGGTTCGACTGCGGTCCCATGCCCGCCAACAGCGGCACCCCGATCGACACCAGCGCGCCGAACGGGCGATCGGGGTAGGCCGCCAATGAGTAGGCAGTGATGCCTCCCCAGTCGTGTCCGATCAGTACCGTGTCATCACCGCCACCCAACTCGTTTTTCAGCGCGATCGCGTCGAACATCAACGCACCGACGTGATAGTCATCATCGGCAGGAAGATCGGTGGGAGCGTAGCCACGAGAAAACGGCGCGACCACGCGGTAGCCCCGCTGCGCGAGTGCGGGCCCCAGGTGCCGCCACGTCCACGCCGAGTCGGGATAGCCGTGCAGCAGCAGGACCAGCCGCCCGTCGGCCGGCCCCCATGCCAACGCGTGAATATTCAGGTGAGGCAGGGCCAGGTCCAGGTGCTCGACCTCGGTGCCGGTCATGCAACCCCTCCCGCAACGCTGGCTGCCGGCGCGGTCAGGGGCTGACGAGACCGGTGGGCGCGTAGGAAGCTGCCGGTCCGTTGATTGCCCAGCACAGCGGTCGGCTTGCTGTCGAGCACCACCGGCTGCCCGGCCACCAGCACCGCAGCCACCGTGTCATCGTTGCGATTCACCATGCGCGACAAGCCGCCATAAGCCTCCACCGGAGCCTCGTGATACCCCTCGAGGGTGGCGTCGAGATGCTCGGGATCCACGACGAGCACATCGGCCCAATCCCCCACCCGCAGATGCCCGGCGTCCAGGCCATACCAGTCGGCCAACTCCCCAGTGAGCCGGTGCACCGCGTGCTCGACAGTCATGAACGGTTGGTTACGGCGCTGCTCGTCACGCACATGCCGTAACAGCCGGAGCCCGCAATTGTAGAACGCCATATTGCGCAGATGGGCCCCGGCATCGGAGAACCCCATCTGGATCCCCTTGTCACGGGCGAACTTCCGCAATACATGCGGGCGGTCATTGTTCAGCGTCGTGCGCCACCGCAGCTTCGCACCGTGCTCGACGACCAAATCGAGATACGCATCCGCCGGATGCACCCCGCGCCGCTGGCCGACCACCCCGAACGACAACCCCACCACCGACGCATCCGGGCACGCCACGATCTGGGCGTCGAAGAAATCGCGGTGCCAAGCCCTCACACCGAAACGGGCGTCGTAATGCTTACGGAATGAGCGCCGGTACCCCTCATCACTCATCAGGGCGTTGCGTTCGATCTCGCCGCGCAAATGCAACGCCGCCGCACCCGCACCGAACTCTTCGAAGACCACCAGATCGATGCCATCGGCATACACCTCGAACGGGACCGGCAGATGCTGGAACCGGAAATCTCCGCTCAACCCGTTGGCCACCCGCGCCAGCGTCCGAAACAGCACCGACGTTCCCGGAGTCGCCTTGCTGTCCAACGCAGCCAACAGGCTGGTCTTGAGCGGATCACGGCCCCACCCCGCGGACCGCAACGCCTGAAACACCACATCCCAGGGATGGCTGACATCCGGTCCGGACTGCACCACCCGGCGACGACGCCGCACGATACCGCGCAACCGACGCAACTCCCGCGCCTTGGCATAGGTGGAAGGCAGGGTGCGCGAACGCGCCACCTCCCCATCGAGCTTGTCGAACAACAACTGCTGCGACGACATCCCCACAAACCCCGCATCGAGGGCCTCGGTGACCATCGACTCCATCAACGCCAACTCCGCCGCGCTGGGACGCACATCCTTGCGGGTGGCCCGATCCAACCCCATCACCGCAGTCCGCACATCGGAATGTCCGATGAACGCCGCCACATTCGGCCCCAACGGCAACGACTCCAACACCCCCACGTACTGCTGGGCACTAACCCAACGCTTGTGCTCACGCAGAAGCGACATCACCGCATCCCGCGGGATCGCCTCCACCCGACCGAACAGATCACCCGCCTCCATCGCATCAACATGCACCGTCGACAACGAACACGACCCCATCACGATCGTCGTCACCCCATGACGCACCGACTCCGACAACGACGGCGCAGCCAAAACCTCAGCATCGTAATGAGTATGAATATCAATGATCCCCGGCATCACCCACTTACCCCTAGCATCGATCACCGTCGAGGCCTCCCCCACCTCCAACGGCACCTCCGACACCACCGCCACCCGGCCATCCCGAATACCCAGATCGCACACAGCCGACGCAGCCCCCGACCCGTCAAACCACCGCCCACCACGAATCACCACGTCGAACACTAACCGGACCTCCTCGTCGGCTGATACACCGAATGTATCCGCGAATGGACACCAATGCAATAACTGTCCAGCCACGCGTGACTTGCCGTTCACCGGGCGAGATCAGCACCTCCGGCGGCGACCTCACCGCCGTCGATGGTGATGATGCTGCCGGTGATATAGGCCGCCCGGTCGTCGACGAGGTAGGCGATGAGGTCGGCAACCTCGGCGGGTTCGGCGATTCGGTCGGACGGATTCGCCTTGATGTTTCGCCGCTTTCCGTACTCCAAGATCGGGGCCACCATGTCGGTGTTCACTTTGCCCGGCGCCACACCCACCACGCGAATCCGATCGCGAGCCCATTCGATAGCCAAGGTCCGCGTCAACATGGTGACTGCCGCCTTCGACGCGTTGTACGCGCTGAGGCCAACAGTCGGGAGAAACGCCGCGACGCTGGTGACGTTGACGACGACACCCGAGCCGTTGCGTACCAGCAGACTCTTGAAGCGAGAGGTGAGATACCAGGTGGCGGTCACGTTGACGTCGAAAGCCTGGCGCCATTCCGCCAACTCGATGTCCTCGGCCCGTTTGGCCGGCGGCAGCACACCGGCGTTGTTCACCAGCACGTCGAGATGGCCGAAACGGCACTCGACCTCACCAACCAGCGTGTCCAGATCGCCGGTGACAGCCAGGTCGGTGGGCACTATGACACAGGTGCCGCCAGCGCGGGTTATCTGGTCGCCCACCTGCTCAAGCGCTTGCCGCGACCGGGCTGCGAGAACCGTGACGTAGCCTTCTGCCGCCAACTTGACGGCCGTCGCCGCGCCGATGCCCCGACTTGCGCCCGTCACAACCGCGACCCGTTGCTGCGCGCCTGCACCCGCCACACCGTCTGTGGGATCGGTCGTGCTCATCGGCCGGGCACCAATCCGAGTTCGCGGCCGACCATCCGTCGGTGAAACTCTGGAATTCCCAACATCATCTGGGATGTCTTGGCGCGTTTGAGATACAGGTGAGCGCTGTGCTCCCAGGTGAATCCGACGCCTCCGTGCAACTGCATCATTTCGCGTGCCACCACCACATACGTTTCTGAGCACAGCGCGGCCGCGACATGCGCCTGCAACACCAGGTCGCCGGACTCTCGGTCAGCGGCCTCCAGCGCGGACTCGCAGGTCACTCGGGCATTCTCCAGAGCCAGCGCCAGATCGGCGCACCGGTGCTTGATGGCCTGGAAAGAGCCGATCGGTCGGCCGAACTGCACACGTGTCTGCAGATATTCAAGCGTGATCTGAAATGCTTCGTCGGCGCCTCCGACCTGTTCGGCGGCCAGTGCGGCGGTGACCATCGCGAAGAAGCGTCCCACTGCGTCAGACGTAAGGTCCGGGGAAGTGATCTCGCGCGCCACCGCGCCGGCCAGATCGACCTGTGAAGTCCGGCGGGTCTGGTCCATGCCCAATAGAGGCGTGACGCGCACTGCCGGATCGTTCGTGTCGATGAGCAGGACCGCTTCACGGTCTTGCAGGGGGGTGAGGACGACGAGTCGATCAGCGATATGCGCGTCCAGGACGAAGCCAAGCCTTCCGGTGACCATCAATCGCCCGCCATCGCGAGAATTGCTGCATTGCAGAGCGTTTCGGGTCATACCTGGCCGATCTGTCCCAGCAGCGGCGAAGGTGGCGAGGCTAGTCCCGTTGGCGATGACAGGTAGCAGCTCAGCGCGGGCCGGCTCGGAGCACAGCCGAAGCAAAGCGGTCGTCGCGAACACCGTCGACAAGAAAGGGCCGGGAAAGACGCGCGCGCCCATCTCCTGCATCACCACGCCCAGCTCACACCAGCCGTAGCCCACACCACCGTGCGCAGTGGGCACGATGAGCGATGTCAGTTCGAGTTCGTCGCAGCACCGCCGCCACACGTCGCGGTCGTATCCGTCGGCGCTCTCCATCAGGTCTCGCACCGCCGATTCGGATGCGTGCTCCCGCAGAAAGGCGCGCATCAAGTCGCGCAACTCCTGGCGCTCCTGCGCATTGGTGGCCAGCTCAGTCGTACTGCTCATCACTCACCTCCGTCCAGCGGAGGCCCAGAACGCCTGTGTGCGACCGCTATCGTGTTGGCATGGCGGGGGCGGATCGGCAATCTCAGCGAGGCGGCATGGATGCGAAGTCCGCCTCGCGGCGAAATGAAATCATCGCTGCCGCCACAAATGTGTTCGCCGAGCGCGGTTACGTTGGGGCTTCGGTGCGCGAGATTGCCGAGCAAATCGACATCTCCAAAGGCAATCTGACGTACTACTTCGCGGTCAAAGACGACCTGTTGTTCGAGATTGTCTCCGACCTGCACGACAGCTTCCTCGCGTTGGCTGCGTCGTGGTCGGTACGCACCGACGCTACGCCGCGCGACGTGCTGCGTGATGCACTGCGGGACCACGTCCTGTTGGTGGCCGAGCGCGTCAACCAGACGCGAGTCTCCTACGAGGCGTTCCGATTCCTCACCGACAGTCGCCGTGCCACGATCATCGACAAGCGCGACCGGTACGAAGCGGCTCTGCGCAAGTTGATCGGGCGCTGCACAGCCGCCGACGGGCAGGTCGCTGTACAGACTCGCACGGTTTTGGGCATGCTGAACTGGCCCTACCAGTGGTATTCGACGCGCGGCGCGATTGATCCCGACGACATGGCCGCCGTCGTGACGGACATGGCACTGCGCGCCCTGCAACTGTGAGGCAACGGGTGCCGTCGCGCCAGGGCATACGTGCCGCACGCTGTCGACCATGTTGTGACCCACAAGCTCCTCTGGCATCATTCCCTGGTGCAGATTAGGACGCGCGTCCTAGCCGCTCGGATTCGACTATAACCGAGCGCATCACTCGTCAGGAAGCGGGACGGTATGGCCGAGCTGAACCAGAGCGATGTGGTTGGCATGGCGCAAGACCTTCTGGCCCAATTGCCGCCGGGTGCCGATGAGCGTCGGGTCCGCGAAGCCCGTTACGACGCGGGGTTGGCATTTGTCAACTTCCGTGCCGGCGACGGCGGACTAGGTGCGTCACCAACGGCTCAAGCGGCGATCGACGCTGTGTTCAGCGCCGCGGGCTTCAAGGACTGGCGCGACGCCAATGTCATCGGACTGGGGATGGCAGCACCGACGCTGCACGAGTACGGGACCGTTGACCAGCGACGGCTCTTGCGCCCGCTGTTCAGTGGCGAACACATCTGGTGTCAGCTGTTTTCTGAACCGGGGGCCGGTTCGGACCTCGCCGCGCTGGCCACGAGCGCGGTTCGCGACGGTGATGGATGGATTGTCAACGGACAGAAGGTGTGGACCAGCCTCGGGCACGTCGCCAGGTACGGCTTGCTGCTGGCGCGCACTGATCCCTCTCAAGCCAAGCACCGGGGATTGACCTACTTCATTCTCGACATGTCGCTGCCTGGAGTCGAGGTCAGGCCGCTGCGCCAGATCACCGGCGAGGCCGAGTTCAACGAGGTGTTCTTGACCGACGTCCGGGTCGCCGATTCGATGCGGGTCGGGGAGGTCGGGTCCGGGTGGGCGGTCGCGCTGACCACGCTGGCCAACGAACGGACATCCTTGGGCAGCGTCAACGAAGATCGCGGCAGCGGTCCCATCTCGCAGGCGGTACAGCTGTGGCGGGAGGCGACGCGCCACGGACCCAGCGAGCCGGCGCTGCTCGACCGCCTGCTCGACTTGTGGTGCCGCGCGGAGGCCGCCCGGCTGATGAACGTCAACGCCGACCGCGAGACCTCGGTAGGCCCGCGCGGGTCGCTGGCCAAACTGCAGATGGCCGAACTCAATCAAGCCATCTATGACTTGTGCATCGACTTGATGGGTCCTGAGGGCGTCCTCTTTGACAGCTACGCGCCGACACAGCCCGAAGCTACCAGCGTGCACGGGGGCGGCGAGCCCCGTCGCGCCTACCTGCGGACACTGGCCAACTCGATCGAGGGCGGGACGTCGGAGATTCAACGCAACATCATCGCGGAGCGAGTGCTGGGGTTGCCGCCAGAACCGCGGGTGGATAAAGACGTGCCCTGGAATCAGGTTCGTCGCTCCTGAGCGGACCGCGGCGCCCGGAAGCAGTGCGCTACTCGCCCGTGAACTGCGGCGGGCGCTTCTCGTAGATCGCCGAGAAGCCCTCGGCGACGTCCTTACACGGTCCGAAGGCCGCGTTCCATGCGGCGACGTAGCGATTGTTCTGTGACACGATGTCCGCCCGCTGCTGCTCGAGAACGTCCTTGATGCCGGCAACCGTCAGTGGTGAGTTGGCCGCGATCTCAGCAGCGGCGGCGTGAGCGGCCGCCAGCGTGGCGTCGGCATCGTCGAACACGTCGTTGACCAATCCGATTTTCGACGCTCGCCGAGCGTCGATGTCTTGGCCGGTCAGTGCGAGTTCACGCATGTGACCGTCGTTTATGATCATCGGGAGCCGCACCAGCGTTCCCATGTCCGCGACGATGGCCAGTTTGACTTCTCGCACCGAGAACTTCGCGTCAGCACTGGCATAACGGAAGTCGACAGCCGAGATCAAGTCGACAGCGCCGCCGACACACCACCCGTGCACTGATGCAATCGTCGGCGTCCGGCATTCGGCAACGGCGTTGATCGCCTTCTGCATTCGCAAGACCTCGCGATGGATGTCGACCCGCGTGCGGGCGCTCGCCCCGTCGGCAAGCGATGTGGTGAACGTCCCGCCCATCGCCACGACATCGAGGCCGAAACTGAAGTTTCGACCCGATCCGGTGAGAACAATGGCGCGAACATCGCGATTAGAGTCCAACGCCGCGAACACTTCTGGCATCTCCGACCAGAAGGCCGGCCCCATCGCGTTGCCCTTCCCCGGGCCGACCAGCGTCACCTGGGCAACGTGGTTCTTGAATTCCACAGCTACCGATTCGTAGTTCTCGCTCACAGTGGGAGGCCTATCCTTCTGTCATCGAATACCGTTTGCGCAGTTAGTATCTCGCCGACAAGTATCTCCGGCACCAACTACATCCGCTTCAACGTACTTACACCAGCCCGGCGAGGTCGCGGATCTGTTCGGGCGAGCGGGCGCTGACCACCATCATGGTGACGCCCGCAGCCTCCCACGCCTTGATCTGCTGCTGCACGTAGGCCAGGTCGCCTATGATCGCGGAGTCGTCGACCAACTCGTCGGGGATGATGTTGGCCGCCTCGTCCTTGCGGTCGCTGCGGAACACTTTGGTGACGTCGTCGACGACCTCGGCATAGCCCATCCGGCGGTAAAGGTCGGCGTGGAAGTTGGTGTCCTCGGCGCCCATGCCGCCCATGTAGAGCGCGAGATGCGGCTTCATCAGTTCCATGATGGCCGGGCGGTCGTCGGTGACGACGACCTGTGCGGTGGCGCAGATCTCGAACGTCTCGCGGGTGCGCCGCGCCCCGGGCCGGGCGAAGCCCTCGTCGAGCCACTCGTTGTACATGTTTGCGATGCGCGGCGAGTAAAAGATCGGTAGCCAGCCGTCGCAGATCTCGGCGGTCAGCGCCACGTTCTTGGGCCCCTCGGCGCCCAACATGATTGGGATATCGGGGCGCAGCGGGTGCGTGATGGGCTTGAGGCTCTTGCCCAATCCGGTGGTGTGCTCACCGGTCAGCGGCAGCGGGTAGTGCGGGCCGTCGCTGCGCACCGGGGCCTCACGCGCCCACACCTGGCGCAGGATCTCGACGTACTCGCGCGTACGGGCCAATGGCTTGGGGAACTTCGCACCGTACCAACCCTCGACGACCTGCGGCCCGGACACACCGAGCCCCAGGATGTGCCGACCGCCCGAGAGGTGATCAAGCGTCAACGCCGCCATCGCACACGCCGTCGGGGTGCGCGCCGACAGCTGGATGACCGAGGTGCCCAGCCGCATCCGCGTGGTCTCGCGGCCCCACCAGGCCAGCGGCGTGTAGGCGTCGGAGCCCCACGCCTCGGCGGTGAAGACCGTGTCGAAGCCAGCCTCCTCGGCCGCGGCAACGAGTTCGGCATGGTTCTTTGGCGGCTGCGCGCCCCAATAAGCCAGCTGCAAACCCAGCTTCACCGGTGCGCCTCCGGACCCGTGGTTAGCACCATACTTCGAACCTCTTCTACTCGATGCCGTGACCGCTGTCCAAAGCATCCCGGTGCGAATCCACCATTCCATCGGTGGCCCCCGCTGCCTGCGCCGACAGACGTACCGATCGGACAGGGGATCAAAGGCCCAAGTCGCGGCCGATGATCTCCTTCATGATCTCGGTCGTACCGCCGAAGATCGTCTGCACGCGTCCGTCGAGGTAGTCGCGAGCGACGCGGTACTCCAGCATGTAGCCGTAACCGCCGTGCAACTGCACGCACCGGTCGACGACCTTCTTGGCCACCTCGGTCGCCCACCACTTCGCCTTGGCCGCCTCGACCGCGGTCAGCTCACCGTCAACCACACCCTGCAGACAGCGGTCGACATAGGTCTCGGTGACTTCGAGTTCGGTATCCATCTCGGCCAGCAAGAACCGATTGTGCTGGAAGCTGCCGATCGACTGCCCGAATGCCTGGCGGTCCTTGGCGTACTGCAGCGTCTGACGCCAAGTTTCGCGTGCGCCGGCGATCGCATTGATTGCGATAGCCAGCCGCTCCGACGGCAGGTTGGTCATCAGGTGGTAGAAGCCGCGCCCCTCCGTGCCCAGCAGGTTGGCGCTGGGGACGCGGACGTTCTCGAAGTGCAACTCGGAGGTGTCCTGGGTGTGCAGGCCCATCTTGTCGAGCTTGCGGCCGCGAGTGAAGCCCTCCATCCCGCGCTCGACGACCAGCAGCGTGAAGCCCTTGTGACCGGCCTCCGGGTCGGTTCGGCATACCACGACGACAAGGTCGCAGTTGATGCCCGAGGAGATGAACGTCTTCGAGCCGTTGACGATCCAATCGTCACCGTCGCGCACCGCGGAGGTGCGGATGCCCGCGAGGTCACTGCCCGTACCGGGCTCGGTCATCGCTACCGCGATGATCGTCTCGCCGGTGGCGATACCCGGCAGCCAGCGCTGCTTCTGCTCGTCGTTGGTCAGGTCTTTGAAGTACGGGCCGACGACGTCGTTGTGCAGACTCAGCCCGGGCGCGGGCACACCGGCCTTGGAGATCTCCTCGCTGATGATCGCGTTAAACCGGAAATCGTCGCTGCCACCGCCGCCGTACTCCTCGGGCATGTTGAACCCGATCAGCCCGTGCTTGCCCGCGGCCACGTACGCCGAGCGGTCGACCAGCCGGTCCGCCTCCCACTTCTGGGCGTTGGGGACCAGCTCACTAGCGATGTAGCCCCGGACGGTGTCGCGGAAGGCTTCGTGCTCGGCGTCGTAAATGGTTCGTTTCATCAGCCTGCTTTCCAATCGGACTGGCGCTTCTCGGCGAAGGCCAGCGTTCTCGCCGCGGGAGGTCTCCGTGGATCATTTCCTGCACAGAAAGTTTCGCTGGCTTCGGTGATCACGACGCCGCCCCGTCGGGACCGTCCTTCGCCTGCAGCGCGTCGCCGATCCTGATGCTGACGCGCCATCGACGGCACTGCGCGCATCGGGCCAGATGATCATGACGACGACGTTGCCCCGCCGCCCCCACACATCGTCTGCAGACGGCGCTGAACTTCCCTGTTCCGCATGGAGTCCGACATCGCGGTCAGGATGCGGCCCGCGTGCCGCCAAACCACCGCCCGTTGCGGATCACCACGCCTAACACCGAAGCCGGACCTCCTCGCCCACTGCTGCCTCGAAGGTATACGCGAATGGACACCTTCGCAATACCTGTCCAGTCGCGGCCCGACGTCGTCGCCGCGTGGGGCGTGCCACTGAATCAGCCGTTCGCCGCGATTCCACGTTGTGCGCGTTGGGCTTTCCGCTTATTCTCCGCGCGACAACGCCGCGCGCGGACAGTCCGCGATCGCCTGTTCGGCCAGGTGCTCATCCTCGGCCGGGATGGGGTCGGTCTTCACGACGACGATGTCATCGTCGTCGAGCTGGAAAACATCCGGCGCGAGTCCCATGCATATCGCGTTTCCCTCGCACCGGACTCGGTCCACTATCACCCGCACATTGCCCTCCTTGATTTTGAATAGTCTGTGCAATCACTCGTTTGATCGAGAAAGCCGCAACCCCTCGCAGTACGGCCGACAGGATTCCACTCGATAGCCGACGTGCCCTCAGCTCCGCCTGATCCTCAAGGGCACCGACACCGGGCCCTGCAGGGAGGGGTTCCTGCCCCAGCGCACCGGCCCAGCCAACTCCAGGCCGTCGACCTCATCGAGCAGACAATTGATCGCAGTCATCGTCTCCAAGCGCGCGAGGTGAGCGCCCAGACAGAAGTGCAGACCATGGCCGAAACCCAAATGGCCCGAGGTGTTTCGATGAATGTCGAACCGATCAGGATCGGCGAACTTGGCCGGGTCACGGTTGGCCGAGGCGTAGAACAGCACGGCCTTCCCGCCGGTCGGAATCACCGTGTCACCGATCTCATAGGGGGCGGTGGCGACCCTGGTGACCCACTGTTCGGGCGCGCCCCATCGCAGCGTCTCCTCCACCGCGCCGGAGATCAGGCTGCGGTCGGCCTGCAACTCCCGGAACAGTTCGTGGTCCTCGGCCAGCTTGATCAACAGCATGCCCAGCAGGTTGGTGGTGGTTTCATTGCCGGCGATAAGCAGCAGCGTGGTGTAGACGAACGCTTCCTGATCGGCGAGATCACCCGATTCGATCGCCAACTGGAACTGATTGATCAAGTCCTCGGCCGGGACGTTGGCGCGGCGGCGGATCTCGGCGTCCAGGAAGCTGCGCAGCCAGAGGTAGGACTGCAGAACCCCGGGAAGCCGGCGCAGGCCCTCCGGCAGCCCCCCAGGGGCAAACGCCGCCGATGCGACTCTGTCCGACACTTCCTTGAATTTCATCCACTCCGAGCGTGGCACCCCGAGGACCCGGGCGATGACCGCGATCGGCATGGGGATGGTCAGCTCCGGCACCATATCCACCGTGCCCCCGGCTTTCATCGGCGCGAGCGCCGCACAGGTCAGGTCACGGATATCGGAGGTCTGGATCTGCACAGAGCGCTTACTGAGCAGCGGTGCGACGATCCGACGCAGCCGGGTGTGATTGGGCGGCTCGGCGGTCAACACCGAACTGACCACGAACGATTGCAGCGCGATACCGTCTTTGGACGACAACACGGAATTCTCCCGCACCGCGGCGTGCACGTCGTCGTAGCGTCCGATCATCCAGACCCCGAGTTGCTCGTTGACCACAACGGGATGCTCACGAATCCGCTCCAAGTCCGGATACGGGTTGGCGATCTTGTCCGGCAGTGTCGGGTCAAAGGTCGTGCGCGGCACCGACGCCGGCGCCGAACCCGACCGCGGGCGCCGCGCATCCCGATACAGGCCGATCACGGTCGTGCGGCAGATTTCGGGCGCCGACTTGCGGGCCGCGGAGACGAACTCCCGCGGTGAGGGCTTGAAGGCAACATCATTGGACATACCTGTGCACGCTAGGCCCTAGAACCGGCTCCGGTAACGACCGATCCGGACAACAAATTGACATTTCCAGACTGGTTGCCTGCGCAGACGCGTCGGTGGGAGGTGCCCATCTTTTCCAGCCAGCCACCGCAGGACGATGCCGCCCAGGCAGTCGGCGATCGCCTGTTCGACGAGCTGCTCTTTATCGGCTGGGATCGGGTCGGTCTTCACGACAGCGACGGCATCGTCGTCGAGCTCGAAAACATCCGGCGCGAGTCCCACGCATACCGCGTTACCCTCACACCGATCACGGTCTACAAATACCCGCACAACACTCTCGTTGAACTCGAAAATACCTTGCTACCAATGTTTTTCGCACGATACGCGGTTCCGGTATCGCGACACGGCCCGCTCGATCCACTCGATGGCCGGGTGTCCCTCAACTCCGCCTGATGCGTACGGGCACTGACGCCGGGCCCTGCAAGGACGGAGTCGTACCCCACCGCACCGGCCCGGCCAACTCCAGACCGTCGACTTCATCGAGCAGGCAATTGAGCGCGGTGATCGTCTCCAACCGGGCGAGATGAGCGCCCAGACAGAAGTGCAGACCGTAGCCGAAACCTAGATGGCCGCTGGTGTTTCGGCGAATGTCGAAACGATCGGGATCGGCGAACTTGGCCGGGTCGCGGTTGGCCGACGCGTTGAACAACATGACCTTCCCGCCGACCGGGATCACCGTGCCACCGATCTCATAGGGGGCCGTGGCGACCCTGGTCACCCACTGCACCGGCGCGCCCCACCGCAGCATCTCCTCCACCGCCCCGGGGATCAGACTGCGGTCAGCCTGCAGCTGCCGGAACAGCTCGTAGTCCTCGGCCAGTTTGACCAACATCATCCCCATCAGGTTTGTGGTGGTGTCATTGCCGGCGACCAGCAGGGTCGTGGTGTAGATGAACGCTTCGTAATCGGCGAGGTCACCGGCGTCGAGCGCCAACTGGAACCGGTTGATCAAGTCGTCGGCCGGGACGTTGGCGCGGCGGCGGATCTCGGAGTCCAAGAAGCTGCGCAACCACAGGAAGGATTGCAGAGTGCGCGGTAATTTGCGTAGACCCTCCGCCACCCCCCCAGCAGTGAACAACCCTGATGTCACAACGTCCGACACTTCCTTGAATTTCGCCTGCTCCGAGGGCGGCACTCCGAGGACGCGGGCGATGACGGCGATCGGTACGGGGATGGTCAGCGCCTGCACCATGTCCACCGTGCCCCCGGCTTTCATCGGCGCGAGCGCCGCACGGGTCAGGTCGTGGATGTCCGATATCTGGATCTGCACCGAGCGCTTGCTCAGCAGCGGCGCGGCGATGCGCCGCAGCCGCGTGTGCTCGGGCGGGTCGGCGGTCGCCACAACAGTGGTGACGACCGCTTGCAGCCCGATGCCGTCCTTGGATGACATGACAAGGTTCTCGCGCACCGCCGTGTGCACGTCGTCGTAGCGTCCGATCATCCACACATTGAGTGCCTCGTTGACCACGACGGGATGCTCACGAATCCGCTCCAAGTCCGGATACGGGTTGGCGATCTTGTCCGGCAGTGTCGGGTCAAACGTCGTGCGCGGCACCGACGCCGGCGCCGAAGCCGACCGCGGGCGGCGCGCATCCCGATACATCCCGAGCGCGATCGAGCGCCCGATATCGGGGGCCGACTTGCGCGCCGCGGACATGAACGCGCGTTTTGAGGGTGTGAAGGCAACATCGGTCGACATAGCGGTGACGTTAGGCCTGCACCACAGGCCGCGTAAGGACTGATTCAGACAGTTATTTGATAGTTTCAGACACATGCCCGGTACGACCCCGCCGGCTGGGGAGATCGTGCGGTCTCCGGCGCCCAGCCGCTACGTCCTCGAAACCGCCAAAGAGCACGGCCTCGATGCCCAGACCTGCCTATCAGGAACGGGACTGACATCAGATGATCTGATGAACCCCGCCGCAGAGATACGTGGCGGGCAGGAGCTGACGATCATCCGCAACGTGATTGGACTGCTCGGCGACCAACCGGGGCTGGGTATGGAGACCGGGGCTCGTTACACCGTCGCCGACATCGGCGTCCTGGGCTACGCCCTGCTGTCCAGCCCGACCGTCGGGGACGCGATCGACGTCGCGCGTCGCTACGTGGCGCTTACCACTACATACCGGAGGCTCGGCGCTCCCGAGGTGAATGACACGGAAGCCGTCATCACGTTCGATGACGCGGCGATCCCGGCAGACGTCCGGCGATTTCTCCTCGAACGCGATTTCGCGATCTTCCTGAACCTCCTGCGGCCACTCATGGGGGGCGTCATCCACGCGCCGACCACCATTCGACTGGAAGTCACCGATCCACAACTGCCGGGAAGTCTGCTGAAGATCGCCGACAACCTGGACATCGTCGTCGAGAACTCCACGCGCAATGCGCTGATCCTCCCAGTCCACCTCGTCACCCAACCCATGCCTGCCGCTGACCCACAGACAGCGGCCATCTGCATCCGCCAGTGCGAGGAACTATTGAATCGGCGAAGCGCACGCCGAGGGATATCGGAGTCCATCCGGATGCGCATCATCCAAGACTCGACCCGAATCCCCTCGATGGCGACCATTGCCCACGAACTGTGCATTACCGAACGCACCCTGCACCGCCGACTGGCCGCCGAAGGCACCAGCTACCGCGCGCTGCTCGACGAGGTGCGCGCAACGCTGGCCGCCGAACTGCTCCAAGCGGGTCTCACGGTCGAGGAAACCGCGCGCCGACTCGGCTACTCAGAAACCGCGGCATTCACCCGGGCCCACACCCGATGGAACGGGCAGCCGCCCAGCAGACCGCGCCGGGATGTCTATGGAAAATCTACCCACAGTTGATGATTCGCCGACGCCCCACGTTCAGATGTTCGCGGACTCGAACAGCGCTCTCGCGCGCGGGTAGTCGGCCTTACCGTTGGGCGCCCGCGGCACATCCCCGACGATATGGATTTCGCGCGGCACCTTGTAGCCCGCCAGCTGATGTTTGGTGTCGGCGATCACCTCGTCAGGGGTTGCGGTCACTCCCGCCGCGAGTGACACGACGCCGACGACGCGGCTGCCGAACCGGTCATCGGAAACACCGAACACGAGCGCATCCTCGATCGCCGGCTGCCGCTTCAAGGCCTCCTCGACCTCCTCGGGGAAGACCTTCTCACCGCCGGTATTGATGCAGTTGGATCCGCGGCCCAGCAGTTCGATCGACCCATCGTCGGCCACCCGGGCCATGTCGCCGGTGAACGTGTAGCGTTCGCCGTCGATCTCGCGGAACGTGCGTGCCGACTTCTCGGAGTCCTTGTAGTACCCGAGCGGCACCATGCCTCCGGCGGCGACCACACCGACCTCACCCGAACCCGGCGCGACCTCTCGCCCGTCGTCGGTGAACACCTTTGTCGTCGCCGAGCGCCCGAACCGAGCGGTCTCGGCTGCGGGCATTCCCTTCGTGGCGATCGACACGCCCATGCCGCCCTCGGTGGACCCCAGCACATCGACGATCGCCAGCGTCGGCAAATGCCCCAACAACTGCTGCTTGACATCGGTGGAGAACATCGCGCCCGAGGAGATCATGAGCCGTAGCGAGGAAAGGTCCCACCGGTTGGGTTCGGCATCCAGTGCGTGCACCAGCGGCCGGGCGAACGCATCACCGACGATGACCATGTCGCGCACCCCGTCGCGCTCGACCACCGACCACACCTCCCCCGGGTCGAGGCTGCGTCGCTCGAGCAGGCAGGCTGTGCCACCGAACAGGTGGGGCACCATCAGGCCGAACCAACAACCAGTGCCGTGCATCAGCGGCGGACCCGACATCGAGACAAGCCGGTCCGAATCGCCCATCGCGGCCACCGCTGAGACGATGTCGTCGGCGGACTGAGGCGCCGCGAGGCCGACGAAAGGTGCATAGCCCTGCGCAAGGAAGGCGGTGAAGCCCGACACCGGATACATGACCCCCTTCGGCATGCCCGTGGTACCACCGGTGTAGAGCATGTAGATCTCCGCCCCGTCCGGCGTACGGCGTGGCATTCGCTCGTGTCCGGCCAGCAGCTCGTCGTAACGAACAGAGCCCGCCACGTGCGAGGAACCGTCAGGCGCCGGACCGTCCTCGACCTCGACCAGAAGCTTGAGCCCGGGCAGACCGTCGACCACACGGGCGATCCGGTCACCCAGCGATGAGTGAAACACGATCGCCTCAGCGTCGGCGTTGTCGAGCAGATAGCGCAACTCGTCGTCGCGGTAACGGTAGTTTACGTTGATGGGGCTACCACCGAGCTTCAACGCGGCGAAGTTGGTCTCGCAGTATTCGGGCGAGTTATACAGGTAAATACCAACTTTCGAATCCCGCCCCAGGCCGGCATCGACGAACGCCGCCGCCAATCGCGACGCCCGGTCTTCGTAGTCACGCCACGACACGGCTCGATCGCCTTGGACCACGGCCAGGCCGTCTCCTCTCAGATCGGCCACCGCCTCCCAGATCGAAGCGAAGTGCATCGGAACACCGGCCGAAGAATCGATCTCCGCCTCAGACGTTGGCGCGCTATCGGTCATGACATCCTTTCGGTGTGTGTGCGTGTGGGTCGGTACGTTTCGGCAGCGGGCAATCGGCGAAAGGGGTGGTCTCGATTGCGGACGGCCAGGGGGCCGGCAGCAGCCTGACGAGGCGATGGTCATCGCTGCGGTGTCGGGCCAGCATCCGTCTGTGCCGTTGCGGCGGCCATGGCCACAGGTCGGGCAGCTCATCGGCACCGACATACCAGCTTTGACATCCCGACGTCCGCACGGTGCCCAACAGGCCGTCGGTTCATGTGAGGCTCCTAAATGTACGAGCGCTAATATACATAGTGCTATAATCCGCGGCAACACTCACAAGACAGGACAACGATGGCAGCCAATCCCGCGCGACTGAGGCCGAGCGCGAGACAGCGTCCACCGGGACGCCCCAAGGCCGCCGAGGGCCTCGACACCCGCGAAGCGCTGTTGAGGGCCGGGCGCAGCCTGTTCGCCGAGAAGGGATTCGCCGGGGTCGCGGTCAGCGAGATCGCCGAAGCCGCTGGCATCTCGGTGCCCATGATCTACCAGCGTTTTGGCAGCAAGGCCGGACTGTTCGTGGCCGTCGCCGAGGATGTCTACGCACGCGCGCTCGAGGCCATGCGGTCGGGCCTGGCCGGTGTCGACACATTCGACGAAGCGGTCGACCTCGTGCTGCAGAGTTTCGCCAGAATGTACCGGATCGACCGCGAAGTTCCCGCCATGGTTCTCACCGTGCTCGTCGAAGTCAATCGCGACGAGGCCCTGGCCCACGAACTTCAACCCATCATGCGCAGTTTCCGCGCCTTCTTCGACAGCGTCGCAGCCCTCGCACCACCCACGCTCGCACCCGATGCGCGCTCGCGCCGAGACCTCTCCCGCGCTCTCGTCACCATGTGCAGCGGCCTGACCACCGCGGCCGTCACGATGTCCCATGCCGCCGAATACGAGCGAATGGTCGAGTCCATCCGGAGATTCACTCGAGTGCATCCTGGCAAGACCCACACCTAGCGTCGGCGATGCCATCATCCCGTGCCACGTCTGACTCATGTCAAAACAGCATCGGCGAGAGCTGTTAGATCCTGTGGAAGCCCCTGCACGGCAATCGTATTGACGACCGTGGACTCCCACAGCCCAAGATCTTCGCGGATCTTGCCCACCGGTCCGATCAATGCGACTTGCTCCACCAAGGGGGTCGGAATCGCCGCGCCGGCGGCGCCTTTGTCGCCTGACAGATAGAGCTCCTGCACCCGAGTCGCCACGTCGGCGAACCCCATTCGGACAAAGACGTCGAAGTGGAAGTTCGCTCCCCGCGCGCCCATTCCACCGATGTAGTGCGCCAGCGTCGGCCGGACACGATCGGCCGCTCGCTCGATGTCGTCATCGACAACAACCGGGACGGTGGCGACCACCTCGAAGTCAGTCGGACGCCCTCCGGCGCGCCGGACAAACCCCGCCGATAGCGCATCGCGGTAGAACGCGTCGCGGGCGGGCGCGAAGAACATGGCGTGCCAACCATCGGCGATCTCAGCCGCGAGGGCGATGTTCCGGGGGCCTTCGGCGCCTAGTTGGATCGGCAGCCCACGGCGGAACGGATGCAGCATCGACTTCAGGGGCTTACCGAGTCCGCTGATCTCTCCATCGTGCGACGGCAGCTGGTAGAACTCGCCGGAATACGTCACGGGCTGCTCGCGAGACAGCGTCTGTCGAACGACCTCAACGTACTCACGGGTGCGCGCCAGTGGACGGGGAAACGGAACGCCGTACCAGCCCTCCGATACTTGGGGCCCCGATGCACCGAGGCCGAGCACCACACGTCCTGCGCTCAGGTGATCGAGAGTGTTGGCGGCCATCGCCGTAGCGGTCGGGGTGCGCGCCGGAATCTGCGCGACCGCACAGCCCAGTCGCACTCTGCTGGTCAGCGCGGCACACCAGGCCAGCGGAGTGAACACGTCCGACCCCCATGCTTCGGCGAACCAGATGCTGTCGAAGCCACGGTCCTCGATCTCTCGGACCCGGTCGGCGAACCGCTCCGGAACACCGCCGCGCATCAGGCCGCCGATGTCGATCCCGACGCGCAATGCCACTATTCGTCGCCTAGCGACTCGAGCCGCCCCATGGTGTCGATGAACTCCTCGACCATGTCCAGTACGACCGCACGCGCCGGCCGTACCCGGTCGAACGAACCGACGACCTGACCGACGAAATACGTCGCCAACTCACGGGCCTTCGCGCCCGACTGCGCGGCCTGGTTGATACGCACCTGCGAATCACGGATCAGGGCTGACTGCAACGGCATACCCAACGGGACGGGACTATCGGGCCGGTCCCATTCGTCGGTCCAAGAGGTGCGCAGCATCCGCGCCGGCTTGCCGGTCAGAGACCGCGACCGCACGGTGTCCGAAGAGCTCGCGGCCAGGAACTTCTCTTTGACCGCCGGCGCCGTCTCGGCTTCCTCGGTGCTCAGCCACACCGACCCGCACCACACCCCCTCAGCACCCAACGCAAGAGCGGCGGCGACCTGCCGGCCGCGGGCGATCCCACCGGCCGCCAGGACGGGAATCGGAGCGACGGCATCTACGACCTCGGGAACCAGCACCATCGTCGCCACCTCCCCGGTGTGACCGCCCGCCTCAGTGCCCTGGGCCACGATCAGATCGACGCCCGCGGCCGCGTGCCGACGCGCATGGTGTGTGCTGCCAGCCAGTGCGGCCACCAACACGTCGTGGCCGTGGGCGCGCTCGACGAGGTCCGCAGGCGGCGGCCCGAGTGCGCTGGCGATCAGCCGGATGTCGTGCCCGAACGCCACGTCGAGCAGCGGCTCATAACCTTGGGGCGAGACGTTGAGCCCGCCTCGCGAGCTCGGCAGCTGGTCGGCGGACACCGGGATGCCGTATCGGACCAGCAAGTCGTCAACGAACTCGCGGTGCTGCGCCGGCAGCTGCTGCGATGCCTCGCGCGCGTCGAATCCGCCCTGCTCGGCGCCGACGTACTTGCCCGGCAAAAGTAGGTCGACTCCATACGGCTTGCCGCCTGTCTCGTTCTCGATCCAGGCGAGCTCGCTGTCCAGTTGCTCGGGGCTATGCGCCGTGGCGCCGAGAACCCCGAAGCCACCCGCGTTGGTCACCGCGGCAACAACATCGCGGCAATGGCTGAAAGCGCATATCGGGAATTCGACGCCCAGCTGTTCGGCGACCCTGGTTCTCACGGTTCTCCTCAACGGGCTGGTGTTCGCAGCCGCACCGCGGGCGTATCACCAGGGTTAATCTGCAACAGTCGGATTCGAAATGTACGAGCGCTAATATACATAAGAAGAAGGACAGACGGACATCTATTGCGCAGGAGAAAGACATTCACCAAGATCCGATCCGCGTAACCACCGCCGCCGGCACCGTAGAGGGATTCACCCGCGACGGCGTACACCGCTGGCGCTCCATCCCCTACGCCCGCCCGCCAGTCGGGCCGTTGCGTTTCCGCGCACCTCAGCCCGCCGAGCCGTGGTCGGGCGTTCGGCTCTGTCAAGAATTCGGCGCCTGCGCACCACAAGAGCGTCGCTACACCGTGGTGGGCATCGGCAAGTACCAGCCGGCGGGTGAAGATTGTTTGACACTGAACGTCGTGGCACCTATCGGGTGGGACGGCGAGCCACTGCCGGTAATGGTGTTCATCCATGGCGGCGCCTACATATTCGGTAGCTCGGCCACAGCCGTGTACGACGGGGCCGCGCTAGCCCGCCACGGATGCGTGTACGTATCGGTCAACTACCGACTCGGCGCATTGGGGTGTCTGGACCTGTCCTCATTGTCCACTCCCAACACCGCAATTGACAGCAACCTGTTCCTGCGCGACTTGGTGATGGCCTTGCGATGGGTACGAGACAACATCGCGGCGTTCGGTGGCGATCCGAAGAATGTCACGGTGTTCGGAGAAAGCGCGGGCGCGCATGCGGTCGCAACATTGTTGACGGTGCCGACCGCCGAAGGCTTGTTCCACAGGGCCATTTCGCAGAGCCCCGTGACCGCGTTGACGCGGTCCCGCGAGGTCACGGCAGAGTTCGCCTCCCAGTTCGCCGCGTTTCTCGGCGTGCGTCGGCCGCAGGCGGCCGACCGCCTGATCCGGGCGTCTCCGGCAGAGTTGGTGGCCGCGCAGGGCCGCCTGATCGACGAAACCGCACGTGAGATGCTGGGAAGTGTCCCGCTCGGCCCAGTGTTCGGTGACGACATGTTGCCGCTGGAGCCGACCGAGGGGATGCGCCGCGGCCAGTCCCATCGAGTTCCACTCATAGTCGGCACGAATGCCCATGAGGCTCGGCTGTTCACACATTTCCTGCCGCTGTTGCCGACGACTGAGTCGAAGATCGAAGCGCTGCTCGCCGACATCGAAATTGGCGAACGCAGTCGCATTCTCGAGGCCTACCCGGATTATCCTCGGCGGTCAGCGTGCGTCCGCTTCGGCGGCGACTTCGCGTTCGGGGCAGCCGCGTGGGAAATCGCAGACGCTCACAGCATCGTTGCTCCAACGTACCTGTATCGATACGACTACGCGCCGCGGGTGCTGCGTTGGACGGGCCTGGGCGCCACTCACGGCACCGAACTACTCGCCGTGTTCGACCTCTACCGCACCAGACCAGGAGCGCTGATGCGCGCGGCGGCGGACCACCGATCGGCTCTGCGGGTCAGCGACGACATGCAGTCGCGCTGGCGTTCTTTCAGCCGTGCGGCGGCGCCGGGACGTGACTGGCCCGCCTACACCCGCGCCGACCGCGCCGTGATGGTCTTCGATCGCAGGCCCCGCGTCGAGTTCGATCCCCACCGCGAGCGGCGAATGGCCTGGGAGGGCTTCGGGTTCGCGCGATGACCCAAGAACTTTCAATCCACCCGCGGTGCTGTACGCGGCGCAATCTGGCGAACGCAGCAAGTCGGATCATCGAGTCATCGCTGAAACTGTACGAGCGCTAATATATTCCGGTGGAGTCCGGGTAGCCGTAGGAGGAATAGAGGAAGACATGCACCAGCATCCGGTCCGCGTGACCACCACCGAGGGCACGGTGGAGGGTTTCACCCACGGCGGCGTACACCGCTGGCGTTCCATCCCCTACGCCCGCCCGCCCGTCGGGCCAAGGCGATTCCGAGCACCTCAACCGCCCGACCCATGGCCGGGCGTGCGCTCTTGCCACGAGTTCAGCGGCTGCGCTCCGCAGGAGCGGCGGTTCACGCTGTTGGGTCTGGGCAAGTATCAGCCGATGGGCGAGAACTGCTTGTCGCTCAACGTCGTGACACCGGTGGGCGGCGACGGCGAACCGCTGCCGGTGATGGTGTTCATCCACGGCGGCGGATACATGGTCGGTAGCTCGGCCACGCCCGTATACGACGGTGCCGCGCTAGCCCGCCGCGGATGCGTGTACGTGTCGGTCAACTACCGGCTCGGCGCGCTAGGGTGCATCGACCTGTCGTCGTTGTCCACGCCGGACATCCCTATCGACAGCAACCTATTCCTGCGCGATCTGGTGATGGCGTTGCAGTGGTTGCGCGAGAATATCGCGACATTCGGGGGCGACCCGACCAATATCACGTTGTTCGGCGAAAGCGCCGGCGCGCACGCGGTCGTGACGATGCTATCGGTGCCGGCCGCGCAAGGCCTTTTCACTCAGGTGATCTCGCAGAGCCCGGTCATCGCATTCGCCCAGTCACCCGAGGTCACCGCCGAGTTCGCAGCACGATTTGCCGAGCTTCTCGGCGTGCGCGGACAGCACGCCGCACACCGGTTGATGCGGGCGTCCCCGGCTGAACTGGTGGCTGCACAGGGCCGCATGATCAATGATGCTGCGCAGGACATTTGGAGCGGCTCCCCACTCGGTCCGGTTTTCGGCGATGACATCCTGCCGTTGGCTCCCCTTGAGGCGATGCGCCGTGGCGATTCCCACCGGATCCCGCTGATCGTCGGCCACAATGCCGACGAGGCCCGCCTGTTCACCCGGTTTCTACCGCTGCTGCCGACGACCAAGCCACGAATCGAGGCGCTACTTGCCGGGGTCACACCTACTGACAGGCAGCGCATTATCGCCGCGTACCCCGACTATCCCTCCCCGTCGGCCTGTGTCCGGCTTGGCGGCGACTTCGCCTTCGGAGCAGCCGCCTGGGAGATCGCCGAGGCTCACAGCAGATATGCACCGACCTACCTGTATCGCTACGACTACGCGCCGAAGGTGCTGCGGTGGTCGGGGCTGGGCGCCACCCACGCCACCGAACTGCTCGCCGTGTTCGACCTCTACCGGACCAGACCTGGCCTGCTGCTGCGGGCAGTGGCCGACCATCGATCCGCTTTGCGGGTCAGTGATCATGTTCAACGACGCTGGCAGGAGTTCAGCCGAACGGGAACACCGGGACCGGGCTGGCCGCCCTACACCAGCCGCGACCGCCTGGTGATGGTCTTCGACCACCGACCGCGGATCGAATACGATCCTCATCGCGCGCGGCGATTGGCTTGGGAGGGCTTCACCACTGCACGCTGACCATTGCCACATGCACCCGGAGGGAAGCTTCGCAGCACCTGCCCGATTAGCGGGTGACGGGGAGCCCGAAGACGCGCGCGGCATTGAGGCCGAGTATCTTCGCCCGCGCCTCAGTCGACAGATGTGCCATCTGCCGCTCGACCGACGCCCCCGAGTGCGGCCACGAGCCCTCATGGTGCGGATAGTCGTTGGCCCACAGGACGTTGTCGACCAGGCCGTGCAGTTCGACGGCTTCGAGGCCCGCGTGGTCCTCCTGGAAGGTGGCGAAGCACTGGCGCCGGAAGTACTCCGATGGCAGTTCGGGAAGCTGCGGCCGCACGAAGAAGTGATGCGCCTTATAGGCGTAATCCATCGTCTCGAGCAGCCACGGCAGGAAGCCGATGCCCGACTCGACGATGCCCACCCGCAGGCGTGGGTGACGCTCGAGGACACCCGAGGCAATCATTTGAACAAGTGGCTCAATAGTCGTCTCCATCGAATGGCACACGTAATTCACGACGGCGCCGCCGTCACCGGTGACAGCTCTGGGGTCGCGCCCGGTCGAGACGTGGAAGGTGATCGTGAGGTCTGCGTCCTCGATCGCAGCCCACATCGGCTGGAAGACCGGATCGTTGTACTCGAGCTTGCCCGGCGCTTTGGGGCCGTAGATGGGCGAGTTGCCCAGGCAAACACCGACGTAACCCATGTCAGCGGCCCACCTCACCTCTGCCAACGCGCCGTCGAGATCTCCTGCCGCGATCAGCGCGAGTGGCAGAGTCCTTCCGTCGTGCCAGCCATCTGGGGAGAACATGTCATACGCCCAGCGGTTCCAGGCCCGGCACATCGCCATCGCGAATACAGGGTCGGGCGTCGCCCAGCCGAAGAGGCCCTTCGTGGGGAAAATGAGCTCGACATCCACGCCGTCGGCCCTCTGGTCGGCAAGCCGCGTCGCGACGTCGCGCGCCGCTGAAGTGCGCCGCTGGTCCTCGGCCTCCATGCGGGACCCCGTGCGCGAGGAATCCGACGCGGGGGCCTTGACTCGCATCGGAGCGGTCCCCTCGGTGATGAGCCACTCCGAACCGTCGTCACGGCGCTCCATCCGCGGCAGTCGCGCAAGATAATCGGGTTCGATGTGTTGGAACAGATAGGCCGGCGGCTCGTTGGCGTGGCAGTCAGCGGAAACCACAAACAGCTTCTGCGGGTCGTCCGGCCTGATGGTCCGGTCCCAGCCCTCAGCGCCGGGCGTTGCCAACCGCCATGCGTTTGCCGACAACGTCGATTCGGAATCCGTCACTTCGAACCTCCTTGACGTTGATCGGTGTATGACCCGACGGTCAACCAACTCGCATCTCTCGGCTACAGGCCGATGAGCTGCGCCAGTCGCTCTCGGTGGACGTCAGGTTCGCAGAGCAGCACCTGGCTGGACCGGGCTCGCTTGAAGTACAGGTGCGCAGGCATCTCCCAGGTGAAGCCCATGCCGCCGTGGAACTGGATCATCTGATGCGCTGTGCTGACGAATGCATCGGTGCAGTACGCGCCGGCCAACGCCGCCGCCGCGGGTGTCTCGTCGCTGCCGCCGGCGGCCGCGAACATCGCGTAGTAAGCAGCCGACCGCGCAGTTTCCACCTCGATGAAGACGTCGGCGGCCATGTGTTTGAGTGCCTGGAACGCACCGATCGGCTGACCGAATTGCACTCGTGTCTTGAGGTATTCGACCGACATGTCCAGCGCCGCCTGTGCACCGCCCACCTGCTCGAGCGCCAGTCCGATGACGGCGAGGTCGAGGGTGCGGGCCAGGACGACCTCCGCTTGGCCGGCGTCGCCGAGTGGAGTGCATGGGACGTCGTCGAAGGTCAAGTCGGCCAGCTTGCGGGTCTGGTCCAGGGTCCCTCTCGGCGTTGCTTTGAACCCGTGCGCGGACTCGGCGCAGGTGAACAAGCGCAACCCGTCGGCCGTCGTCGCGGGCACCACCATCAGCCCGGCGACATGGCCATCGAGGACCAAATCCGCCCTACCGGCGAGCGTCCAGGAGTCGCCCGCGAGTGTCGCCTCCACCGGTGTCCCTGCCCCCGGCAGAACCACCGTGCCGATAATGGACCCGTCCGCGATACCCGGGAGAAGTCGCTGTTTGGCGTCCTCGTCGCGCGATTCGAGGATCGCGGTGGCGGCGAGGACGACCGAGGCGAAAAACGGAGCACACAGAAGCGCCCGACCCATCTCCTCCAAGACGATGCCCAGCTCCACCCAGCTGAATCCCTGGCCGCCGTACTCCTCGGGGACGGCCAACCCGTGCACGCCCAACTGTGTGGCCAGCATGGTCCAAATGTGTTCGTCGTACCCCTGTTCCGTCGCCATCTGGGTGCGGACGTCGGCTTCGGCGGAATGCTCGGCGAGGAAGCGGCGCACCGTCGCGCGCAGCTCCCGCTGCTCGTCGGTGAGGTCTTCAATCACGTCAGGCGCCTCCCTGCCGCCGCGTGTCACGAATGGTGCCTCCCTGACGGACCTCGCGGAAGGGCAGCCCCTTATCAGGTTCATATCCCTTCGGCAGGCCGAGGACACGTTCGCCGATGATGTTGCGCTGAATCTGGTCCGAGCCTCCACCAATCGAGTTGATGAAGCCGAACATGAGGTCGCGGTCGACCCGATGATCCAGGGGATGGTCGTAGTCATAGGTGAGTGACCGTCGTCCCTGCAACCGGAATCTCAGGTCGTTGCCGCTGTGCAGTATTCGGGACATTGCGAGCTTGCCCACGTTGGCCAGGTCGAAGGACCCGCGGCGGGCCTCCATCAGCGCGCGCTGCCCGGTCCAGGTGTTGGTCAGCCGCCATGACAGATTCTTGACAATTTCCTGGCGAATGACCGAGTCGCCGTCGCGCCCTGCAGCGCGCGCTGCCTCGATGAGATCGCGCACCGTATCACCGAATCCTACGGGCGTTCGCGACGCCTTCGACGCCCCGCCTCCCATCCCGGCACGTTCGGCGGCCAGCGCGGTCTGAAGCACCTTCCAGCCGTCACCCGGTTTGCCGACCACGCGAGTGACCGGTACCCGAACGTCGGTCAGGAACACCTCGTTGAAGTCGGTCTCGCCGGTGATCTGCTTGATCGGCCGGATATCGATACCGGGGCTGTTCATGTCCACGATGAAGAAGCTCAACCCCGCATGCTTGACGACATCCCAATCCGTGCGGGCGATCAGCAACGCGAACTGGGCGTCGCGCGCGTAACTGGTCCAGATCTTCTGGCCGTTGACG
>SXGT01316162.1_pt1 | contig 42805 bp, 38 predicted proteins | sample 3176221 | NCBI WGS metagenome assembly SXGT01 (sample SAMN11356862, study PRJNA531348) | freshwater metagenome | isolation source: freshwater sample F1-120 | place: China: Fuxian Lake, Yuxi | collected 2017-12-25
AAGCCAAAGGCCGCAAAAGTAGCGAAGCCAAAGGCCGCAAAAGTAGCGAAGCCAAAGGCCGCAAAAGTAGCGAAGCCAAAGGCCGCAAAAGTAGCGAAGCCAAAGGCCGCAAAAGTAGCCAAGCCAAAGGCCGCAAAAGTAGCGAAGCCAAAGGCCGCAAAAGTAGCGAAGCCAAAGGCCGCAAAAGTGATTAAATAAAATTTTAAAATATATTACTATGAAAAAATTTACTTTGTCCGAAATTTTAATTTTGGTAGTTTGTGTCGTGTGTATCTTTATCAGTGAATACTTATTTATTGTAAAAGACCAAGCCCAAAAAGCAATATTTATTGGATTATGGCCTCCAACTATTTTAGGTTTATTGAATTTTTTTAACCTAAAAAAAAATAATTAATTAGTGTGAATACCGATCTCCTTATACTTACAGCAATCATTAGCACACTTTTTTTTGTGTTTATTTTTGGACCCCTGTTTTATACTTTTACTGCCAATAAACGTTTGCCTAAGGTGGGTGAAGACGAAAACAGTGACAAAACAAAAGTTGATACTCCAAAATCGTAATCATAAAATATTTTTTTGATTCGACTACTTTTGGAATTTTTAGTCTAAATAAGTAAATTATTTAATTTACGGTCTTGCAATTTCACAGTGTAGAAATCGGGTATTTCCCGACATGTCAAAATGCAATTTTGTCTCACCAATCGGTTCAAATAACGCGAGTGTTTCTAAACCTTTATATTGATTAATTTCTAACCAAATTGACAATTTTTTAATGGCTGAATTGCTAACCAATTCCGCTATTTTTTTATAAAAAAGCATTGAATCAGGTGTTGGTGAAAATAATGCGGAATGGGGTTCATAATTTAGCACGTCAGTCGCTAGGGTTTCCATTTCTTCACGCCCGACATAGGGTGGATTAGACACCAATAATTGTATGTCATTTGGCAGCGTAGTCATGGTAAACACATTCAATTCATGGAAATATATGCTGTTATGTAAGCCGTATTTTCTGGCATTTGATTCTGCAACGTCCAGAATATTTGCGTTAATATCCATTGCTTCAAATTTCCAATGCGGGTGTTTACTCAGCAAATAAATGGGAATGCATCCAGATCCAGTTCCAATGTCCAGTCCACGAATATTGTCTTTGTCTTTAAAATGAACTGAAATGAATTGACACAATTCTTCTGTCTCAGGTCTTGGAATTAGTGTATGTAGGTTAACGTATAATTGTAAATCTCCAAAAAATGCCAATCCAAAAATATATTGAATGGGTTTTCTATTTTTAAGTTCCTGGCAAATACGCGTTAATTCTGCATCATGATATTTTGGATTGAATGTTTCAAGGTGAGGTAAAATCCAAAAACTGAACGCATAAATTTGATCAATACTAAAATCTTTTATCAGGAGTATTTCTAGTTTCTTTTTAACCGTAACCGAAAGTTTCTCCATGGTTTTTATAGTTGTACTAAGGTAATTCGTAAATTCTGGATGCAAATGTCAGTATCTGGATGGAAAGCATCAATATGAAGGAGGTAATTTTCGGATTCAAGTGGTAAATTTTTGAATGTCAGAAGTGTAATTGGCAGTTTTCCATTTTGAGGCAATTGGATATTTGAAGCCAATTGGGCAATTAAATTACCTGTAATCGAATAAAGATAAACGCTTGCTATAAACCCTGGCTTTGAAAATCCAAATTCAATATTTACAAAAGGATATTCCCCGGGCTTTTGGAAAACCACGGATGATTCCAATTGAAAAAAATGGTTTTTTTTATGTGTTTGACCTTGGCTCATTTGACTATTTATTTGGGAAGGAGTTGCAAAGTCGCTGGTTTGTAAAGCACTGCTCCAAAACGCTGCTATTTCACTTGGTGAATGGGGATTGTTTTTTTCTAAACTCACTCCCTTGAAAGTAGTGAGTAAGGGCATGTGTTGGATTTCGTTAAAGTGCATCTTGTCTATGGGTTCTTTGACCATTGGGTGGAGTAGTGTGAGGATTGCTTCGCTTGCAGGTAAGTTGGGGAAATTTGCGATTGTGCGGCATAAATAAAGGTGTGATGGATGATATTTTTTGGCCACAGAATACCCTAATTTGCTGATGCATAGATATTGATTAGGATATAAATAACAATCATTTTCGAAAAGAGAAAAGCCTTGAATGGGTTTGAGTGGTGTTTCAATTAGCAACTGGAATGCCCGCAGATTTTCGACCCTATTGCCCGTATTGACAATTTCTATAAAATCTTCTTCACCCTCTAGAGTATTGAACATTACTTCGTTAAATCGAATGGATTTGGGGTTGGGCAGCCTTGAGCAATGGGCTGCTGGCAATAGAGTGTCACAAATGATTCTGTTCGCGCAATCTGAAAGGCCTCTTATTTTTACCCTGTAGAGGGTATCTGCATTTATAGGGGGCTTGATATAAAAATACAGATTTTGTTGCGTTGATCTGCTGAATAATGCGCTGTGTTGAATGTTATTGTGATCAACAATTTCGACAGTTACTGGCCGGGTATCTCCAACAATATTGCTGCAAACCAAAACCAGGGTATCCAAAGATGAAAATTGACATTGCTCTATTCGACTGATGGGAGGTTCTGTTGGATATGGATTTTTTTGCTTGTTATTGGTATTGGGAGGGTCAGAATTGGCCTCTCCAGGGCTTCCTCCAATCCCTTGATTGCTATGCCAGTTAAAATTTTCAATGCACCCACAATCCAAATTTGTTTTTTCCAAACTATACCCACCGCCGCTGCAATCTGATTGATGCCAATATGAATTATAATGAACTTGATGAATGGATTTTCCGGACACAGTTTTTAGACTTATAATGTCTTCGTCTGCATTAAATGAAGGGAATTTTGATAAATAAAGTGCTTTTTCGCCCAAGCATTTAAATGCGCTGTCAGATGCTGCACACAATACAATATAGGCATGGCTTTGAAGCAAATACCTCGGGACCAAACCCTTGGTATAAGGATCCGAAATAACCAAACTGTCAAGCCAGACTGCAGTATCGCTATTATTGTATAATTCAATGTATGGAAAAGGGGGAAGAAACCCAATACTTGGCTTGGGGTCAACCATTATTTCGTTGATTATAATTTGATGAGATGCTATGGGTGTTTGGCAAGGAACAAAAGAAATATGGACCATTAATGGGTTTGTATTTTTCGCAGTATCTGTTATATTCTGGATGTAGACACCGACTTTTTGGTTACAAGGGATGCCTTGAAAGAAGATTTTATAAGTTGTTGGTGAAATGCGAATACACGAGTCACTGCTTTTTTTATTACAAATAAATTGATTTCGATCGGGTTGTATAATGGGTTCGGAAAATACAACTTGGGCAATTTTTTCGTTTAACCAATGAAACGAATTGGTCTTTGGTGGAGCTTTATCATACCGAGGTAAACCCAAATAAAAATTGAAAAATTGGTGTTTTCCGACAGCCGTAGATCCAGTTTGGACAATTCCAATTGCACTATAAGAATACATTTTTTGGGTGTTATCTTCAAGCCATCCCAGTGTCTGGTAATCATAGGATCCCGTGTCTTTATAGAGAATACCAAGCCATCGATTTTTTCGAATTATTCTCAAATTGAGGGCTGTTGCATTGCGGTTGAAATACCCCGATGCACCAGCAATTGCAGCGGCTTCTTTGCCATTTTGTCTTTGCCATAACTTCAATCCGTCATCGATATCGCCCAATCGCAATACCCATCCATTGGAGAGCAAGGAATCGCAGCCAAAAAAAATATCGATATAATTGCTGCTAGAGGGATTTATTTCCAGCCCGATGGTGGTTTCCAAATAACTTAGGGTATCAAAACGGCAATGAGAATATATGCGGTAGCTTTTTTTTTGACTACTTGCCGGCAGTTTGCTGGACATGATACCCTTTTCAATTGCAAAAAATTGTGTATCGCCGTAAAAGGGTTTGGGGTCTGTAAAACGCGTGAAATCACATTGAGCTTTGCATGGGGATGCTTGAAAAAATAGTACAATTAGACCCACTAAAATCCAGGTAAAGCGGCCATTATGGGTATTTTTTGCCCAAATTTCCAATAATTGAGTAGCTTTTTTGGCGTAATGTCCAGGTATTTTGAATGGGGTAAGAATCGTCATTCAAACCCCAACACACCCATGCAACACATCACCCAACGATATTATTCGGTGAAGTGTTCAAAAGGGGTATATCGCTCCATAATTGCGATAATTGCAAATGACATTTTATTGTTGGGTGTTACTCCCGTGAACTATTAAGAATTTTTTGTTCTATCAGTGTGGTTGAATAACCGGGTATAAATTCCAAGGTTTTAACCATTCCACCATGATCAATCACCCATTGGGCACCTACAATGGTTTCAAGGGTGTAATCAGATCCTTTAACCAAAATATCTGGCGTGAGCCACTCAATTAAGGCTTGGGGATTTGATTGTTCGAATACAACAACTGCATGAACAAATTCCAGGGCGGCCATCACCAATGCACGGGAATCTTGGTTTTGCAGAGGTCTTGCAGGTGATTTATCGAGTGTTTGTACACTGGAGTCGCTATTCAAACCCACAATCAGTAAGTCACCCAGTTGTGCCGCTTCAGACAAATAGTGTATGTGTCCGGCATGTAAAATATCGAAGCATCCGTTGGTAAAAACCAATTTTTTCCCAGACAATTGTATTTCGTGCCTTTTTTTTCGTGCCTTTTCCCAAGACCAAATCTTATCTTTCAACATTGTCTGTAGTTATTGGTTTGATTTGTTGAATTTCAAAGTACAACAATAAATAGGCTAAGCCACCAAAAATCATGGATAATATATTGCTAAATGCTACTGTTAAAATGCCAAAGGTATTGGCATGGTTTTCGGGAATGTGGTAAATGAGTGTAAGACCATAGGCGATGGTATAGTATACGCCTGCTCCTCCGGGTATGGGTAAAATGATACCCAAAGAGGAAAATATCAAAACACCCAAGGCATTTGCGATGGTTAAATGTGCAGTCGTATCGATACTTTTGAGCATACAATAGGTGCTCAGGCAGTATCCCAGCCATATTCCCAAGGATGAAAGTATAAAAACAAGGGGTTTTTTCAAATTAAATATGGTTTGCAAGCCACTGCCAAACTTTTCGAGTAATGTAGTTTGCCCGGTATGTTTTTCTTGTGTTGACGTATTTTTTTTCAATAGCCACACCAGTATAAAAAGTGATGCCAAAACAACGGGTATCACCCATGTGAGATTTTGCATGATTGGGGAGAAAATATACTGATTAAAAAAACCAAAAAATGCTTCAAATTGTATTGCCAAACAAAAGAAAGACAGCAAAACCAAAACGAGAACATCAATAATTCGCTCAGTAAGAACAGATCCAATTAATATGGGAAGGGGTATTTGTTCACTCTTAGATGTCAATGCGCATCGCAAAAATTCTCCACCCCTGGCGGTGGCAATATTCATAAAATACCCGGAGAGTACAGAATAAAATGTTCGGCGAATATGTACTGAATATCCTGTGGGTTCAAGCAATATTTTCCAACGCCAGCCCCTTAAGAAATGCGCCATCAGCATAAAAATGGCTGCCGATATTAGCCATACAGGGTTCGCATTGTAAATGGATTCCGCAGTTTCTTTCCAATTGATTTTATACCCAATGGCAGTAAAAACTGCCATCGCTACAATAATCATCAAAATTTGCGATACTATTTTTTGGGTGACCTTCAAATCAGTTTGTTGTTTCTGTCGGGAAACAGATTACAGGGTGTATGCATTTTTGCTTCTTCAACATCCACGTGAGCAAATGTCATAATAATGAGTATATCACCCACCTGTCCTTTTCTGGCCGCTGCGCCATTTAGGCCAATAATACCGCTGTCTCTTTCGCCACGAATAATATATGTTTCAAAACGTTCTCCATTGTTGTTGTTGACAATCATCGCTTTCTGATTGGGAATTAAGCCGGCAGCATCGAGCAAACTCTCGTCGATGGTAATACTACCAGTATAATTTAACTCCGTCTGGGTCAGACGAACATTGTGGATTTTGGCCTGTAATACTTCTATAAGCATGCACTGCAAAGTTAGGATGATTTTTTTAAACCAAACGCATCTTCGCAAATACCAAAGAACTATGATGTAATTTTGTAATCTATGCAGTTTACATCTGGCATTGTCGAGCAGGCAGTAGAGGCGCTATCTTCATTCCCGGGAATTGGTAAGCGCACCGCTTTGCGACTCGTAATGTATTTGCTTAAGCGACCCGAAATGGAGGTGGCCCATTTAGCCGGTTCTATTCTTCAATTGAAGACAGAATTGCAGTTGTGTGAAATCTGTTATAATGTGAGTGATGCGGTTCAATGTAATGTCTGCAAAAACCCCAATCGTAGCGAAGAGGTGATTTGCGTTGTGGAAGATTTTAGCGATTTAATGGCAATTGAAGCCACCGCACAATTCAAGGGGAAATACCATGTTTTGGGTGGATTGTTGTCTCCGATGGATGGCGTAGGGCCCGATGATTTAACCATTGGCAAACTCATTGAAAGGCTAGACAGTTCAAATATAAAAGAGGTTCTAATGGCATTGAGTGCAAATGTTGAGGGTGATACAACCATGTTTTATTTGGCCAAGAAATTGCAATCGCGCCCACTGATTATTACTTGTATAGCGAGGGGGATTTCTGTAGGGGGTGAAATTGAGTATGCCGATGAACTCACCTTGGGTCGGTCGATCGCCCAGCGAACAGAATACGTAGTATAAGGTTTAAAAAGAAATTGCGAACAATGGCTCATAAACTCTCAATTGTTATTGTCAATTTTAATGTAAAGCATTTTCTGGAGCAGGCATTGATTTCTGTTGAAAAGGCTATTGTACAATTGGATACCGAAGTTTGGGTGGTCGATAACAACAGTGTTGATGGAAGTGTAGGAATGGTTCAAGAAAAATTCCCCTGGGTAAAGTTAATTGCCAATAAAGAAAATACCGGTTTTTCTAGGGCCAATAATCAGGCGATGAGGAAAAGCCAGAGTGAGTATATTCTGTTACTGAATCCCGATACGGTATTGCAAGAAGACAGTTTGGTTCGGTGTCTGGACTACCTTGACACACACACACAAGCTGGGGCTTTGGGTGTGAGAATGATTGATGGGAAAGGAAAATTTTTGCCAGAAAGTAAACGGGGTTTACCCACACCAAGGGTAGCACTCTATAAAATGTTGGGCTTATCAGCATTGTTTCCCAAGTCTAAGGTTTTTGGCCGGTATCATTTGCAATATCTTTCAGAAAATCAAACCCATACGGTCGATGTATTGGCTGGCGCATTTATGATGATTCGATCCGCTGTATTAGAACAAGTTGGGTTATTGGATGAAACATATTTTATGTATGGAGAAGATGTCGATTTAAGTTATCGTATCAAATTGGCAGGATTTCAGAATATTTACTTTGCCGGAACTACCATTATCCATTACAAGGGCGAAAGTACCAAGCGAAAATCAGCCAATTATGTTAAAATGTTTTACAATGCCATGGTGTTATTTGCCAGAAAACATTATTCCAGTTCAATGGCAGGATGGCTTGCTTTTTTTATTCAATCAGCAATTTATTTGCGTGCTGGAGCAGCCTTTTTTTCTCGATTGACCGAACGAATTTGGCTGCCACTGTTAGATGGAATTATAATTTTTTTGGGATATTTCGGCATTGCAAAGTATTGGGAATTGTATCACAAATTTGTAAAGGGATACTACCCAATAGAATTTTTTACTGTCCATGTTCCGGTATATATTGGGGTAATTTTGGTTTCAGTCTTTCTTTCGGGTGGCTATGATAAACCTGTTGTAGCCCGTAGATTATTTCGGGGTGTTTTTGCGGGAGCAATTTTTTTGTTTGCGGTATATGGTTTTTTGCCAAAAGAAATGCAATTTTCACGTGCAATATTGGCCCTAGGCTCAGTTTGGGCTGCGATTGCAGTATTCTTTATCCGTATGCTTGCGCAAGCAAGCACAATGGTAAATATTCGATTTGATCATGGGGGCCGCAGAAAAGTTATTTTGGTGGGGGGAAATGAAGAAAATAGACGCATTGAAAATTTGCTAACACTGGGAAGGGTAAACCACGAACTACTCGGATGGGTATGGCCTGGAAAGCAAAGAGAAAGAGGGTATATTGGGCAATTGGATCAATTGCCAGAAGTACTGGAAATATACAAGCCAGATTTGGTTATTTTTAGTGGAAAGGATGTTACAGCAGCAAAAATTATGGCCCACATGATTGATTTTCAATCGCTGTCTGTCCAGGTTAAAATTGCTCCTGACAAAAGCGAAACCATTATTGGTTCGGATTCTAAATCTAAACCAGGTGAATTGTTTACCTTGGATTTAATATACAATCTTACACAAGTGCACCACAGAAGGAATAAACGTGTGTTTGATATTCTAATTTCCTTGTGTGTAATGGTATTTTTTTGGGTATTTGTATGGCTGGTATCGGGACGTAAAATGGTATTAAATTGTCTGTCTGTCTTATTGGGGTTGAAAACATGGGTGGGTTTTGGCATTCGGGATATTAAATGGCCTAATCTCAAGCCTTCAGTATTTGATGCTGGCAAACAATTCAAGGGCACGGAATTTGAATATGATGCCAAGATGGTCTATGTTCGTGATTACGATGTGCTATTGGATTTAAAGCTTGTGTGGAATGAATTGTGTATTGTAAATTATCAATCTCAGGAATAACTATTTGGATGCTGCCATGAATAATGCCTACGAATCTCGAAAATTTACCAGGATTATTCTGATGTTGATAGCGTTGATTATTGGTATTATTACATTGTATTTAAGCCAGTTACTTATTTTAAAAATCGCAGGTGAGGAAAAGAAAAAAATAGAAATTTGGGCTGAGGCTCAAAGTATACTTACCGATCCCAATACAGAAGGCGATTTGGGATTTCAATTGCGGGTTGTTCAATCCAATGCCACCATTCCGGTTATTGTGGTTGATGAAAATAACAAAATCAAACAAACGCTGAATATCGACACCCTTGGCAAAACAAATGTTGGTCAATTTCTCCTTCAAAAACTCGAAGAATTTAAGGCTGAAAATGACCCCATTCTAATACCAGTTTCAGGAAATGAGTTTAATCGTTTGTATTTCGGAGAAAGCAGTGTTTTAAATCAATTGCGTTATTACCCATACCTTATTTTGGCCATTGTGGCGCTATTTATTCTTGTGTCTTATTCGGCGTTTTCTTATTCTACCCGTTACGATCAAAATAAGATTTGGGTTGGATTGGCAAAAGAGACGGCCCATCAATTTGGTACTCCAATATCGAGTTTGATGGGTTGGGTTGAAATGATCAAAATAGGAAAATTACCAGAAAATGCCGCTTTTGAGATGCGCAAAGACATAGATAGGCTGCAGATCATTACTGAGCGATTTTCAAAAATAGGCAGTGACCCAGTCTTGACGCCACAGGAAATAAATGCCATGATGGAAGAATCGATTAATTATATGAAAAATCGTGCTGGCAAAGGTATCGTATTTGAATGCAATGTATCGGAATACCCGATTCTATGCAATCTTAATAAAAATCTGTTTCAATGGGTAATTGAGAATTTGATAAAAAATAGCATTGATGCCATGTCTGGTGAAGGGCAATTGCGTTGCTCGGTTCGGCAAATCAAAAACAAAGTGGTGATTGACACGATTGATAACGGCAAGGGCATTCCGCGTGACCAGTTGAAATCTGTGTTCAAACCAGGATTTACGACCAAAAAACGGGGATGGGGTTTGGGTTTGTCACTCGCAAAACGGATTATTACAGATTACCATAGTGGAATGATTTATGTTAAAGAGAGCATCCCAAACCAAAGAACTACAATGCGTATTGTATTAAATGTTGCGGAACCAACCAGTCCAAGTACAATTGTCAATAAGGCATAAGCTGGGTCTAGAGGTTTTTTCCATCCCGCAACAACCCTCTTTTTATTCCTAGTATTGTAAAAACAGATTTTATAGGTAGGTTTGAATATATGATTCAACGCAGACAAACACTGTATCTTTTCGCATTGGGTTTAATTGGGGTATTATTACTCTGGATTAATCCCACCTATGCATGGCTTGACAGTAAATATCAAGAAAATTCGTATGAATTACATTATTGGAATACCTATTCAAATCCTGCAACACAAGGCAACAAAAATTTACAATCTGCCAATGTGACTTCGACAAAACAGGCGAAGAATACCCCGGTGGTTGTTCAGAAAGATTCCAATCCTAAGGGGGCTCCCGAATTCTTCGCGTTCATTACTTGTTTGCTTGCCGTGGGTTCGGGTTTTGCAGCCGTCTTTTTATTCAAAAAACGGACACTCCAAAAAAAGTTTGTCTTGTTTTCTGCAGCACTTTGTGTGTTATTGTTTGGCTTACTGATCTTGCGATTTATGTTTATGGAACCCAGTGATGGCAATTATATTTCACATTTGGGAATTCCAATGATATGGCCCGTTATTATGGCATTCCTGGCAATTTTGGGCTTCATTGATATTAATAAAGACGAAGAGAAAGTGCGGAGTATGGATCGGATTCGTTGAGAAGAATTATGACGAAAGTAGTAGGAGTATTGTGTGGATTGCTGATGGGATTGGTCCATGCTCAGTCGAACGAAAAGGGTATTAAAACCTCGAAAATCGGGTATGACTTGGTTGATCCAGGTATTTCGATGGGGATGAGTAGTGTGATGGCTCGTGCAGAAGACGCGAGACGCTATCCAGGAAAAGCACTAGGCAAAGAAATGCAAATTCTTTTTGATTCTCTTAAAACACCCTTTGAAATTAGTCTCGGAAAATCAACGGCCACCTATGCCGAATGTGTAGGGTGGTATAAAAAACTTGCAGCCAGATTCCCAGCCTATTGCAAAATGATGCCAATCGGATATGGAGATATAGGGAAAGAGATATACGTATTCAAATTATTGGGTGAGAAATTGGGGCGCATGGATCGTTTTGGTAAAGGAGATGAGGGCCTGCCTGCCAATGTATTGTCTGCCGGCGAATTTTCTAAAACTGTCAAAATACTGATCAATAACAATATTCATCCAGGGGAGCCTGAGGGTACCGACGCTTCAATGTTGTTGCTTCGTGATATGCTTTTTTTTGCCCAATATTGGCAACAAACACTTCCCTATTTAGAACTTCATGTGGTGTGTCAGTATAATGTGGACGGAACGCTAAACAGAAATACTACATCAAGAGCCAACCAGAACGGGCCCGATGCTTATGGTTTTCGTGGCAATGCCCAAAATCTTGATTTGAACCGCGATTTTATTAAAATGGATAGCCGCAATGCAAAAGCCCTTGTTTCCCTGATGGTGGCCGAACAATACCATTTGTTTGTAGACAATCATACCAGTAATGGAGCCGATTACCAATATGTACTGACCTATTTTCATACATGTCCAGAAAAGTTGCACCCGGCTTTACGTGATGTCTTGGATCAATTTGAATCGGGTTTATTGCTGCGATTAAAGCAAAATAATTGGCCTACAGCCCCCTATGTGACTACCATGGAAACTGTTCCTGATAGTGGATTGTTCGCATTTTGGGAAAGCGGTCGCTATGCAACAGGATTCGCCGCATTGCACCACACGATTGGCTATACGGTTGAAACCCATATGCTCAAACCCTTTAACCAAAGGATGCTGGGAACCCTCGCATTTTTGGAACAATTTGTTGCCAATGCCAGTGACACAGAATTGCATGGCATATTTGAGAAATCTCGCAAGCAGGGCATATTTTTTCAATCGAAATCCAAACCCTCCAACCCCTTGCTGACAGACCAAGAAGTGGGGCCGGGATCTATCATGGCAATCGATTTTACACTCGACAAGAGTCGATATGAAATGATACCTTTTTTGGGTTACAGCCATGCGTATAAGCCCAGTGATGTTACGGGTGCGCCTCGGCTTTATTATGATCGAAGTAAGCCTTGGTCGAAAGAAGTTAGATATTATAGTCATTATAAGTCGACAGACAGTGTTCGTCTGCCCCAAGCGTATATTGTGCCATTTGCTTACAGGGAAGTCATTGATCGTTTGAACATGAATGGCATTCGTTTGCGGCCGATTCCGTTTGACACAATTTTATCTTTGCGCATATCGTATATACAAGACTTTAAAACCGTTTCTCAGCCTTATGAAAAACATTATATGCATTATGCAGTGAAGACCCGAGACACAGTCAGAAGGATGCAATTACACAGAGGGGATTATATCGTTGCGGTAACATCCCAAAATGCACATTTTTTGTCTGCTGTATTGGAACCACGGGCGCCTGATTCATATTTTGCATGGAATTTCTTTGATGGAATTTTAATGCAGAAAGAAGGTTACAGCGATTATGTATTTGAAGACCTTGCATCTACTTGGCTCCTTGCGTATCCCAACCAAAAAGCCGAGTTAGACCGAAAAAAAGCGACTGATCCAGTTTTTGCGAAAGATCCGGACGCGCAACTTAACTGGGTGTATAAGCAAACCGAACACTACGAATATTCTCACAACTTGTATCCCATATATTATTTAGACTGATTTGACAGGTTTTACGTCTGTTTGACTTTCTTTTTTTGGATACGTTCGAGGATATGGTGTAAGATCAGCAGCAAACCCATCATCGGAAGTAACCATATATCCCTGGCATTTAACCTTGACAAAACATTTGCAAATGTAGCGGTTGCAAAAGCGTTGCATAGAACAAACAAGAATGTTACCCAGAAAAATACCGATACTGTTTCTGTTGGATTGGTAAGAATAATGAGCAGTGCAACCGACAAAATAATGACCGTCGACCAATCATATACTTGGTTATAGAAATTGAAATTGTAGCCCATTTTTTGTTGGGTATTGTTTGTGATGAAACGCTGGTAATCGTGTGGAAATTGGGTTTTTAATTCTTTGGCCAAGGTTCCACCAGTGTCCAATCGTTCGATTCCATCCCCGGCATGGGTTAATAGAAGTTGGTGAACAGAGGCTTTTGCCGATGCTAGAACATGAAGAAACAGATATTTGGGAGAAGCCAATGTGCCCATTATAATTTTATTGTATTCGATGTTGCTGTGGTGCCATCCCCCTGTTTTTTCGAGTATGCCATCATCATCCCAAACAAAATCCCATGTATGTTCAGGCAAATTGTCTTTGAACGCGCAAAGAGGGGAGGGTTTTGCGGCACAATGCTCATCAAGATATTTTTTCAAGATGCCATTTTCACATAGTTTACCCATAAAAAATACATGGCTGCCTTTGCCCACCGTAAAACCATTTCCCACCCATATATTGCTACCGATAACCACTGCCCAGGGCAGCAAGGAGAGCAGCATTAGTTGTTTTAGGGCAGGACCGAATGGCATCCATTGTGGTGGTTTAATGGTCGACAGATCCTTGAATTTTTGTGAAGTCAACTTGCGTTTCCACAGAAGATACAAAATGAACAAACCCGCTGAAAAAAGGCTTAAAATCATGAGGTTCGAATTGTGCATTACGGCACACAATAGTGTAATGCATCCAAACCAATAGGCCTCTTTTGTATTTTTTCGCATAAGGAATAAACAAGCATAAAGAAAAAGTATGGGGGTAAAAATATCTGGCATTAACTGGGGGATAAACCAAGGAAGGGGGCTTAAGAATCCAATAAAAATTAAAACAACAAGGACCATAGACAGGGGCATATCGGGAAAACAGCGGCGAATAAAAAGGGAAATTCCGAGAGATATTAGGAGCAGTTGGATGCCCCAAATTTCGAACAATTGGGGTGGGTGAATCCACTGTGATAGTTCCCTAATTCCCGCAATGAAAGCACTGTAAAAAATGGGGCGCTCCATGGGAATATACAATTCACGGGCATTGAGTAGGTAAGCGGCACTATCGGAAGTAAAAAGTGGGTCAAGGCCTGAAATTAAAAAAATAGATAGCAGTAATATTGACAGTGATATGGAGAAAAGGTAGATGTTTTTTGTTTTCATTTGTTTGCACAGCAATCTACAAAATTCTTTTGCGCACCACTGCACAAAATTATTCTCCGAAGTATTCCACAAAATTATTCTCCGTTTCCCACAAAGTAATTTTGTGAAGGGAAACTCCCGGTGGAAGTTTGTCTTCTAACCGATTCCAAATGGCTAAAACTACCATTTCTATGCTCGGGATGGTATGGGCAAGCCAAGGGATGTCCATATTGAGATTTTTGTGGTCCAGGGGGTCAATCACCTGTTCGCGGATAATGTATTTCAGGACTTTAAGATCCATTACACAGCCTGTATCTGGGTTCGGTATTCCCTTCACACACACAAACAAATCAAAATTGTGTCCGTGAAAGTTTGGATTGGCACATTTTCCAAATACAGCGTGATTTTTTTGTTCACTCCATCCTGGATTCCACAAGCGATGCGCTGCGTTAAAATGTTCTTTGCGGGTGAGGAAAAGCATAGTATTGTTACAAAAAATTACACTTAAGTATTAATCGGCATTCCCATACCAAAGGGCAAGTTTTTCTACGGTGTATTGTATATCGTTTAAGGTATTGTATAGGCCAAAACTAAACCGAACAGTGGTTCTATCTGTATTGGGTTTAATGCATTGTAAAACATGGCTACCTCCCGGTGCACCACTGGAGCAGGCGCTTCCACCACTGGCAGAAATACCCGCCAAGTCTAAATTGAATAGAAGCATACTGCCCATTTCGCTTGGGGGAAATGAAACACTCAAAACCGTGTAAAGGCTATCTCCCTCTGGGTCGCCATTAAACTGGATATTTGGAATTTGTTTTCGCAATAAATCAATCATCGCTTGTTTTAAATGCGAGACATGGTGTTTCTTTTTTTCCATGTCCCGGTAGGCAATTTCAAGGGCTTTTGCGAGACCTACAATTCCATGAACATTTTCGGTACCGCCCCGCATATCGCGTTCTTGAGCACCGCCTGTAATCTGGGCCCCAATCCGGTTCTTTTTGTTGATATAGGCAAATCCGATTCCTTTGGGGCCATTAAACTTATGGGCAGCGGCTGCCAAAAAATCAATATTTCCTTTGTGTAACTCGAAAGGATAATGTCCGATGGTTTGCACCGTATCAGAATGAAAAATACCACCGGCTTGGTGCACTAAATTTCCTATCATTTCAATATCAATCATATTCCCAATTTCATTATTGGCATGCATCAAACTCACCAAGGTATGAGGATGAAGGCCAAGCAACTCCTTAAGATGATCAATGTTGATATGGCCATTTTCATGGACGGCCAGCAAATTGAAGGCCACACCTTCGTTTCGGTGCAAATGCTCAATGGTATGCAAAACCGCGTGATGCTCAACAGGGGAAGACACGATATGGTTAATTCCAAGTTTGCTTACACATCCTCTCAAAGCCAAATTGTCTGATTCTGTCCCACCTGAAGTAAAGAAAATTTCTCCCGGAGCGCAATGCAATAATGATGAAATTGAGCCACGGGCTTCTTCAATGAGCCCTTTCACTTTTCTCCCGTCTGCATGGCTAGAACTGGGATTGCCAAAATGCGCTTTCATAACAGGAATCATGGCATCCAAAACCTCTTCAGACAGGGGAGTTGTGGCGGCATTGTCTAGATAAATTCTGGTGGAAGTGCTCATATTCTGTTGTGTAAATCTAGGTATCCGATGAATTTATAACACAATTTTGCCATGGTAAATTCTGTGAGAATATCATTTTCGCGTGGGGCAATTTCAACAATGTCGAATCCCACAACCTGCTTGCGTTCGGCCAATCGCCTGAGTAATTTACACCCTTGTTTCCAATCTAAACCACCGGGTTCAGCAGTGCCAACAGCAGGGGCAAGTGAAGGATCAAAACCATCAGCATCTATGCTAACGTAAACGGTATCTCCGAGTTTATCTATGCAATCATTGATCCATTCATCATTGTCCCAGAGATTGTGGGCATACCAAGTGTGAATACGATTCGAATTTTTTATGAGACTGGCCTCTTCGGTAGATTGTGCCCGAATTCCAACCTGAACCAAGGGGATGCCCATTTCGTGAACACGAGCCATAACGCTTGCATGGGAATAGATATTTCCCTCGTAGGCAGATCGCAAGTCGCTATGTGCATCAATTTGAAGTATGCTGATGCTTGGAAATTTTTTGACAAAAGCTTGCATTAAACCGAAGGTTACTGTGTGTTCGGCACCCAATGAAACAACAAATTTGTCTAAATTGAGTAATTCGCTGGTTTGCGCAGCAATCAATGCCATGGCATCTGCATCGACAACGTTGGTAAAATCAATGGGCATTAATGTTGTAATTCCCATATTTTTATAGGATTCACGGTCTATTTCTTCATCGTAAAATTCGACAAAATGGCTTGCTTCCACCATTGCACTTGGCCCTTTGAATGAGCCCTTAAGGTATGAACTAGAAAATTCGTAAGGCAATTGCTGTATCGCAATTTTGGCTTTTTCGAGAGTAGCAAGTTCTGTTTCAGGAAATGCGAGAAAGCCATCTTTGGCCAACATTAGGGCTTGCATAAGTGGGTGAATTCTTAATTATTTTATCCGTTCTACGTAAGTTCCTGTGCGGGTATCAACCTTGATTTTCTCTCCTGTGTTTACAAATAATGGAACCATTACAATTGCACCGGTCTGGGTTGTTGCAGATTTTAGCGTATTGGTTGCAGTATCTCCTTTAACGCCGGGTTCGGTATAGGTAATTTCAATAATGGCATGGGATGGTGGTTCTGCAGAAATGGGATTTTCCCCTTCAAATGCAATCATAACAGTATCACCCTCTTTCATAAATTTCGCCCCGTCACCAAACATAAATTTTGCGATGGCAATCTGGTCAAATGATTCATTGTCCATACAAATAAAAGCATCACCCTCTTGGTATAGATACCCCATTTCTTTGGTTTCTATGCGAATAATATCGACACTTTCACCACTTCTGAATCTGTTTTCAGCCAATTTTCCATCTTTTATTCGACGCATTTTGCCTTGATAAAAAGCCCGCAAATTTCCGGGTGTACGGTGTTGCCATTCAATTACTTGAACCAATTCTCCGTTATAACGAATGAAATTTCCTACTGATACATCCTGCGAGTTTGCCATGGTCTTAAAGCTTCAAAAATACGACAATTTATTAGAACGCAATTTTATTGAAGCGAGCAACATTAAGGCAATAATTGGCGTCCCCATCTGCGCATATGGCGCACAATAATTTTTTGGCGAGAATACGCAAAACGACTGCCAAACCCACACTTTTTTGGGCAGGGTAAAACACTTGCTATTTTGGCAGCTTGAGCCATTGAAAGATTTTTGCATGATTTGTGGAAGTAAAAATGCGATGCAGCCTCACAACCAAATACAGGCGATGTTTGATTTTTACTTTCAACTGGCCCCATTTCAATAACATTAAGATACACCTCCAAAATGCGTTCTTTCCCCCACATCACTTCAATTAGCAGGGTAAACCAAACCTCCATTCCTTTTCTTAGCCATGACCTTCCTTCCCAAAGAAATACATTTTTGGCAGTTTGTTGGGAAATGGTACTTGCACCACGAATGGAGTTTCCATTGGCATTTAACGCTCTCGCTTTGCTGATGGCTTTGAAATCAAATCCATTGTGCATCTTAAATTGCTGGTCTTCCCCACATAAGACGGCCATTTTTATATTGTCTCCCATGGCATCGTATTGAATCCATTGCTGTTGTATTTTTAAACCTGAAGAAGATTCTCTTGACAATTGCAAGCGGGTGATTGGGGGGTTGATAAAGCGATAACACAATACCCACAGGAAAGACAAGACCATAAACAGCAGCATTGCCTTGAAAAGGAATTTAGCAATTTTTCGAAGTGTAATGTTGGTGAACATCAGATTCCTATTGGTATCAGAATCCTTTAACACCGCTAACAGTGGTGTATTTTAGTACAGAATTTTTATCGGGATGGATGCGTTTATATGCGCCTTGGGCCATCAATGTTGCCTCATGAAAACCACTTAAGATCAGTTTGAGTTTTCCAGGATAGTGGTTGATGTCTCCGATGGCAAAAATGCCCGGAATATTGCTACAATAATCCATGGTATTCACTTCAATGGTAGATTTATGAATGTGCAGTCCCCAATCGGCAATTGGTCCCAACTTGGGAGAGAGGCCAAACAGGGGAAGAAAATAGTCACAATCAGTCCAAAGCAGAGACTCTTTTCCAAGTGTGCTGATTCCTACTTTTTGTAGGGCTGTATTTCCTTTAATTTGGAGTACTTCGCTGTTTGTGAGAATCCGAATTTGTTTATTTTTTTCCATCGCTAGAATCTTATTTACGGAATCTACGTGGCCACGAAAAGTTGTTCTGCGATGAATCAAGGTAATTTCACTGGCGATGGGTTGTAAAAAAATTGCCCAGTCTAATGCAGAATCGCCTCCACCTGCAATCACCAGCCGTTTTCCCCTATATTTTTCTGGGTCTTTGATGATATAGTCAATGCCGGTATTCTCGAAATCGTCTATGTTTTGTATGGGGGGTTTGCGGGGTTCAAAACAACCCAATCCTCCCGCAATGGCAATATTAGGAGCTTGGTGAGCAGTCCCTTTATTGGTAATAACCAAAAAATGTCCTTGTGGTGTTGATTGTATGATTTCAGCTCTTTCGCCCAGCGTAAATCCAGGCTTGAAAGGTGCAGCCTGTTTCATTAGATTTTCGGATAATTCACCCGCCAAAATAAACGGAAACCCTGGAATATCATAAATGGGTTTTTTGGGATAAATCTCGGTTAATTGACCACCAGGTTGTGCCAAGACATCAATTAAATGACACCGCAATCCCAGTAATCCTGCTTCAAAAACGGCAAATAGTCCGGCGGGGCCAGCGCCAATAATAATGATATCTGTTTGAATTGGATTGGATAAAATGGTCATGGGTATTAAAAATCAAATAGTTTTATAAGGCCTTCTTTTCTGTATTCGTATACCGATTTTCCAATGTCTATTCGGCTGCCAATCTTTAATTTATTCAGGTTGGCAATTTCGGCATTTATCGTATAAATCCGACCATTAGTTTTAGCAGCCAATTCGATATAGTGGGGATGAATTCGGTCGAGTGAACCACACAGAATAATATTGACTGGTTTGCTTACTTGTTTGATGAGAACGATATCCTTGATGGAAGCATTATTGTCTGCAATCATTATAAAACTATCAATCAGTGGCCATTTTTTTTGGGCTGATAACAATGCCTCAATATTATTTTCCGGAATATCGCCCCCGTCACCCATTTTCATTGCGGTTTGCATCAAAGCATAGGCGGTATCAAAATGGTGGGTTTCGACCATGTGAATACCGCCTGTAAACCCAATGCGTTTGAGGATATCTGGCGACTCGTTGCCATCATTAAAAAAAACGACACGCCCATTTTCAAGGCATGTTTTGGCGTGTTTCATCCACAGCATTACTTGGGCTGTATAGGGCGTCATACTGCCGGTAACATCAATCAAAACGGCATAAGATCCCAACCACTTCTTGCGTGTCAGAATTTTAAATTCATCAGTTTTTCTGAGTCCAAATGTGTCAAAAAATCCGATTTGTTCGAAATGTCCAGCAAGCTTTTTCAGTGGAATTGAGTCGCGGACGATACGGATTTCTTTTTTGCGAAACCAGATGCTCCCTTTGGTATATTTTATCTGGTTTTTTCGTTTTTCTTTGTTTTGTGGCAAGTAATAACCAGTGGCCTCTTCTCTTTTTCGAATGCGGTATTGGATTTTTTCAGGGATCCATACTTGGGTATCCCTATAGCTGTTGATGATTCTATCAATGGTTGCCAATTCTTTATCTCTCTCAATTTTTAGGGGTTTATTTTTAAGGTAAACAACAAATCCATGATAACAATTTTCGGCATCCGTGACATTATTGGGGGTTTTTTGCTCGAATACCCGCCATTGAATACCGGATTGTTTAAACAAATCGGGCCATAAATTTTTAAGCACATTCAATCTGCGCTGATTGAGTTGGGGCTGATTAAATGTGTCGAGTTGTTTGTAGCGGGTATATACCAAATGGATTGCAAATACTTCAGAGGCTGGGGGTAGTATTGCTTTGAATGCCTCTTTTTTGAATTGAGAACTTGCAAAAGGCATTGGCAGATACACAATGAGTGAAGATGTATCGGTTGGGTGCAACCCAATGACTATGGGCTTGGTATTGAGTAATTCACGGGTATTGATTTGGGCTCGTATATCGCAAACAGAAAAAAAGAAAATAAGGAATACCAAAGCGAAATGGCCGCCTTTTTTATACTTTACGATATGATTTTGCTTACAGTAGTTCAATGAATGAATGGGTTCCCGGTGGTCTCTCGCAGGTAAAACCTTCTGCGAATTGGCAGCCAATGATTCTGCCAAATTCAATGGCCCTACCCCGCAAAAATTCTAAAAACAAGGGTGTGCTAATGGGGGTTTCTGGTTCTAGGCTTGTGGGGTCGTAAAATTGGGTATTAAATGCCATTACTGCTTTCATTTTGATTTCGAAATGTGCACTTATATCAACGATCAGGTGAGCCGTGGTATTGTAGTCTTGGATATAATGGTAAATTGATTGCGGACGATGCGCAGGAAGCAGAACCCCTTCGTGGAAAATTTCAATTTTATTGAGACCCGATAAAAAACAGGCGCGCGAAACCAAAGAGGCTGCTCTGGCGTGGTCTGGGTGTCTGTCTGAAATTGCATTTGCGAGAACTACCTGGGGTTTGTGTTGACGAATTACACGAATCACAGATAGCAAGGATTCGCGGGATTCGTGAAAAAACCCGTCGCCCAAATCAAGATTTTCACGCATCGAAACACCCAATATGCGGGCACTTTCAGCAGCTTCTGAACGGCGGTTTTCAGCATTTCCCCGTGTGCCCAATTCGCCACGGGTTAAATCTACGATGCCACAGAGATGGTTTTGGGCAATGTGCGTTGCCAATGTACCACCTGCCGACAATTCAACGTCATCTGGGTGGGCACCAAAAGCCAAAATGGCAAGATTTTTTTGGGTCATGGGTATTTGGGTGGGTTAAAAACCAGATGCATGAGGGTATTTCCCACAGCGTTGAGGGTATTTTTATCAATGGCCAGTAAATTGTCGTCGTGTGTATGCCAATAAGGGGCAAATCCCGTCGTTTCGTTGTATTGAATGATGTCAATCATCGGTATTTTTGTTGCTTCATACACATATTTGTGGTCGTCGGTAATGGCGCCGATGGCTTTGAATTGAAAATAATTTTCATACCCGAGTTCCTTTGCAATTTGCCAAGTATGAACCAAAATCCAATTTGCGTATTCGTTCGAATTTTCTTCCCACATAAATCTTGCATCTTTTCCCCCAACCATATCCAATAGAACGCCAAACTTTGCTGTATAGTTTGGCACATGAAGATTTCTTCCCCAATATTGACTTCCCAGGCAAAACGAATTTTCGATTTTTGCATTTCCCAGGTCTTCGGCATCAAATAAGATAATATCAATTCCCAATGCGGTTTTCTTTTGTTTCAAGTTTCTTGCCAATTCTAAGAGAACAGCCACCCCACTCGCCCCATCATTGGCCGCAAGGATAGGCAGTGATTGATTTATATCATCTTGATCAGCAAATGGACGGCTGTCCCAATGGGATGCAAATAAAATGCGGGTATTGGCTTTCGGGTTGAAACTCCCAATCAGATTATAAATGGGGATGGGTTTTCCATCATTGGGATTGACCCCTTTTCCTTGTTGGTAATACACGGTGTCGCAGTATTTTTTGAGCGACGAGAAAAGCCAGTCAGAACACTGTTTGTGCGCACTGGTTCCGGGGATTCGGAACCCAAATGAAAGTTGTTTTTCGATGAGTTCATAGGCAATATTGGCATCAAATCCATCAACTTTATTGCTTATGATGGTCGATTCTTCAGTCTCTGGAGTTTCGGCTTCTGTATTTTGATTGGCAAACTGGCAAGCGTCTAAAAGCGCAAATATGGCGAGTGACAAAACCAAAAATAGCTTGCGATTCTTCAAAGTAGTACAAAGTTAATTAAATGTTGTGTATTGGGTGATTCAAAATAGTGGATTAAGGGTTAAATTCGCTCGCATTAGAATGGACAAGTGTATTCAAAGTATGACGGGCTTCGGTCGAGCCCAATTGGAAACAGACCAACTGAGCGCTGTATGTGAGATTCGGGCATTGAATGGCCGGTATTTTGAAGCCGATTTGCGCTTACCCAAATTTTTATACGAAATCGATGCTCCCATACGAAGGGCGTTAAATGAAAAACTAGAACGGGGAACGATTGCCTGTATTTTCAATATCTCTTTTCCGAATTTTCGTCCCCAAGACCAACAAATTTCTATAAATACAGGTTTGGCAGAGGCGTATTTGGCAAAATACAAGGCGCTGAGCCTGGCATTAGACTTGGATTTTAAAGATCCTTTCCGAGAAATTATTCGCATTCCAGAGGTGATACAATCGGGAGAGCGCGCCATTGACGAAAGTATGAAACAAGCCATCATAGCGCTTTCTCTCAAAGCAGCAGACAATTTGATTGCATTTCGAGAAGAAGAGGGCAAGGCAACCGGACACAAATTGCACGCACTTGTGGATGCGATTCAAGTCGATATAGACCTTGTTTCCTCCCATGAAGAAGATAGAAGATCGGGATTACGCACCCGCATTTATGCCCAATTGGCCGAACATGTTTTGGCAGAACTTCGCGATACAAATCGATTTGAGCAAGAAATTTTATTATACCTCGACAAATGGGATATCGCAGAAGAAAAGCAACGTTTGCAGCAACACGTAGGGTATTTTAAGCAGTGCTTGGAGAAAGAGCCTTTTGGAAGAAAGTTGAATTTCATTGCCCAAGAAATGGGTCGAGAAATGAATACGATGGGCGTAAAAAGCAATTATTTCCCAATGCAACAAGCGGTGGTTGAAATGAAAGAAAAATTGGAACAAATAAAAGAACAGGTGCTGAATCTCGTTTGATTGTATAAGAATTGCAACAGAATTGGCCATGAAAATGTGCGTTGGTATTATTACAAATCTCTTGGTTTGGATTTTTGTTTGTTCACTGGGAGCGAGGAGTTCAATGCCTGACACAAGGGTCAATTTTACGGGATCGAATACGGGGTTGAAAATACAGTCGAATACCAATCCATACCAATCATCTGATCTCGCTTGGGTGGACACCGTTGTGGTGGACAAATTATTGTCCGATTCCTTTTTTGCAAGCGATAGCGCTTTGCGTACAGACCTACCCTTACTCGGAAATATGGGAGATATTCAGGTGCTGATGCTCACCAATAAAGACAAACAATATAACCCCTACCGATCCTATCAATCAATCAAAAAATTGGCGAATTCAGGTGAATTGACTTTATTTTCGAGCCTGTATTTACCGTTCCGGCCCCAACAAATGCTATTGTTAAAACAGTATTTGAAAAAGCCCGATACCCTGCATCTGAAGTTTCTCAAAATGGCTTGGGATGAGTTTTTCCCCGCTGAAATGATCAACGCACTTTTGCAGCAACAAGTGGCTAGACCGGGGATTTGGGATGACAAACAGTTTTTCTGTTTGCCCAATTTTATCGAAGAAGAGGATCAGTTAAAGCCTATTTCTGCAGTGGTGTTAAACGGATTTTTCCCCAATGAGGGAGAAATTCCAAAAAGTATCCGGCCACAGGTAGAGTCTATTCGCGCATTGGTTTCGATAGCGCTATTTGATCCATTCAATAGCGGAACTTCTTTTGAAGAAACTGTAATTATCAACCCATCTTTTAGCACCTATTACACCTTGACGAGGTTTCTTGATTCCTATGATTCTCTCCGGGTGGTTTATGAGAATTGGCTGGATCCAAGCCAGTTGTCCGATTTTAATTTGTTTGCTAAACACCTAATCAAATCGCGTCTGCAAGACAATACTTTAATTTCGGTTTTTGAAAAAAGAGTGGAAACTGCCCATCAAATTTCAATGGCTAAAGGCAAAACCATTTTGCTAATACCTGGATTTGAGCAATGTATTTCTCGTGCAAAATTTAATAAAAAGCTATCTCCAAGTATGTTGGATGAGATTTTCATGGCGGGGGTAGCGGTTGATTCCATTGCCCGGTATTTTACATTGTTTGGAACCGAAGAATTGCCGCCATATCTTGTGGTAACACCCCCGGATTCTATTTCACACAAACAGGGGCGTGATTCTGGAATCAGCAAGCAAATTGCCCAAGACAGTTCAGTTTCCTTGTATACTTGTTTGGATTCATTGCCCATTAAAACCCGTGTGTTGTTTGGGAAAATGCAGGAATCGACCTCAATTGATGATGATTTATCAATGTATGAAGAAACTCAGCCCACCCATAAACTTTCTGGCCGGTTTGCGACAACGCCATTGGCCTCGGACAAATCGATGGCAGAAATTTCTTATATCCACCTATTGGGTCTATGTAAATCAAATTCGATTAATACGTTATTAAAGGCCAATGGCATAGCCGAAATACCACAAATGAATGGCCGTGGAATATTTCAAAGTCAGGGAATTTCCATGGCTATACAAAAACGCAATACAGCATTTTTGTCCACCAATCGAGTCATCATTGCACAATCAAATACAATAGACAATGTAAATCTTTCGGGGTTTTATGCCCTGTATTATAAAACGTTGGGCATTGAATTGGGAGAATTCCTCCAAATAGAATTCGGGGGTTTATTGGGGTTTGTTCAGCATAAAGTCAAGCGATTTTCAGGACTTAACGGCGGTTTTATTAACCAAGATCAACCCAGCATTATTGTAAAAAATCCGGCCTGTATTTCGGGGATAAGTGTATCGCCGAGTTTGCATCTGGGCTGGATTAAAATGCCCCAATATCTGCCCCAAACCCGACATTTATTTTTGCGAGTGACCGTAGGATATGCCAGGGATATGGGCAGCCCAAGCTGGTTATTCAAAGGGAATAAGCTGTACTCTCCAGGTGATTTTAAAAGCACAGGTTGGTATAATAGCGCTGAATTTGGATATGCTGTAATCCTCAACTCGAAGAAGAAAAGTGCTGAGGATCTGTTTTCACAAGCCCAAAAAAATAGATAGATGAGACGCCAAATTCAGCGATGCGCATATATTCTTTTTGGGTTTTCTGGATGGTTGCAGGCCCAGGAATTACCCATATTGCCTGAGGCATGTTCAATAGACTTTCATCAGCCATTGAATTATGAGTCAAAGGCAATGCAGGCTTTTGTAAAACGCGCCCTTCAGTCGCGTGTAATTCTTGCGGGTGAAAATCATTTTTATATCAAATTGAATACCCAATCCGAATACAAGTTGCTCCGTTTATTGCATGAAAAAGCAGGTGTTCGACACTATGTGATTGAATTAAGTCCAACACGTGCATGGTATTTGCAACGGTATATTTCTTCTGGAGATGAAGTCGCTCATCGCTTTTTGAAGGCAACATCATCGCGCAGATACATGAACTTATTCGATAGTATTTCTGCTTGGAATCAAAGCTTGGCACTTTCAGAAAGAATTCATGTATGGGGTTTGGATGTTGAGCGCTTTAATGATTTGACGATAATGCGATTGGCAGAAATTATCGCTCGAAAAGGAGTCTCTCCACCTGGCTTAAGACCAGGTTTTCTGGCCTTAAAAACGGTATCCGAAGAGATTCTTCGGAAGGGTTTAAGGGAATTTGAAACAGATTTAGACAGACCTGAAAATGAAAATGTTCAAGAAAATACCGATTCGGTATTATCAGCATTGGGGGATGATTCTGTGCGCAATTCCCTTCCACTTATCCAGCCAGAATGGGGAAACGATAAACTAATTACCAGTGAAATGGCTGGTGAGGACCATTTTTTTGAATACGAAAAATTTAATACCACCCAAACCTCCAAAGAAATTTTTTATTGGTTAACCCAGAATGCTGTAAAAATAAATGCGTGGCTTGGCCATGATACGACCGAATATTATCAAGCCATTACACAATTGAAAGAATGGATATTGTGGGAAGAACTTGATCAAACAGCGCAGCAATACAATTGGAGAGAAGAACACATATTCCAAAACATGGTATCGCTGCTCAATAAGTATCCCGACATGCGGTTTTTTGGTCAATTTGGGCGTTGTCATGTATCCTATGCTCAGCAACAACAAGACTGCGGTTGGTTCGAGTACAGCTCAACGATTAATCGTTTGAAATCCCGTTATTTTAGCAATGATTCATCTCTTATGTCAATAGGGATTTTTTATCGTGATTCAGACAATACAAGGGATGGTATAAATGCCGTGAATTTGCTTGACAACGCAATTATCCAAGATGAAGTCAGCGCCCTGTTGCAGTCGGTTCATAACAATTCGGTTTTATACAATTTAGAATCACCCGAAAGCCAACTCTCAGAATTGCGTAAAAAGTTTAGTTTTGTTTTGGTGAATCGGGTAAGTGAGAAATCCCTTTACCCAAAAATTCCTTCTCCAGCCGAAATTAAATCCTCCAATTTTTCTTCTCTCGGATTTGGTATATTGGGCCGGGCCAACATGCTGAGTGAATCATTGCGCTTGCATTTTGAAGACAATGGCTATGCTTTGACAACCCCCCAAAATTTTATACAGTATGGTTTTTCATGGCGTTCTGTCCAGACTTTTTTGAGTGGTCGTCTTTCTTTTTCCCATACCAATCGATCAATTTTTCGCAATCAAAGTGAACGAATACAGTATTCACAAACGCTATACAATCTTGATATGGGCGTGCATACCGCTTCTAATTTATCTTGGATAGTGGGTTTCGGGGGGCGCGTATGCTTCAATAAACAATTATTACGGTATACACCTCCGAGTTTAAACTTTTTGAATCCACAGCCCAGTGGATTTGTTTCAATTCAAAAACGCAATTGGGTTCCTGCAGCGTATTTAAACTTTGAAAGACGCTTTGGAAAAGGGATTTCGGCTGAATGTATTTTGGGATATCGCAAGGATTTTTCTTCTGGAAAATGGTATTTTACATCTTCTGGATTGTCTTATTTCAATGGTAAAGCCATCGAAGGAGATTTGAGTCAACCTTTTGTGGAGTTAAATTTTTACATTAATATTGGAAAGTAAGAAAAAACTACCACAACGTTTTTTAGATTCAACACAGCCAAATCAATCATGAGGCATTGGGTTTCCGAAAAACAATTCAGTACTTTGGTCTGAAGAATTTAAAACCAATTTGTCTGGTGATGCAATTTGAGTTGGTTTCGAAAAAGTAAGATGGGTAGACAATTTTCAACGGGTGATAACAGCAAAATGAAAGAAAGTAAGGATACCGAATCGACAGTCAAAGTGAAACCAAAAAACACCTTGATTCAAACGACCAATCACGTTTGGCTTCAAGGAATTCCAAATCTCATTACGCTCGCCAATTTGACTTCTGGATTGCTGGGTATTGGTCTGCTCATGGGTGGGGATTTGTTTGGCGGATTTTTATGTATGCTTTTGGGTTCTTTTTTCGATTTTTTTGATGGAATGTTGGCAAGAAAATTGGGAGTGGAAGGGAATATGGGAAAACAACTCGACTCACTCGCAGATTTGGTAAGTTTTGGTGTACTCCCCGGATTAATATGGAAATCAATCATGATAAAACAGGGTTATTGTACTTCTGATAGTTTTTCGTTCAGTGCATATGTGTGGCTTCTCATACCCTTGGGCGCGGCATATCGCTTGGCAAAATTTAATGTTCAAGAGACTGACTCAAGCGACTTTATGGGTATACCAACCCCCATTACTGGTATGGCTTTGGGGTCTTTGTCTTATATTTTTATGAATGCAAATTACCAAGACATATTGCCTTTTATCGATCAGCCATTGCTGGATATTCGCTTTGTATTCCAGAACCATTTACTGTGGTTGTTCCTGCCTGTAGTTTCCTCCTATATGATGATAAGCGAAATTCCCATGTTGTCAATGAAGGGTAAAGTAAAAGATGCCAAGCATTTGTACAGATTACTTTTATTGGCCTTGGCCTTGCCTTGTTTGGTATTTGGCTGGGCAGGAGTCCTTGTTTTCTATTTTCTATACATAATCCTATCACTTTTATCGAACTTTGCAGTAAATAAATCACGCTAGATGAAAAAAGTAGGTATCATTATGGGCAGTGATAGCGATCTTCCGGTAATGAAGGATGCTGCCGAAATGTTAGATGTTTTAGGAATATCCTACGAGCTAACGGTTGTCAGCGCCCACAGGACACCCAAACGTCTGATGGAATATGCTGAGAGTGCTGCCCTAAGAGGAATACAAGTCATTATAGCCGGCGCCGGAGGCGCCGCCCATTTGCCGGGTATGGTGGCATCATATACCCATTTGCCGGTGGTAGGTGTTCCGGTTCACACCAAAACCATGAGTGGAATCGATAGTTTATATTCTATTGTTCAAATGCCCCCTGGAGTTCCTGTGGCTACGGTTGCCATCAATGGTGCGAAAAATGCAGGTATTTTGGCTGCCCAGATTTTGTCTGTGGCCGATAAAATTTTGGCACAGAAAGTAGCTGCCTTCAAAGAATCAATGCGGAGTGAGGTTGTAAAAAAGGCCGAAAAAGTCGAAGCTGAAGGTTGGAAAAAATATCTTGGAGAATAGACAAAGGCCCATTATTTGTGACAAAATTCTCTAATAATTCATCTATGGGCGTAAATCTTAATTTTATCAATTCGAACCTCACGGGCTGCAGGTTGTTCTTCTTCCCAAATAAATTGTTGCATACCCATCTGTGTCGTGTTGGTTTGGACATCATTGTTTTAGATACCATTCAATACACATGATTATTGTAGGCAATGCGTTGGTTTCGGAAGACATTCTTGAAAAGAAATTCGAATGCCAAATTTCCTTGTGCAAAGGAGCTTGTTGTGTACAAGGCGATGCGGGCGCTCCGTTAGATGATGAAGAATTGCATACGATAGAGTCTGAAATTGAAAATATAAAACCGTTTATGGCGCCAGAAGGGCTTGGTCTTTTGGCAGAGAAGGGGTTTTATGAAAAAGACCGTGATGGAGATTTGGTAACGTCTTGTCGCACAAGCGGAGAATGCGTTTTTGTGGTATACGATGAATTGGGTATTGCTGGCTGTGCGGTTGAAAAGGCCTATTTTTCAGGACAAACGGGGTTTCGAAAACCAATGAGTTGTCATCTATATCCAATACGAGCCAAAAAATATGGCGCTTATACCGCACTGAATTATGATCACTGGAGTATCTGTTCAGACGCATGCAGGGTGGGTGAAAACAAAAAAGTACCCGTGTATATTTTTTTGAAAGAGGCCCTTATTCGCAAAATGAGTCGACAATGGTATGAAGAATTCGAAGCTGTTGCAGCATCCTGGGACCAAGTCAAACAGAATCTTTAACTGTAAATAAATTTCGCATCTTGCCCGAAAACGCAAGCATGCGCTATGGTCGAATTGCAAGCACCTTTTCGTATACTGATTCGTATTGAATCAGTATCTTTTTCAAATCAAAAGTATGGGCTTGTTTGAGGGCATTTTTGCGGAACTGTTCGTGCATAGTATTGTCCTTTAGCAGTGTAATGGCATTGTTGGCCATATTCTCTGTATCGCCTACTTCGGACAAATATCCGGTAATTCCGTGTAAATTTACCTCAGGAATCCCACCCGTATTTGAGCTGATCACGGGAACTTCACAAGCCATGGCTTCGAGAGCGGCCAAGCCAAAACTCTCCGATTCAGAGGGAAGAATAAACAAATCTCCGATGCTGAGAATTTCCTCAATGGCATCCTGTTTCCCCAAAAATGTTACCCAAGGTTCGATGTGTAAATCGCGGCTGAGTTTTTCTATGTGAGAACGTTCCGGGCCGTCGCCTATTAGAACCAATTTGGAGGGCACTTGCGTGATTACTTTGCTAAACACCAGCAATACATCTTCGACACGTTTAACCTTGCGAAAATTGGATGTATGGATGAGGATTTTTTCGCCGGCAGTTGCAATCATTTGCTTGAAATGTGCATGTGGTTTTTTATTAAAACGGTCAAAATCGATAAAGTTTGGAACTACCTCAATGGTTTTTGTAATGTCAAAATGTTCGAGGGTTTGCGCTTTCAATGTATGGGAAACGGCAGTGACGGCATCCGAATGGTTGATGCTCCAATTCACAACGTGTTGGTAGGTTATTTCTCTGCCAACAAGCGTAATATCGGTTCCGTGAAGTGTCGTAACGACGGGTATATAAATTCCTTTTTCGGCAAGGATTATTTTTGCCAACAAGGCCGCCGAAGCATGGGGAATGGCATAATGAACATGCAGTATATCCAGATGTGCCGATTGCACAATATCGACCATCTTGCCTGCCAATGCAGTTTCGTATGGGGCATATTCGAACAGCGGATATTTGGCGATATTTACCTCGTGGTAAAAAACATTTTCTGTAAAAAAATCCAATCGAGCGGGTTGGCTATAGCTTATAAAATGTACTTCATGTTCTTTGTGGGCCAGTGCTTTTCCCAGCTCTGTGGCCAATACACCACTTCCACCAAAGGTGGGATAACAAACGATTCCTATGCGCATGATATATAGATAACAAAGTTCAACAAAAAATGTAGGTTTGTTGCTGTAATTATTGCAGTATGACCATTGAAGTTTTTTCGGATGCCTATTTTATGAATAAAGCCCTCGCATTGGCAATGCAGGCATACGATGAAAATGAAATACCCATTGGCGCTTTGGTGGTTCTTGAAAATAAAATTATTGGCAAAGGATATAACCAAACCGAAACCTTGCAGGATGTAACGGCCCATGCAGAGATGATTGCAATTACTGCAGCTTCTCATGCCATCAACGGAAAATATTTGGACGGATGTACCCTATTTTGTACCATCGAACCTTGTTTAATGTGTGCGGGTGCGATTCAATGGGCGCGAGTGAGCAGGGTGGTTTGGGGCGCCCCAGAACCCAAATTTGGATTTAGCCTCACAGATCCCAATTTGTTTTCAAAAGCAGAGATAACAAAGGGTGTTTTGGCCGGGGATTGCAGCGCGTTGATGAAGCAATTTTTCAAGCAAAGAAGAACCCGATAATTGCGGCAAGTGGGAGAAGCAAAAACCCAAAAATCTCTCAGGGAGTTCTTTCGTAACAACCTATATCGGCTTGAATTTTACGCGGTCTACCCAGGATATCCGTACTTACAGGATTTCCAAATACCCCTGCTTTTTTATAGGCAGATGAGAGTGTGTCCAAGGCGTAATTTCCACGCTTGGTATCTATAAAGTTGGGATTTTTATTTTGTATATTCGGAAAGACCAATAATCCATCGGGGTTTTCTGTTTTCAATACATTATTCTCCATACGCTGAACAAATGCCGATAAGTTGGTTTGGTTGAATTGCAGTTCTTCTTTATTGTAACCATATACAATTGAATTGTAGAGGCTGCAATTCAGGGCGGCGTGATTCAATATTTTGCCAAAATCATCGCGTAGGTTGTTGCTGAGGGCAAAATGCCCAGAAGACCGCGGTGAAAATCCAGAATAATCGGCAAAGGTGCAGTGGTTGAAGTGGTATTTTCCTCCCAATATTCCCAAAAAGCTATAGGTTCCAGCATCGGCAAACAAACAATTTTCGGCTTCGATATTTGCTGTCACACCCAATAAACAAGCCTGACCACAATACTGAATGCGGGTATTCAATAAGTGTAATCCCAGACTACCATTCACCGGCAATGAATCAATCCGAATGCCAATGACTGCATTGCTAATATCTGCATATTGGATGCGGTTGTTTACACTCCCCACCAGGAAGTGAATGCCCCGCCATTGGTTTGGCATAAATTGGGTTTCCCATATGGGTTTATTGCCGCGGATACTTACGCGTTGTGATGCACTGCCTTGGATATCGAGGGTGCCCGCTACATAGAGGCTCGATTGCGCCGATGCAAAAATCTGTACGCCGGCGTTTACCGTGAGGCTGACGCCAGATTTTACCCCCATATATCCCACAATGACATAGGGTTTGGCCGCATCATTAAAGCGGGTATTGGCATTAAAAATGGTGTCGTGAAAGTAGTGGGCGTCCCATCCGTAGGCAGCCAAGGTTATTTTTCGTTGGTTTCCGTTCACTTTTGCTAGTAAAGAATCCACAACCAACAAGGGGTAATTTTGGTTATTGGCCTCGAGTTTACACTGTACAAATATAAAAACTGAATCTTCTGCTCCAATTTCGACATTCTGAATGTCAATGCCTGTTTTGCCGTCTACACTAACCCTATAGGGCGATGAACTGCCTCCAGCCAAGCCAAAAGAAGCCATGACGGGGAGTTTCTCGGGATTCTTTATGGACACTATTTTGGTGACAGATATGGGATAACTCGATCCAGGTTTCCGGGTAAAAACGGTATCGAACCACACGGTATCGGTCGAATACTGCAAACTATTCTTTCCAGAAAAATAGGAATCATTTCGACATCCAGCCAATAAGAGTATCAGAAATCCCAGCACAAGGGTAACCCTAGCCAGGCATTGTTTGGCCCCACCATCCAGAGAAAGAGGCATACGGGATACCTTGCGCGAAAAGGTAAATCTGGGGTTTGGTGGGTTGGGCATACGCGGTATTTATTCAAATATATCTTCGTTATTGAGTATCCCCACATAACTGTGGTATCGTTCTTGGGCGATTTCTCCGTTTTCCAATGCTTTGCGCACCGCACATTCGGGTTCTTGGGTATGCAAACAGTCATTGAATTTACATTGGCTGAGCAAGGGTCGCATTTCTGGAAAATACTGTGAAATTTCGGTGGGATTAAAATCGACCACCCCAAAATCTCGGATTCCTGGGGTATCAATAATTTGGCTTCCGTCTGCACGGCTATACATTTCGGCAAATGTGGTGGTGTGTTTTCCTTTTTCGTGTTGTTCTGAAATGTTCCCTACCCGTGCCTTGGCTTCTGGAAATACTGCATTTAGCAGGGTACTTTTTCCCACACCCGAATGTCCCGCCAGTAGCCAACGCTTCCCTTTTAATATACTTCGAAAGGCATCCAAACCCTCACCAGTGATGGCCGATCCCATGAGTAAACGCACATTTGCATTGCGGTAGATTCGCTCGAGGCTTTCTACAAATTCTTTGGTGGCATTGCCCAGTAAATCCATCTTGTTAAAAAACACTACGGCAGGAACATGAAAGGCCTCACAGCCGAGCAAGTAACGGTCTATAAAACCCAGAGAGGTGCGCGGGGCAACCAAACTCGCAATCAGGGCGGCACCATCCAAATTAGATGCCAAAATCTGGCGGCGCGAACTCAATTTATTGGCCCGACGTATGATGTAATTGTTGCGGGGATAGATTTTCGAAATGGAGGCAGTATCGGGATAATTGGGATCTTCTTCCATTTCCACTTGATCGCCTACGGCAACAGGGTTACTGGTATCTAAATCGTGGAGACGGAGTTTCCCGCGGGTTCGGGCCATCCACACTTTATTGTCTTCGGACAATACCTGATACCAACTGCCTGTAGATTTGCATACCGTTCCGAACATTAGAAAATGGCTTCGCAGATTTTTTTGGTTTGATTGCTTTTGCCCATGGTGTAAAAATGCAAGACGGGTGCGCCTTGTTCCATCAGCTCTTTACACTGCTGTATGGCCCAGTGTACCCCAATATCTCCAACCATCTTGTCGTCTTTGCAGGCATCAATTTCGTTGGTGAGTGCCTCCGGAATATCAATGTGAAATATCTTGGGCAATGCAGAGAGTTGTTTGCGGGTGGCAATGGGTTTGATACCCGGAATAATGGGTACCGTAATCCCCGCCGATCTGCAGCTTTTTACAAAGTTAAAATAGTGTGCGTTGTCGAAAAACATCTGGGTTACCAAAAATTCGGCACCGGCATCTATTTTGCGTTTGAGATATTTTAAATCGGATTGCATATTGGGTGCGTCGGCATGTTTTTCGGGGTAACAAGCTGCACCAGCACAGAAATTCGATTCATTGGTATTGCTAATTTCTTCGTCAAGATAAATACCGGCATTCATATTTTTTATTTGGTATATCAGGTCGAGTGCGTTTTTATTGCCATTTTTTTCTGGTTCAAAATGGGTTTCACCATGAATGGCATCACCGCGCAAGGCCAGTAAATTATCGATACCCAAAAAATTTAATTCGATAAGGGCATTTTCGGTGTCTTCTTTACTAAATCCGCCACAAATAATATGCGGAACGGCATCAATCTGAAAATGGTTTTGAAGCGAGGCACAAATGGCTACTGTGCCGGGTCGTTTGCGTGTAGAAATTCGGTCATAACTTCCGTCGGCACGTTTTTTTAATATATAATCTTCTCGGTGGTAGGTAACATCGATAAACGATGGATTGAACTCCATAAGGGGATCGATATGACTGTATAATTCTTTAATACCCGCGCCTTTCAGGGGGGGCAATATTTCAAATGAAAAGAGCGTTTTGGATGCACCCGCGATGTGTTCAGTTATTTTCATTAATGGGTTCTTGTAGGAGTTTGTGTTTGTTTGGAGGTCTGCGGGGTGAGGAGTTTGCCCCTTGGCAATTTTCCTTTTTTGTTCAGCGCAGCGACCACTTGTTTTGCACAATCGATACTGGCCAAAAGGCCCAAATAGTTGATTTTTTCTTCGTCGTCTGATGGGCGGCAGTTGTCTTCGGTTGAACCCGAGCTCATCGACAGGCAGGGTATATTTAGGCCTGCAAATGATTCCCATAAGAAGGGGTTTGTTTTGGAATCCATATTGTTTTCTTGGGCAGAATTTGGGGCGATGCGCAGTTGGTGGGTATCGGTTTGGATAAGCTCGATTGCCCGGGGAAATGCCGGTGAACTGCCCTGCCCACTCAGCGACAGCAATCTGCTGATGGGGTCTAAGCGGCCCAAGGCTTGTAAATGAAGGGCATAGTTTACCTTGCCCAAGGGATTGGTATTGGTTTTGAGTTGTTGGGGTGGATATTGCATAAAATACGCCGATCCCAAGGCCCCCATTTCTTCGCCGCTGAATGAAACAAATAAGTAATTGTTTTTTTTGTAACGTTTGCCTTTTAGGCTATGGGCCAATGTCAACAAAGAGGCAACCCCGGAGGCGTTGTTATTGGCACCATTGTGTATTTCTTGGCTTCCAATACTTGCGCTGTTTTCGAATTCGTTTGTGCCAATATGATCGTGGTTGGCACACACAAGAATGGTTTTTTTCTTGTGGTTATTACGGTATCCAATCACGGTTTGACCTTCGCCTTTGAAAACCCGAATATTGCTTACAAGGGTGAGGGGAGCCCGGGGAAACAGCCCCGTAGAATTGTAGAAAAAAACCGGAATGTTCTGGGTTTTTTCCGTGCGGTTAAGGCTGCCACTCGGTGCAGCAATTTTATTACTTCCCCGAATAAACAGGATACCTACGGCACCCCTTTGGGTTGCTGAAAGAATTTTTGCTGAAAGGCTCGATGCCTCATCCCAAAGAGAATCTGGAAATTCATCCATGGCGAAATATCCGGTGCGAATCACCGCGATTTTCCCCGCAATGGATTGCCCACCGAAATCGTCTTTCCCTGTTTTTTTGTCAACGATACCAAAGCCACAATCTACCCAATTTGCCGTAATACTGTCTTTGTTACTGCTTTGTGACAAGGGATAATATTCAGAAAACAGCGTAAACGTCTTGGCAATCGAATCTAATCCGAGAATGTTTACTGCCATTTTACACTGAGCGGTGGCCATGCGCAATTTCACAAATTCGACCGTTTGAACCGATACCAGAAGCTTGTCTTTTTTGAAGGCATTTTGAATATAGGTACTGGCCATTTGTTCGCCTGCAGAACCCATTTGCCTGCCTTTAAGTTCGTCGGAAGAGAGATAGGAGATGTCTTTTTTTAGCGCCATTGCTTCGTCTGGGTTGGGGAGGGCAACGCGGGTATTTTGGGCCTCCAATCCAGCGGTATACAACAAACAAAGACAAAGAAAAAAGAGCTTGTTCATGAATTAAGGTCTATCAGTACTTTAATGAATATGCAGAGTAAAAGTGATGCAAATATAAGCCTGAGCCGTTGTTCGGGAACAAGCTTGGCTATTTTCTGGCCAAAAGATGAACAAAACAAGACCCCCAGCATCATGGGAAGCAAAATGGGCCAGACCAAATATCCGCTTTGATATAAGGGAAGGGCTTGAATGGGTTTGTTCGATAGATAGTGAATGAGTGAAGCAATGCTCAACAATGGGACGATACTTAAGGAAAGCGCAGTGGCTGTATGCAAGGGTTTTTTAAGTACACCATTAAACAGAGGGACCATCACAATGCCTCCTCCCAAACCACTCAACGCCACCAACACACCTGCCAATAATCCAACCATGGGTTGGACAATTTTCTGTGTTATCGAATCGGTCTTCGGTATTGAACTTTGCTTGTTTGGAATTTGGGCAGGGCTTTTTGGTTTTCCCAAAACCATATTGACGAAGCTGAGCAAAATCATCCCCAAAAAAATAGACAGAAATTGGGTTTTATTATACCAAGTTCCTTCCTGGATTAGTCGGGTCGTTGCCCAAGACGCCAGGGCGCCCGGAATACCAATTTGAAGAAGCAATTTTAGATTCCACGTGCCCATTTTACGTTGTTGAAATGTTCCCGAAACACCCGATAAGAAAACCAATGCTATCGAATTGGCCAAGGTATACCGAACCAACTCATCGCTGTTAAGGGAATAATCGCCCAGGAAATATCCAATGACAGGTATAAAAATGATGCCTCCTCCCACGCCCAAAAGTCCCGCCAAAAATCCACCAATACAGCCAATAAACAGCAATGCCAGGGTAGTGAAAAAATTGATGGTATCGGGGCTGGGGTCTGTCAAAGGCTAGGATATATTAAAAGCTGGGGTGTGTCAAAGGCTGGGATATATTAAAAGCTGGGGTCTGTCAAAGGCTGGGATATATTAAAAGCTGGGGCGTGTTAAAAGCTAGGGTTTTTTTAAATATCCTTGGTAGCGCGGAAGGTCGGTTAGCAGCAAAACGGCATCTTGGGTTTCGGGGTCGCGGTGGAGCCATAGGCGGTAAAATGAGGGTTTTTTGTATTTGCGAAGGAGCAATTCGCGTGTCATCATTTTTAAAATCGTATTTTTATTTTTCTCGAGTTCAGATTTTATCTGGGCGTTGAGTTTTGCAGTATTTACATTCATTAGCCCCAATTGTTTGATAAATACCGAATCGCCATTGAAGGCATTCAGTGCTTTTTGCATTTTCCCTTTGATTAAGGGTTCGGTTTTTCCGAGTGCCAATTCTAGAAGTTGACTAAAATCGGTGTCGCCGGGATTGTATTGACTAGAATCGGGATTGGTATTAAAGGCATGATTGGCCCAATCGAACAGAATATCTTCTTGTGTTATCCATCGGAGTATGGCAAGGCCTTGAAAGGGGTCTATAATCTTGTCTGGGTCTATACCCCCACCCTCATAAACAATCCGTCCATTGGCCGTTTTGAAGGCTTTTTTTTGCGATTGATTCATCTGTCTGGGTTTCCCATTTTCATCGCGGTCGCTGTACTGTAATTTTTGAATACACCGTCCGCTGGGGGTATAATATTTGGCCACGGTGAGTTTCATTTGGGTGCGGTATGGAAGGGGGGCATAATTTTGCACAAGGCCTTTTCCAAAACTGGTTTGTCCGAGTATGATGGCGCGGTCCATGTCTTGCAAACTGCCGCTCACTACCTCCGATGCCGATGCCGATCGGGCATTGACCAGCACCACCAAAGGTGTTTTGGGCAGCAAGGCTTTGTTGGTGGTGACATTGTTTTTGTCTAAGCCCATATTGTGTCCGCGAAGGGTAACCACCGAACGATTTTCGCCCACAAACAAGCCCACAATTTTTACCGCTTCGTTGAGCAAACCACCACCATTGTCGCGTAAATCCAAAATAACGCCCTGCAGTTCTGCCGGCGAGTCGGTGTTTTTTGCTGCACTGTTACTGGCGACATTGTCCATCATTTTTTTGAGGGATTGCGCAATTTCCTCAGCGGCATTTTCATTAAATTCTTCCAGTTTAATATACGCTATGTTGTGATCGAGTAATCCGCTGTACGCCACACTGGGGGTTTTTACCACCATGCGCAGTATCGATTTTTTGAGGGGTATCCCCTCTCGCTTAAGATCAAGGGAGAAGGCAGTATTGGGGGATCCCCGAAACAGTGTGAGCAATTCTTCGATGGTTTTGTTGCGCAGATGGATGCCATTGATATGCGTAATTACATCGCCCAAATGGATGTCTGCTTTGTCGAAAGCATACCCGTCTTCGATATTCGTAATTGTAGGATAATTATTGCGTAGCATCACCGAGCACCCCACACCACCGTATTGTCCTTGTTTTTCCATCAAGGCTTCTTCTGCCTGGTATTCCGAAAAAAAGTTTGTATATGGATCGAGCGATTTTAGCATTGCATCGATACCCGTTTTCATTAATGTTCCCGGCTCAATTTCGTCTACATAGTGGGTGCCTAACTCTTTGTACAAGGCGGTTAAAATCTCGATATTTTTGGAGTATTCGAACAAGGAGCCGATTGCCTTGTTGCCCTGAGAGAGGAAGAAAGCGCAGATTGAAAGCAAGAGCCATTTTGGCACACGAATTACCATGATTCAAAGATACAAAAATTATGCGGGTGATTTGGCCAATAACCCAAAGGGAGCAGCGGGTTTCTATGCGGCAGGCGATCTTAAGCGGCAGGCGATCTTAAGCGGCAGGCGATCTTAAGCGGCAGGGGATCCCAAAGCGGCAGGCGATCCCGAAGCGGCAGGGGGTTCTTTGGGACTGGCGTTTTCGAAAATCTCCAAATCAAAGCTAGAAAGACTTGCCAAAATATGGTCGAACAGGTTGGCGGCGGTCGTTTCATGGCTTATCCATTTTTTATCGAGGGTAAAACAATACACCTCGATAGGCAATCCTTTTTCGGTGGGGGGCAACTGTCGAACCATTAGCGTAAGTGCTGTGTTGACATCGCTGTGGTTGCCAATATATTGCATTAAGTATTCACGAAAAACGCCAATATTGGTGAGGTTTCTGCCATTTGCGAGCACTGATTTGTCTATGTGTTTTGCCTTGTTGTGGGCATCAATTTCAGCTTCTTTTTCGATAATATACTCGCGAATGAGGGCAATTTTTTTGTATTCTGCCAACATCGAAGCGCTGCAAAACCGAATGCTCGAAATTTTGATATTTACCGAACGCTTGATGCGCCGCCCATTGGATTCTTCCATGCCACGCCAGTTTTTAAACGAATCATTAATCAAGGCATACGTTGGGATGGAGCTGATGGTATTGTCCCAATTTTGCACCTTAATGGTGGTGAGGTTTATTTCTACCACATTGCCATCGGCGCCGTATTTGGGTATTTCAATCCAATCGTTGAGCCGTACGATGTCGTTTCCAGAAATTTGTATCGACGCCACAAAACCCAAAATGGTATCTCTAAAGGTAAGAATAATCAGGGCAGAAAGGGCGCCAAATGCCGTTAAAAGGGTCCAAAGGGGTTTTTGGGTAAGGTTGGAGGCAATAAGCAAAATTCCGATGGCGTAATTGAAGATATTGAGCAGTTGGGTATAACTTCCAATGGGCTTGTCTTTGAAACTTTCAGAACCCAATAGCACAATTTTGGTCGCTCGCAGGATTGCTTGAACGAAAAAAACAATAGATACAACGATATATGAATCGATTAAATATTGCAGGGGAAGGATGCATTTGGGAAAATCGTGGAAGACCAGATCGATGCTTTCCAAGGCCAGCAAAGCGGGAATCAAATGGGCCAAATATTTGAATACGCGGCGTTCGATAAAAATGGAAGTATTCGGATTTTTGCTTCGTTTGGCATAGACCTTCACAAGCATCAGAATGCCGTTTCGGGTGATAATGTCGATGACTACCAATGCGAGAAATAGCCCGATTCCCAAAATCAATACAGCCAGGTAAGGCAATACCAGTGGCGGTATTCCGGCACTCTGCAGCCATTGGTCTAGGGGTTGGGTAATTGTGTAGGAGGTATTCATTGTTTGCGAAGATAGGAAGCATAAAGAGGCTTTTGCAGTAATTTTTTTAAGACCAATAAAAAAATCTCTTTGATCAAAATGGCTCCGGCGATGCGCACACTGCAGGATGCTAAAAACCGACCATTATAGCATACATGTTTACAAGAGACGGTTGGCAAATCACACCCAATTTATATCTTGCGAAAGTTTGTTTTGCATACTTAAGAGCCTGTTTTGTAGGTGAAGGGGCGAAGCTTTAAGTCGAATCAAACAGGCAGTATATTTTATCTTTGTAAAAAAATAATACCCCATGAAACACCTTTTTCGTTTACTCTTTTTGCTTGTATTCTGCAATTCTGCTTGTGTATTGGCCCAGACTGGGCTCACACAGCAAAATCCAAGCATCCTCAAAGCAGCTGATTTTACGGATGCACAAATTTTGGATCTCCTCAATCAGGCACAAGCCGCAGGCTTGGGCGTTGAACAAGCCGAAAAACTGGCCATGGCCAAAGGGTTGCCAGCCTCTGAAGCCCAGGCCTTCAAAGATCGTCTGAACAAAATCCAAGCGAATACACCGGTAACTGCGGCCTCTCCGGGGACTGCGATTAAACAAGCCACGGATGCCAAAGGCAAACAGGCCCTGGTAGAAGCAGCAATCCCAATAACGGGATCAGAAATTGTGGCACCAAAGGAAGAAAAACCAGTGACCGTTTACGGACAAGAACTCTTCCGCACAGGAGATTTGAAAATTTATGAGCGCAGTTTGGATGCCAAAGCCCCTGCCAATTACGAATTGGGTGTGGGCGATGAATTGGGGATTTCCATCTTTGGGGTGAGTTATTATAATACCGTCGCCAAAGTGGATGCGCGGGGTAGAATAGAACTCGGACAATTGGGCAGCATCTTTGTAAAAGGGATTGCTTTCGACAAAGCAAAGACCTTGATCAAAACCGCGCTGAGCAACAATTTTAACATGGGGGCCAACCAGGTAGAAATCACCTTGGCCTATAGCCGAAGCATTACCGTGAACATTGTGGGCGAGGTGTTTAAACCCGGATCCTACAAGATCCCTGCCCTCAATACCGCCTTCAATGCCTTGATTGCTGCGGGCGGTCCCACCGACATTGGAACCCTGCGTAACATTCAGTTGCGGCGCAGTGGCAAGGTCATCAAAATCTTTGACGTGTATGCCTACTTGCAAAATCCGGGTTCGGACGACGATTTTTTCTTGCAAGACAACGATTATTTGGTTATTGGAACCGTGGGTAAATTGGTGAATATTGCCGGTGCAGTGAAACGCCCCATGACCTACGAATTGCTACCCGGAGAAGAGTTGGCCAAATTGATTCATTATGCCGGCGATTTAAATGCAAATTCATTGGGAAGAAGCATGGTTTTGCAGAGGTACATAGATAAAAATTTACGTTTATTTCCGCTGAACTGGGACAGTTTATCTTCACTCAAATTGGATTATGTGTTGGTGGATGGCGACCAAGTAACCATACCTGTCCTCAATACAGATGTAGAAAACCGGGTGGAAATCAAAGGACCCGTATACTTTCCTGGGGCTTATGCCCTCAAAGGCGATGAACGAATTTCTGACTTGATTGCCAAAGCCGGTGGTTTGCGAGAGCAGGTCTTGTTGAAGCGCGCTTATTTGATTCGCACCGAAAAAGACGATACGCGCAAGTATTTGCCTTTAAACGTGGAAGAAATTGTGCAACAAAGCAACAGCGTAGATAACATCACCCTAAAAAAGAATGATGTACTTTTGCTCTACAGCGAATCTGATTTTTTGAATCGGTTCACAGTAAGCACCAATGGGGAAATCAAAAGACCCGCCACCTTCCCCTTCAAAGAAGGCATTACTTTGGGCGACGTATTGGTGTTAAGCGGTGGTTTACAGATTTCTGCCGAAATTACCAAAATAGAAATTGCCAGAAGTAACATTTTCTCTCCCAATTATGTACCGGGTGAGGAATACAAGAGTACCACAATTTCATTAACCATCCCCAAAGATGTTACAGACAGTGCAGCCATTTTGAACACCCAACTTCTCCCATTTGATATCATATCCGTGCGCCGAATCCCAAATTTTGAGTTACAAAAGGTTTTAGAATTGCGCGGGGAATTTAAATATCCTGGTTTCTATGTGATTCAAGACAAAGGATGGAGGGTTCAGGATGTGGTGGCAATGGCAGGTGGTGTTACACAATATGCGTTTGTTAAAGGAGCGAGATTTGACCGACCGACTTTACCCGGAGGCTACATGGTTTTCAACATGAAAAAAGCCTTGGCAGCCAACAATTCACCCTACAACTATACTTTGGAAGAGGGAGATGTCATTACAGTGCCGAAAGTCATAGAAGTTATTACCATTTACGGTTCGGCAATTGAGTTTTTAGATCTCACCGATAACAGTGTAATGAATGCGCCATTCATCGCGGGCAAGAGAGCTGGGTATTACATCCGAACCTTTGGTAACGGGTATACCCCAGACGCCTGGAAAAGCAGAACATATGTATTGGAGGCCAATGGAAGAGTGAGAAAAACAGCCAATCTTTATTTGTTTCGTATCTCGCCAAGGGTAAGAAAAGGATCAACCGTTCATGTGGTCTTTAAGGAGAGAAAATACAAAACAATGACAGAAAAAGCCAAAGCGTTAAAAGATAAAGCGAATAAAATTCCGACCGACTGGAACAAAGTCATCCAGGACATCACGGTAAAACTGACCGGTTTTGCCACCTTGTGGGCATTGATTAAAATATAAAAGTACCATGGAAAACCCCATTCAAGAATCCGACGAAATCTCATTGAAAGAACTGAT
>SXGT01680649.1_pt1 | contig 42801 bp, 42 predicted proteins | sample 3176221 | NCBI WGS metagenome assembly SXGT01 (sample SAMN11356862, study PRJNA531348) | freshwater metagenome | isolation source: freshwater sample F1-120 | place: China: Fuxian Lake, Yuxi | collected 2017-12-25
CGATCCAGCGGGCAAACCTGTGTTCAGGGCGCCGAAATGAGGCAGGGGACGCAGCAATTGGGATCGTGTCGTATTCGCGTTTGTGAAGAATGGGGTGCCGCTGAAGGGGGCGATGCCGCGGAATGGATTCGTAACCGCGGCAGTCAAAAAGTTGATGGTGCTGTTGTCGCGCACCGGCGACGTACTCAGCAATGGACGCGGCACCGGATTCAGATCGGTGTTGACCCGGAGCCGCGTCGAGCGGTTTCCCTGATATCCCAGTTCAATCACGCTTTTCGAGAACGGCTCGAACTGAATGTTGTAGCTCCAACGTTGCGTATAGGGGCGGCGGCCATCGGCGGAGAAGAATCCGGGAGAACGGCCAAGGAAGGTGGCGAGCCCTTGGGAAGCGCCCTCCGGGCGGTCGACGCCGTTAGGAAAGGGATTCGTGAGCGACGCCACGTACGTTAGACCGTTGTCGTTCGACGCGACGATGTTCGTGCGGCGGTTGAAACCCGGTTGCGAGACATCGGTGAAGTCCGCGCCGAGCAGCCCGTAAAAGAAACCGTAGCCTCCACGGATAACAACGCGCGGCGTCACGCTCCAGGCGAAGCCGATGCGGGGCATGAAGGTTCTGTAGGTTGGCGGCCTCAACTCGCGGGGAGCGCCGTTGCGGCCGACGAAAGTCAGCCCACCGGGAGTGCGGAAGTTTGCGGCCGCCAACTCCGGAACAGGTGAACGCGCGTAGTTGGCCCGGGCCTGCGCCTCGATGGGATTCGCGGTCTTGAAATCGAAATCGCCTGAAGTACGGTCGAAGCGCTCAACCACGGGCCCCTCGTACTCCCACCGCAGGCCGATGTTGAATGTGAATGTCTTCGAGACGCGCCAGTCATCCTGAGCGAAGAGCGAATGGAAAGGGCTCGCTTCCGCCCGCGAATCATTGACGTCGATGCCGCCGGCGGACGGGATGCCGTAGAGCAGGCTGGCGAAGTTCTGTCCCGCACCGGGCGACCCCGGGGAGTTATCGAGCGGTCCCCGGGTGTAAAGGTCTCCGAACGTAAGAGCAGGACTTACGTTGCCGTATGTGGTGGAGTTATCGTAGGTCAGCCGCCCATCGAAGCCGAACTTGATGCTGTGCTTGCCACGCGTCACGTTCAACACGGTCAGGAGGGAGTGCGTGTAGTAGCGCTGGTCGAAACCCCCGTCGTTGCCTAGCGGCAGCATTCCAGACACCGTGACTAAAGGGAACGTCGCTCCTCGCGGATCGAGCGCGCTTGTGAGGCTGGCGGGAAATCCAAACTCACTCAGGTTGTATCCCTGGTTAACGAAGGCCTGCTTCTCGCTGAACCATGTGTAGCCGTAGCGGACGTCAAGCGTCGTGGTGGAATTCAGCATGCCCACCGTATCGAGAGCGACTCCCTTGTAGGGCCGCTCCCGCAGGCGTCCACGCACGGGACTGCCCTCCACCCATTGGTCGAAGTTTCCGTAGAAGATGGACTGCGAATACCGGCCGAAGGTGCGCCAGCGATCAGTCCAGTTATGATCTATGCGGACGATGGGCTGGTAGAGATCCTGCTTGTCGGGACGCGCGCGGAGGAAGTTGTTCGTGAAGTCGGCTGTGCCGCTTGCGTTGGGAAGCGGGAAGTATTTGTGATAGCGCTGGGCGTCGGGTGAAATGCGGCTCGCCGGGATGATGTTGCCCGGCACGGGCTGACGGCGGAAGCGCGATCCTTCGGCCGTGGTGGAGAACGGATCGTAGATCTGGTAGGTTGCACCGGCCGTGAGCAATGCGGAGAAGTCTCCACGGCGCATAGCTTCGGTGGGAACCGTGGCCGGACCCGCCACGGTGCGCAGCCGGTTGTGCGCCTGATACCCGAACATCCAGAACGTGCGGTTGCGGCCATTGTAAAGCCTGGGAATATAGACCGGACCGCCAACCGCAGCGGAATAGCGGAGCCAACGAGTGAACGGCGTGTTGTCCTTGATCTTCTGGTCCGTAATGGGTCCCGTGGCGGGATTGAATATGAAGGCGTTGGTAAAAACGTTGCGGGTCATCATGGGGCCGCTCGCGACCGACGCGCCGAGGGTGCCATGCAGACCATTGCCGCCGGATTTCATGGAAACGTTGATCTGCCCACCGGAAGTATGCCCTACGGCCGCGTCGTAACTCGACGTATCGACGCGGACCTCTTCCACCATGTCGGCGGGTGGGATGAACGCACGGCGGCGGCGGACCGGGGGCTGGCCCGGTCGGCGTGTCGGAGCGCTTATTGCCCTTCCTGCCGATCCCGTGGGTGATCGAGGAGGCCGGCCAATATCGCTATCAGGAAGAGGCCGAGTGTGCGCAGACCATTGGCCGCATGAGCGCCTTTGGTGGAAACCAGGGCATCTTGTTGCGCGCTTGGGCCTATGCGCGGCTGCTGGGCCGCGACGGCATGCGCCGGGTCGCCGACTATGCAACCCTGAACGCTAATTATCTGGCCGCCCGTTTGCGCGCCGCTGGTTTTGAGTTGGCCTATCCCGAGCGGCGGGCCAGCCATGAGTTCATCGTCACGCTTAAAAAACTCAAGGATGCAACGGGGGTCTCGGCGATGGATTTTGCTAAGCGCCTGCTCGATTATGGCTTTCACGCCCCGACCACCTATTTCCCGCTCTTGGTGCCGGAATGCCTGCTGATTGAACCCACGGAGACGGAGAGCCGCGACACGCTGGATGCCTTCATCGCTGCCATGGTCGCCATCAAGATTGAGGCCGAGACGCAGCCCGATCTCGTCAAAGGCGCCCCCTACACGCAACCGGTCCGGCGGCTCGATGATGTCAAGGCCGCTCGCGAGTTGGATCTGGCTTGGAAGGGGTGAGATGAGCGGTTCGGGCTTTGAAAGCGAAAGCCCTCACAAGGGCAAGACCGGCTTGCGGCGGGTTTTGAACGCGTTCTTTTACTCGCTAGCGGGCTTGCGATCAGCCTGGAAACACGAAGACGCCTTTCGCCAAGAGTTGATTTTGGCTCTGCTTCTGATTCCAGCCGCCCTGTGGCTGGGGGCCACGGGCCTGGAACAAGCGGTGTTGATCGCCAGCCTGTTTGGTGTGGTGTTGATGGAATTGGTGAACTCGGCTATTGAAGCCACGGTGGACCGCATTTCGTTGGAAAACCATCGCCTCGCTAAACGCGCCAAGGATATTGGCAGCGCCGCCGTGCTGATCGCGATAGTCAATGTGCTGGTGGTTTGGGGCCTGATCCTGTTTTAAGGCCGTGACCTTGGGGCGCGGCGCAGGCCCCTCAGTGCGCGGCGTCCCAGTTCGGGCCAACACCCATCTCGATCTTGAGGGGCACGGCGAGTTGCGCCACGCCGCACATCAGCTCCGGTAATTTTGACTGGACTCGCGCCAGTTCAGCGTCTGGAATCTCCAACACTAGTTCGTCGTGGACCTGCAGGATCATGCGGGTGGCAAGCCGTTCTGCGTCCAGCCAGTTTTGGACCGCGAGCATTGCCAGCTTAACCAAATCGGCGGCCGTGCCTTGCATCGGTGCATTAATGGCGGCGCGTTCGGCGCCTTGGCGGCGGGCCGGGTTTTTGCTGGCAATGTCGGGCAGATAGAGGCGGCGGCCAAACAGGGTTTCGACATAGCCGCGGGCGCGAGCCGCCTCTCGGGTGCGCGCCATGTAGTCGGCAACACCGGGGAAGCGGCCAAAATAGCGGTCGATAAAGCCTTGCGCGGCACTGCGTTCGATGCCGAGTTGGGCGGCCAGGCCAAAGGCTGACATGCCGTAAATCAGGCCAAAGTTGACCGCCTTGGCCATGCGCCGTTGTTCGGGCGCGACTTGCTCTGGCGCGAGGCCGAGCACTTCTGCGGCGGTGGCGGTATGAATATCAGCGTCGTGCAGAAAGGCGGTGACCAGGCCGGTGTCGTTGGAGAGGTGCGCCATGATGCGCAACTCGATCTGCGAATAGTCCGCGGACAGCAACACGCACCCCGGCGCGGCGATAAAGGCCTCGCGAATGCGCCGCCCTTCGGCCGTGCGGATGGGAATGTTTTGCAGGTTGGGATCGGCCGATGACAGCCGTCCGGTCACGGCGGTGGCCTGCGAATAAGTGGTGTGGATGCGACCGGTAGCGGGGTCGATGAGTCCCGGCAGCTTGTCGGTATAGGTCGATTTCAGCTTGGCGAGGCTGCGGTATTCGAGCAGCAGTTTTGGCAGCGGGTAATCCTCGGCCAGTTTTTCCAATACTTCTTCATCGGTGGATGGCGCGCCGGTGGGGGTTTTTTTGACCACCGGTAGGCCCAGTCTGGCAAACAGGATCTCTCCCAATTGCTTGGGCGAGTTGAGGTTAAAGGGTTGACCGGCCACCGCGTAGGCCTTGGCTTCGAGCGTCAACAGGGTTTGCGCCAGTTCGCCGGATTGCCGACGCAGGAGCGCGCCATCGAGCTGAACACCGTGGCGTTCCATGCGCGCCAGGATGGGTAGCAGCGGCATCTCGATGTCGCGATAGATGTGGTTCAGCGCGACATCTGCCGTGACTTGCGGGTGCAGTGCCTGGTGCAGTCGCAAGGTGATATCGGCGTCCTCGGCGGCGTATTCGGTGGCTCGTTCGAGGCTGACTTGGTCGAAGCTGATTTGCTTGGCGCCCTTGCCGCAGACCGCCTCGAAGGGGATGGTCGTCTCGCCCAGATGTCGCGCCGCAAGGCTGTCCATGTCGTGGCGCTCGTGCGCTTCCAGCACATAGCTTTGCAAGAGGGTGTCGTGCGCCATCCCTGCCAGCCGAATGCCGTGGTTTTGCAGCACATGCCAGTCGTATTTGAGGTTCTGGCCGACCTTGAGCTGGCGGCTGTCTTCCAACCAGGGTTTGAGGCGGGCCAGGGTGCTGGCCAGTGCGAGTTGGTCGGGCGCTCCGGGGTAAGCGTGTGCCAGCGGCAAGTAAGCGGCCTGGCCGGGTTCGACGGCGAACGATAGGCCGACAATACGGGCCGCCATGGGATCGAGTGCGGTCGTTTCGGTGTCAAGACAGACAAGCTCGGCGGCGGCGATCTTTTCCATCCAACGCAGCAGATCGGCCTCGGTGAGCAGCGTTTCGTAATGGCGTGCGCAGGGCGTTGCGAAGGGAGGAATGGGTTGCTGGTTGGGGGTGTCCGCAGCGGCGGCGGGCGAAGGTGCGGACAAACTTTTTTCTTCTAGCCAAGTCTTGAAGCCGTAGCGCTCAAACAGCGTCGCCAGCGTGGCTTTATCCTCCGGGCCCCAGGTCAAATCAGCGGGCTGCTCCGGCAGGTCGCAATCGGTCTTGATGGTGACCAGCCGCCGCGCCATCGGTAGCCACTCAAGCGCGCCGCGCAGGTTGGCACCAACGACGCCTTTTACCTCGGTGGCACGGGCCATCAGCGTGTCGAGGTCGCCAAATTCGCTCAGCCATTTGGTTGCGGTCTTGGGACCGCATTTGGGGACGCCGGGCACATTGTCGACAGCGTCCCCCGTCAGCGTGAGCCAGTCGATGATGCGCTCGGGCGGGACCCCAAATTTGGCCATCACGCCGGCGCGGTCGTAGGTCTTGTTGGCCATGGTGTCGATGACGGTAATGCGATCAGACACCAGTTGCGACATATCTTTGTCGCCGCTGGAAATGATGACTCGCATGCCAGCCGCTTCGGCCTGCCGCGCCAAAGTGCCAATGACATCGTCAGCCTCGACGCCGGGCGCGGCGATCAGCGGCCAACCCGCGGCGCGAATGGCGTCATGCAGCGGCGCGACCTGAGTGCGCAAGTCGTCTGGCATGGGCGGCCGGTTGGCCTTATAGTCCGGGTACCAGACCTCGCGAAAGGTCGGGCCTTTGGCGTCAAAGACGCAGGCGGCGAGGTCAGTCGGTGCTTCGCGCCGCAGACGGCGCAGCATGTTGAGAACGCCATAGAGTGCGCCAGTGGTCTCGCCCTGACGATTCTTGAGGTCGGGCAGGGCGTGATAGGCACGGTAGAGATAGGATGACCCATCGACCAGGAGCAGTGTTTGAGCGAGGTGTGTAGCCATCATGAACAAGATTCCTAAGCCGGGATGTACAAGTGAGCCCTGCGAGATTCACCAGGAGACCTCGGTGGAATCTTGGCGCATGCTCGAGATTATGGCCGAATTTGTGCAGGGCACCGAGAGCCTGACGCGTATTCAGCCCGCGGTAACCATTTTTGGAAGTGCGCGGGTCCGCCCTGGGTCGCCCTATTACCAATTGACCGAGACCTTGGCGAGAGCCCTCTCCGATGCGGGATTTTCCGTCATTTCCGGCGGTGGACCGGGCATCATGGAGGCGGCGAACAAGGGAGCTTATGCCGGCAAGTCGCCCAGTGTCGGCCTGAATATAGAACTCCCCAACGAGCAGCATGCCAATCCCTATCAGGATATTAGTCAGACCTTTCGGCATTTCTTTGCCCGCAAGGTCATGTTTGTGCGGCATACCTCGGCCTTCGTCATCATGCCAGGCGGCTATGGCACGCTGGACGAGTTGATGGAAGTGTTGTCGCTGGTGCAAACCCACAAAATCCGTCGCATCCCCATCATTCTCATGCAGCGTGATTTTTGGCAGGGCCTCTTGGACTGGCTGCGGACGGATTTGGCCGGTGGCGGCATGATCGCCCCGGAAGATTTGGACCTGATTCAGGTGATGGATGAGCCGCAGGCGGTCGTGGATGCCATTTTCCGCCATTACGAGCATCAAGGCTTTGCGCCGACGACTCGCGAGCAAGAGATTCTGCTCAATCTGTAGCCGGGTTTGCTAGAATGAATTGAACCCTTTATAGCAGGAATGATCCATGTCCATATCCAGACCTTTATCGGCCTTGACGCTGAGCCTGACCCTGACTTTAGGGCTGGCGTCGTTGGTTCAGGCGGCTCCTGTTCAATTAGAGCCGGTACCGGTTATACCGCCGCCACCCGGAATGGCTCAGGATCCTGCGCTGGAGCCGCAGATTACGATCCTGCAGCGTGGCCATGACCGCGTTGAGGAGTTCAGGGTGCGCGGCAAACTCTACCTGATCAAGGTGACGCCGCCGCACGGCACGCCCTATTACCTGCTGGACCCCACCGGCAATGGCCAGTTTCAGCGCATGAACGAGATCACTCCGAATTTGCTCGTCCCCCTCTGGGTCCTGTTCTCGTTCTGATCGCGCCGCCATGACGCCACGATTGCGAGTGACCCGCCCCTCGCTGGGGGCCGGGGTGTTTTGGTTACAAGGCGGAGTAGCCTTGTTGCGACAGGGCTTTGTGGCCTGGTTGGGCTTAAGCTCGGCCGTCCTGCTGGCCCTCCTGCTCCTTGGCATGACGGGCGCAGGGGCGATTTTGGCCTCGTTCTTAGGCCCCTTCGTGGTGGCCTTGTTTATGTTGGCCGGGGATGCCTCGCGACGCGCTGAGCGGTTTTCCTTTTTGGTCTTGCCGGGGCAATTGCGGCCCACGGTTTCGCCCCTGTTTCAGGTTGGCTTGGTGAATGCGCTGGCGACTCTGGCCGCCAGTCAGTTGATACTGGTGATGGCGGGCAGCGATCTTGAGACGATCCTGACCCTGGTCGATGCCGCGGGTACGACTGGCGGAAGTGCTAACCCGGAGGTGCTGAATCAGCATCTCGAGCGCGTCATGCCGGCTTTGTGGACAGCGTTGCTTATTGTCCTGCCGGTCTCTATGGCCTCCTGGTTTGCACCGGCACTGATCCTGTTTGATGCCTTTTCAGCGGGCCGTGCTTTGTGGTGGAGCCTGTGGACCGTGCTGACCAATGTTGTGCCGATGCTGCTTTTTGCCCTGCTGCTGGGCGGTGGTTGGCTCCTTGCCCTGATCATTCCTTATGGGATTGGTTTTATGTTGTTCCTGCCGCTCCTGATGGCAGCGACCTATGTTGGGTATCGCTCGATTTTTCACAGCGATGAGGCATCGTCCGATAAATGAAGCCCGGCTCATTGTCGTTATATGTTTTATCTATCAAGGGGTCGGTTATGAACGATCTTTGCACCCACCGCTATTTGGCCGACAGTGAAATATGTGGCGAGCTCTTTTTTGCATTTGTCTAGTAGGGGGCGTCTGCAACCCTGTGTCAGTCATGGCGGCTCCACTTGCGTCTGCTAACAAAGCAAGCACGGCGCCGGAGACTTCACCATTTGCACGGTTGATAGATCCCTATTTACGGCACGAGCGGTGTATTTCGTGTCACCAATTTAACAGTCTCGAGCATAACGGTCGGGCTTTTTCGTCGCACCGCAGTCGCTACCTCTGTGCTCGGTGCCACACTAATAATGTGATTGAGATGCAGAGTCACGAATGGATGGCGCCGGAGCCAAGGATGGATTACACCGCTATGAATCCGCAACAAACTTGTGAATTGCTTAAGCGCAACAGCGGAGCCGGCTCTGTCGATGCTAACTTGTTGCGCCATATGTTGCATGACCAGCGTATTCGGTGGGCTCTGGAATCTGGACAAACACCTTCGGGCCCGAAGCCTACGGTGCCGGGGGGATATGCCGCGTGGCAGCGAGACATTCAGGCGTGGGTTGCGGCAGGCATGCGCTGCGATTGATTTAATCCCGGCTACTTCTAACGGAACACCGTGCTTAGCTCTTTTCAGGAAATGCTCTGGATGGCCTGGTTGGCTGGCCTGATGGGCGGCGTGCATTGCGTGGGTATGTGTGGCGGTATCGTGGCAGCGACGACCGTGCCGGGCGAAGCGCCGCAGCGCACAGCTATTCTCCTTGGCTACAACTTAGGCCGCATCGCGAGCTATGCCCTGGCGGGCGCCCTGGCGGGGTTGATCGGTTCGGCCGCTTTTCTGGCTGAGGACCTGTTGCCCGTCCAGCGCATCCTGTATGGCTTGGCGCAGGTGATGTTGATTCTGGTCGGCCTGTATCTGGCTGGATTGAACCGTAGCGTGGTGCAGATCGAGCGGGCCGGGGCCTGGCTCTGGCAGCGTGTGCAACCCTGGCTGGGTCAGGTGCTGCCGGTTCGTAGCCCGGCACAGGCAGTGGTGGCCGGCGCGCTGTGGGGATGGTTGCCGTGTGGCTTGGTCTATAGTTTGCTGATCACGGCTTTGGCCAGCGGTAGCGCTGGCCACGGAGCCTTGATCATGGCCTGTTTTGGTTTGGGGACCTTGCCTAACCTGTTGGCTATGGGTTGGGCGGCAGCGCGGGTCGCTCAGTTCTTCAATATGCCTCGGGTGCGTTGGTTGGCCGGGCTGGTGGTGGTCCTCTTTGGCGTCTCTGGCCTATTTCATTTGCTAGTTCCTTGAGGATATTTATCGCGCGATAAAAAACCCCTTGCGCGCAGTCGGGCAAATATCGTTAAAGTCTGGTTTTTACCGTTTCCGTTTGGAGTTTTGATTATGGCAACCCGTGCAACCCTTGAACCGCGTCTGGCCGCATGCACTACGGCACAGGATCTATACACCCTGGCCCGTGAGGCTTTTGATGAGCCGGCGGATGCAGGGTTTGCCCAGACGGTGTTTGCGCAGCCGGCCTTTGCCGCCGATCCGGCTGCCAAGGCGGTGCTTGACGAGGTCGCTGGTGGGGCCATGTTTACTGGCGATTTTGTCGCTTGTGCTATCGGCTACAAGGCCTTGGGTGAGGATGCCAAGGCCGCGGATGCCCTGCAACAGGGCGCCGATTTCGCCATGAATGCCGACGAAAAGGTGGCGGTGGGTCTGGGTACGCTGATCGTGACCGGCGATGTCGTTCAATCCGGCAAGCTTCTCGCTGGTGCGCTAAAAGAGATTTCGACCACCGAGCCGCTCTATGCCTTGTTTGGTGTGGTGGCGACGCAGGTCAAGGACATCGCGCTGGCCAGCCAGATCGTGGACAAGATCAAGACCAAGTGTGGTCGAGCCGCTGACTTTGCCCGTTTGGCTCGTTCTGTCGCCTCGGACTTGATGGATAAAGTTCAGGGCGCCGCGATCATCAACGAGGGGGCCGCCAAGTACGGTAGCCCGGCTGATCTCATCACCCTGTCCGGGGTCATGGGTGAGATTGACCCGGCCGCTGCCGGCGGCCTGTATGCGCAGGCACTCGATTCCGCCAAAGATTTTACTGGCCTGATGCAGGTTTTGAAGTCGGCGGAAGGCAATGCCGAATTTACCCGTGCCGTCCTGGCCAAGGGCGGCAGTCTGGCAACGGCAACGGGCGAGTTTTTGCAACTGGCAGATGCCTGTGCCGCGAGCGGCGATGTGGGCGCTGCTTCGGCCATGGTCGCCAAGGCCGAGGAGAGCGTGGCCAATCTGGACGAGATGCGCAAGGTCGTCGAGGGAATCGAGAAGCATGCGGCAAATGATGTGGACTGGCTGGCGCGTTCCAAAGACAAGCTGGCGCGCCGCGAGGCTAATCAGGCCAAATATGTCGAGTTTCAGAGCGCTGAGGGTCTTTGCAAGACCGTGCGGGAGCAGATCGCACTGGCTGACCGCATCATGCTTGAACTGGGCGATGCGGCCTATGCCGGAAAGGTGTTGGCTAATGCTGAGACCGCGCTGCGCGAAGACGGTTTCCATTTCTCCCGCTTCAAGCCCCTGATCCTGGCGGTGGACCGGACTGGCGACAAGGCTTGGTTGTCTAAGCTGCTCGATGAAAGCATTGCCTCGGCCGCTGACTTTGTCTGGTTTAGCGAGATCGTCCGTACCGTGGGGCGCGAATTGAAAGACACCCAGTTTGGCCGTGAACGCGCCGAGGCCGCGGTACAGGCCCGGGCGGCCAGTGCGGGCGAGAACCCCTATGACTGGACCCGGCTGGCTGAACTAGCCCGCGATGCTCTTGCCAACGCCACTGAAGCCACGCGTATCTTGGGTGAAGCGGCGGCGCGAGCCAGCGATCACTTTGCCCTGGCGCAGGTGGCCAAGCTGTATCACGACATGGGTGCGATTGATGCGGCGAATGCCGCCTTTGCCCGGGCGGCCGACGCCTGTCAGAGCGCTGAGGCCTCGCTGCAACTCGCCACGCGTCTGAAGTCTTATGGCATGGAGAACTCTCGTATCGCCGAGCTGATGGACGGGGTTGGTGGTCGTCTGAACTCGGCCTCCGACCGTCTGCGCTGGGCGGCTGGTGTGGCTGATCTCCTGATGGACAAGGATTGGATCAAAAAGACCTACGACGGCATTGCCGACCAGTTCAAGAGCGAGACCGAGAAACGCGCCCTGTCGCAGAGTGCACAAATGCGTTTGGGTTACCGCTTCTATGGCCCGGGCGTGCAGCCGCACTGAGCTGCGAAGCGAATAACAAAAAAGCCGGCGTTTGCCGGCTTTTTTGTTGGACCCCAATTCAGTCGCCTAGCGCAGCGCCACCGGCAGGGGGAAGTGGACGCCTTCTGCTGCGCCGGTCAGGGTTTCGGTTTGAGTAACGCCCAGTTCTCGCAGACGGGCTTGCACCCCTTCGACCAAGACCTCGGGGGCAGAGGCGCCGGCGGTAATGCCAATGCAGCGCATGCCGGTCAGCCAGGAGGGATCAATGTCGGCGGCGGTGTCGATCAGCCACGCCTTGGCACCGGCGCGTTCGGCGACTTCGCGCAAGCGATTGGAGTTGGAGCTGTTTTTGGAGCCGACCACTAGTACGGCGTCGCAACGCGCTGCCAGCGTTTTGACGGCGTCTTGGCGGTTTTGTGTGGCGTAGCAGATGTCGTCCTTTTTAGGACCGACGATGCCCGGGAAGTGCGCATGCAGGGCGTCTATGGTGGTCTTGGCATCATCGACCGATAGCGTGGTTTGGGTGACATAAGCCAACTTATAAGTGCGCTTATCAGGTCGGGCGGCGCCTAGTTCGCTGGCCAGAAGCGCGACATCGGCGGGGGTCTCGACCAGCCATTTGTCGCTGTCGGTTTGGCCCAAGGTGCCTTCGACCTCGGGGTGACCGGGATGGCCGATCATGATGATGCCGTAGCCGTTCTCGACCAGCCGCTTGACCTCCAGATGGACCTTGGTGACCAGCGGGCAGGTGGCATCGAACACCGTCAGCCCGCGGGCCTCGGCCGCCCGGCGGACCGATTGCGGCACGCCGTGGGCGCTGAATACCAGCACCGCGCCAGCAGGAACTTCGTGCAAATCTTCGATGAATATCGCGCCACGGGCCTTAAGTTTGTCCACCACGAAGCGGTTATGCACGACCTCGTGGCGCACATACACCGGTGCGCCATGGCGTTCCAGGGCGCGCTCGACGATGGCGATGGCACGATCGACACCGGCGCAAAAGCCACGCGGATTGGCAAGCAAGGCGGTGGTCATTTTTCGATACTCAAGATGTGGACCTCGAATTCGACGGGCCGCCCGGCGAGCGGGTGATTGAAGTCGAGGGAGGCCGTGGTGGCGTCGAGGGCTAGCACGGTGCCGTGCAGGGTTTGTCCGTTCGGAAGTTGGAACTCAATCATGTGACCAATGCCAATCTCGGCATCAGATGTCAGGTCGTTCAGTTCGGCACGGGGAAACGCCTGAATCCGATCCGGGTCATGTTCACCAAAGGCTAGGGCGGGTGTCAGGTGCAGCGTGGTATGCGTGCCTTCGGTCATCCCCTTGAGGGCATATTCCAGGCGCGCTTCCATCTGGCCACGACCAAGCTCGAAGGTCTCCGGTTGGTCCGCAAAAGTATTGACGAGTTCTGCGTCTCCGCACGCTAGCCGGTAGTGCAGGGTGACTTTATCGTGCAGCCCAATCTCAGTCATGCTGTGGCCTCAGGCTCATCCAGAGCAAAATGCCGGCCGCGAGGACGATGGCCGAATCGGCGACATTGAACGCGGGCCAGTGCCAGCCCAGCAGATGAAAGTCGAGAAAATCGACGACATTGCCGTGGATGATGCGGTCGATGCCATTGCCGATAGCCCCGCCCAGGATCAGGGCAAAGGCTGCGTGCTGCAGGATCGGGGCGGGCTTCCGTAGCCACCAGATGATCAGGGCCGAAACGGTCAATGACAGGGCAATGAAGAAGAAACGCTGCCAGCCGGGCTGGTCTGCCAGGAGCGAGAATGCCGCGCCTTCGTTGCGGACATGGACGAGGTTGAAGAAGCCGGTCAGCTCGATGCGGGCGTAAAGCGGCAACGAGGTCAAGACGGCCCATTTGCTGATTTGGTCGAGGGCGATGATCAAGGCCGCAAGGCTGAGCCACTTACGCATATAGGCGTGTCTCACCGGGGCCGTTGAGGTTGCTGTCGCAGCGGCCGCACAGGGCATCGCTGTTCACATCAGCGCGGACATGCCAGCAGCGTTCGCACTTGGCGTGCGGGCTGGGAATGACCATGACGGTCTCCACGCCGCGAGTCAGACGAACGGCGGAGACGATGAAGACGAACTTGATGTCGTCGCCTAGGGCAGTGAGGTGGTCGTACAGCGCGGCGTCGGCGGTGATCGCTAATTCGGCTTGCAGCGCCGAGCCGATGGCCTTGGTCTCGCGCGCCGTTTCCAGCGCCTTTAGCACCGTGGGACGGAAGGCGAGGAGGGCGTCCCAGCGCTCGACCAGGGCCGTATCTGCGGGTGCATTGAGGTCGCTGATGAGCGACAAAAATACGCTGCCTTGTTCGTCGCTGCGGCGACCAGGGACAAAGGCCCAGGCCTCTTCTGCCGTGAATGACAAGATTGGGGCCATGGCTTGCACTAGGCTGCGGGTGATGGCGTGTAGCGCAGACTGCGCTGAGCGCCGTGCTTTTGAGGATGCGCCGCAGGTATAAAGCCGATCCTTGAGGATGTCGAGGTAAAAGCCGCCCAGGGTCTCGGCGCAGAAGCCGTGCAGGGCTTGGGCTACGCGCAGGAATTCGTAACCGGCGTAAGCCGTCCGCACCTCAGCCTCGAAGCGCTGGGTGAGGTGCAGGGCATAGCGGTCAATTTCCAGCCAGTCAGTCACGGGTAGGGCGTGCTGCGCCGGGTCGAAGTCGGACAGGTTGGCGAGCAGGAACTTGAGGGTATTGCGCACGCGCCGGTAACTGTCGATGACGCCTTGCAAGATCTTGTCGGAGATCGACAACTCGCCGGCATAATCGGTGCTGGCTACCCAGAGGCGCAGGATGTCGGCGCCGTACTTGTTCATGATTTCTTGCGGGGCGATGACATTGCCCTTGGATTTTGACATCTTGTGGCCCTGGCCATCGACGACAAATCCGTGGGTGAGCAGGGCCTTGTAGGGTGCGCGACCATCGATGGCGCAACCGGTCAACAGCGAACTCTGGAACCAGCCGCGATGTTGGTCGGAGCCTTCGAGATATAAATCGGCCGGAAAACCGTGTTGGGTGGCGTGCGAGCCACGCATGACATGCCAGTGCGTGGTGCCAGAGTCGAACCAGACATCAAGCGTGTCGGTTAGTTTGCGGTATTGACTGGCTTCGTCACCGAGTAACTCGGCGGCATTTAGCGCAAACCAGGCCTCGATGCCGCCTTGTTCGACGCGCTGCGCCACCGCCTCGATTAGCTCGGCGGTGCGTGGGTGCAGCGCGCCGCTGTTGGTATGCAGGAAGAAGGGAATGGGTACGCCCCAGTTGCGCTGGCGCGAGATGCACCAATCGGGCCGGGTCTTCATCATGCCTTCCAGGCGGGCGCGCCCCCAAGCCGGGAAGAATTGCGTTTCGTCCACCGCCACCTCGGCTTGATGGCGCAGGGTTGGCGCGGATTCGCTCCCCCGCTTGTCCATGCCGATGAACCATTGCGTGGTGGCGCGGAAGATGATGGGCGTCTTGTGGCGCCAGCAATGCGGATAACTGTGGCGGATCTTCTCGGCTTTGAGGAGGCGGCCACGCGCTTCCAATTCTTCCAGTACCTTGGGGTTGGCCTCCCACACGCTCAACCCGGCCAGTGCGCCGTTTGCCAAGGCCGGGGTGGTGGCGAGAAAGCGACCATCGCCACCGACCGGATTGTTAACCGGCAGGCCGTATTTGCGGCCGACCGTGTAGTCATCGACACCGTGCGCTGGCGCGGTATGCACGAGGCCCGTGCCGGCCTCCAGCGTGACATGGGTGCCGCAGATGATCAGAACATCACGGGGCTGAAAGGGGTGTTGCAGCAACAGGTGTTCCAGCGCCGCGCCGGGACAAGCGCCAAGAAATTCGCCCTCTAGGCCGTAGCGCTCCAGACAGGCGGCGGCCAGTTCGTGTACCAGGATCAGCGTGCCCTTGGGGGTGGAAATCAAATCGTAGGTGAGATCGGGGTGAACCGACACCGCCTCATTGGCCGGCAGGGTCCACGGCGTGGTAGTCCAGATCACGGCCGCCGCATTTGTTACCGGGTAGGTGAGGCCGAACGCCGTCGATAGTTGCTCGGCATGATGGGGATGCACCGGGAAGGCAACATCAATGGCGGGCGAGGTTTTGTCCTCGTGTTCGACCTCGGCCTCGGCCAGCGCTGATCCGCAGTCCAGACACCAGTTGACCGGCTTCAGGCCTTGATACAGATAACCCTTCTCCCAGATCTTGCCGAGGGCGCGAATCTCGTCGGCCTCGGCCTTGAAATTCAGGGTGAGGTAGGGGTTATCCCAGTCGCCCAGCACGCCCAAGCGGATGAAATCTTTTTTCTGCCGTTCGACCTGCTGGGCGGCATAGTCGCGACACAGGCGGCGCACGGCATTGCCTTCGAGATGCTTGCCATGCTGCTTTTCAACCTGGTGCTCAATGGGTAGGCCATGGCAGTCCCAGCCCGGCACGAAGGGCGCGTCGAAACCTTCCAGCGTCTTGTTCTTGAGGATAATGTCCTTGAGGATTTTGTTGACTGCGTGGCCAATGTGGATGTCGCCATTGGCATACGGCGGGCCATCATGCAGAGTAAAGCGTGGTCGCCCGGCAGCGGCTTTGCGGAGGGCGGCGTAAAGTTTTTTTTCTTGCCACTCGGCCACCCAGCCCGGCTCGCGCTTGGACAAATCGCCGCGCATGGGGAAGGGGGTGTCGGGCAGGTTGAGGGTGGCTTTGTAGTCCATGGGTTTATCCGACATTTAGCAGGGTGCGCGCTGTATCGGCATCGCGGCCGATTTGGGCGATGAGGGCGTCGAGGCTTGCGAATTTTTGTTCGTCACGCAGCTTGTGCAGGAACTCGACGCGCAGGTGGGCGCGGTAGATCGATTGGTTGAAATTGAAGAGGTGGACTTCGAGTGTCGGGCGACCGTTGGCGTGTACCGTGGGACGGGTGCCAAGGCTGGCGACGCCGGGCCAGTTTGGCTGGTTGAGACCCTGCACGCGCACTGCAAAGATGCCACTCACCGGCGGACGGTTGTGCTTGAGTTGGACATTGGCGGTCGGGTAGCCAATAGTTCGGCCGAGCTTGTCGCCGTCAACGACGCGGCCCGAAATGGTGTAGGGATGACCAAGCAGCTGGGCGGCGGTCGCCATGTCACCCTTGGCGAGTGCTGTGCGCACGGCGGTGCTTGATGCGCGTTGTCCGGCAGCCTCCACGGTGGGTAAGGATTCGGCGCTAAAACCCTGCTGTTGTCCGGCCGCTGTGAGCAGGGCGATGTCACCGGCTCGCTTGGCGCCAAAGCGGAAGTCGTCACCGACCAGGACATAGCGCGCCTTGAGACCATCGACCAGGATGCGCTGGATGAAGGCTTCCGGGGTCAGGGCGGCAAAGGCGCGGTCGAAATGACAGACATGGACATGGCCAACGCCGAGTTCGCGCAAGCGCTCGAGTTTTTCCCGCATCGAACTCAAGCGGGTTGGCGCGTGGGCAGGGCTAAAGACTTCACGCGGGTGCGGCTCGAAGGTCAGCACGGTGGGTTGAGCACCCAGCGCTACGGCGCGCGCAGTCAGGCGGGCCAGCATGGCTTGATGGCCAAGGTGGACGCCGTCGAAGTTGCCGATGGTGATGGCGTTGGGGCGCGCGGCGTGCGGCCAGCCGTGGGTAATGATCATGTTCGGGCGTTATGCAAACAGCGACGCTACAAGGAAGGCGTGATTCTACGGGTTGGGGCGTATTCCGTCAGCCCGTGGCGCTGCGCCGGAATTGGGCGGGGCGCAGACCCAGGATCCAGAGGCTGGCGAAATAGATGCCCACCGCCGTGGGGATGAGCCAGGCGAGGTGGAGAAGGCGTTCTTGTAAACCTGCCTTCAGCCAGTCAGCCTCCGCCCCCATGGCCAGAAAGAGAAATCCGCCCAGCGCGGCGAGGGCGGCGGTGAGCTGGAGCAAATAGAGGGCCCAACCCGGTTGAGGTTGGAAAATGTTTTGTTGGCGCAGTTTGCGATACAAGATGGTGGCGTTAAGACAGGCCCCCAGGCCGATGGCCAGGGCCAGGCCGGCGTGGCCCAGCGGGCCGATGAAGGCCAAGTTCATGGCCTGGGTGGCAAGCAGGGTAAGGATTGCGATCTTGACTGGGGTTTTGATGTTTTGTCGGGCATAAAAACCGGGCGCCAGAACCTTGACGAGGATCAGCCCGATCAGGCCGGCGCTGTAGGCGGTGAGGGCCAGGCGGGTCATTTCGACATCGTGGACAGTGAAGGCCCCGTAGTGGAATAGGGTGCTGATCAAGGGGATGGCGAGGACGGCCAGAGCCAGGGCGGCGGGCGCGGCTAGCAGCAGGGTCAAGCGCAGGCCCCAGTCGAGCAGGCGGGAAAATTCGGTGCCATCGTCGTCGGCATAGTGTTTGGCGAGCGACGGTAACAGGATGGTGCCGAGGGCGACACCCAACATCCCGGTCGGAAACTCCATCAGGCGATCGGCGTAATACAGCCAGGAGACGCTGCCGCTGATCAGGAAGGAAGCGAAAATGGTATTGATGAGCAGGGAGATCTGCGCGACCGAGACGCCCATGGCGGCTGGACCCATGAGTTTGAGGATGCGGCGCACGGCGGGGTCACGAGGGGCAAAATCCCAACGCGGTAAAAGGCCCAGTCTTTTTAGCGCTACATATTGCAGCGAAAGTTGCAGCACCCCCCCCAGGAAGGCGCCCCAGGCCAGCGCCAGGATGGGCGGATCAAACCAGGGAGCGGCCACGGTGGCGGCAAGGATCATGGCCACATTGAGTAACACCGGGGTGAAGGCCGGCACCATGAAGCGGCTCCAGGTGTTCAGTACACCGGCAGCCAGGGCGGTGAGCGACATGAACAGGATATAGGGGAAGACGATGCGGGTCATCGCTACGGTCAGCTCGAATTTTTCGCTATCGGCGCTAAAGCCGGGGGCCGACAGCATGACAATCAGCGGTGCGGCAAGGACGCCAAGCAGGGCGGTAGCGCTGACGATCAGAAACAGCAAGGTATGGACGCGGTGGATGACTTGCCTGGCGGCGGAATCCCCTTCCCGGTTGCGAATTTCAGCCAGTACCGGCACAAAGGCTTGCGAAAACGCGCCCTCAGCAAAGAGTCGGCGGAGCAGGTTGGGTAGCTTGAAGGCGACAAAAAAGGCATCGGTGATGGCGCCGGCACCGAAGGCGCGGGCAATGACCATGTCACGCACAAATCCCAAGATGCGCGAGAGCAGGGTCATCGAGCTGACGGTGGCAAGGGCGCTAAGCAGGTTCATGGGGGACAATTCTAGCTTGTCAAACATGGCGCGGGGGGATATACTCGCCGACTTCTTTTTTGAGTTTTTAGGAGCTTTCACCATGGCAAACAGCGCACAGGCTCGCAAGCGTGCCCGTCAGGCAGACCGTATTCGTCTGCAAAACATGGCTCAACGCTCGGCCTACCGCACTGCCGTGAAGAAGGTTCGCAAGGCCATTGAGGCGGGCGACCAGGCCGCTGCCGCGATCGTCTTCCAGGAATCCATGAGTGCCATAGATCGTCTGGCCGACAAGCGCATTGTTCACAAAAACAAGGCTGCGCGTCACAAGAGCCGCTTGTCTTCTGCCATTAAGGCCATGGCCTAATCTTTTCCGGCCGGACCAAAACCCCTCTGCGGAGGGGTTTTGTTTTTTGTGCGTATCCTCCGCGCCTCTCTATAATCGCGTCTACCGTCACCCTTAACAAACCCTACCAGAGGTCTTATGAATCTTGATCGCGTTAGCTCCGGCCGTAATGTGCCCGATGACATCAATGTCATCATCGAAATTCCCGCCCACGGCGAGCCCATCAAGTACGAGGTGGATAAAGAAACGGGCGCGATGTTTGTCGATCGCTTCATGTCCACCGCAATGCATTACCCGTGTAATTATGGCTATATCCCGCATACCCTGTCCGAGGACGGTGATCCGGTCGATGTCCTGGTGATTACCCCGATCCCGCTAATTACGGGTGTGGTGGTGCGTTGCCGTCCGGTGGGGATATTGAAGATGGAGGACGAGGCGGGGATGGATGGCAAGGTATTGGCCGTTCCGGTCGATAAGTTATGCACCATGTACGGCGCTGTCCGCCGCCCTGAGGATTTGCCGGCGCTGATGCTCAACCAGATTGCGCACTTCTTTGAGCATTACAAGGATCTGGAAATGGGTAAGTGGGTCAAGGTGTTGGGTTGGGCCGGTGTCGATGAGGCCCGGGCCGAGATTGTCGGCGGAGTGGATCGCTATAACGCGGCTATCGACAAGCCGATGTTCTGATGAAGATCTGCGTCGTTTCAGATTCGCATGACAACCGCCGTTTGCTCGATCACGCGGTTGAAGACGCTGTGGCGCGGGGGGCGCAGGCGATTCTGCATTGCGGCGATATCGTGGCCCCTACGACGCTGCGAGTATTGAAGAAGTATGGCGTGCCTGTGCATGCCATTCATGGCAACAATACCGGTGACCTTTACGCCATGATGCATCTGGCGCATGAACCGGATAGCCCCGTACGCTATCACGGCCAGGACGCTGTTCTGCATCTCGCCGGTCGCACCCTGTTTATGGTGCACTATCCGCACTACGCCGAGGCCATGGCCTTGACCGGCGATTACGATGTGGTGTTGTGCGGCCATGATCACCGCGTGAGTCAGCGTGAGGTGGTCAACATTCGGGGCGGAAAAACTTGGTTGGTGAACCCTGGTACCGTGGGCGGGGTCGGCAAGCCGCCGACCTATGTTCTTGCCGACCTGGAGACGCTGCAGTTTTTGACCATCGATGTGCCGACTGAACCGGGTGAGGCGTGCAATGTGCGCCCGGCCAGTATTCACGCCTGAGTCCGCAGGCTGGGGTGATTGGGCGCGGATTTCTATGCTAGAATCGACCGCGTTTTTATTTGATTGGCTACAACCATAAACTGCCTTGACCGGTGATGCCGGCACGGCAGTTTTTTATGGCCAAGCCACTGCCAGGAATCCTGCTATGGAAAGTATTCTCGAAATTCGCGAGGGCTGTGTTACGCCCGCCCAGTTGCTTAAGAGTCTGCCGTTTACGCGTTTTTTGGAGCGTTACAAGCAGGAGTATCTCGACGATCTCGGCCAGCGTGACGAACGCTATCGCGATGAGTGGCAACACCGTAGCTCCTTTGTAAAGTCGATCCGGGCACGGGATTTTCTGATGTTGCTCAACGCCGGAAAAATCGAGGGCGAGGCTTTGGATCGAGCCCGCGAGCTGGCCTTGTTCTTTGATGGAGGTTTTCATCATTTCCGCACCCGTTCCTATTCACGGCTGGTGCGTTTGCAGAATGAGGTGGTCACTCAGGGTGAGGTGACCTCAGCCACCGTTAAGGGCAAGGTCACCGAAAAAGCGCGGGGTTTGTCTGAACTTTTGCTGGAGACGCGGCGCGCGCTGCTCGATGGCGTGGGTTTGGAGGAAGGGACGCGGCGCACCCCGGGGCTGAATGCCTTCCCAAATGTCACGGCGGGCGAGATCTCTGGGCATTACTTCAATCTGCCACCGGATTATGTGGCCTTGTCGCATGTTCCGCTGACTATTGCGGCAGACATCCAGACGGGGGTTGATTACACGACGCCTTCTAACAAGCGGGCCAAGCCTTTCTATGAGTTGGACCATAATCCGTTCCGTTGTGAGCACTTCCGGGCGGATGATTGGGTGGCTGTTCCGCTGAGCGTAGGCAGTTGGCTGATCGTGGCCTATATCCACAAGTCACGCGGCTGCATCGAGATGGAGCCGGGTCTGTTGAATCTCTTCCCGTTTGCCAATGTGGACGAGATCAGCCAGGGCCGTAAGCCAGACGGCATCTTTTTGTTTGGCGACCCGGACGCGGCGGACGAAGATCTGGGTTATTGGTGGGACGCCGAGAATCAGCTCTTGGTGGGCTTGGTGCCTAACCGTGACGAACTGAAATACTTTGGTTATTGCAAGAAACCGATCCTGACTTTGCACAATGTCCTGACCATTCGCGCTGGAGAGGTTCCACTGCATTGCGGGTGCACGCGCTACAAGGTGCGCTTTGACGGCGCGGGCGCCCCCTACATTGCCGAGATGCGGGTCAAGGCCGACGACATGGGCCGCATCCGTCTCGAACGCGGGGAAGATGCTCAGATGCGCCCCATCTTTTATGGTACCGAGACGGGCGCTTTTGCTTGTCTGGATGGCTTCTCCGAGCGGGCCAAGATGCAGATGCAAGGTCGCGAAGTGGGCTACAACCGTGCCACCGGCTCTAATGCGCGCCAGATTGTTCCGGTCAGTGCGGATACCGAGGTCGCAACGGGTCACCAACTCGATGTGTTGTTGTATGCCAATAATTTCCGCCTCAAGGCCCCGAATGCCTCGACGGTTGATGTCGACATGGCCGTCATGGAGGCGATCACCCATTTCCGTCTCGGGGAGCGGGTGGCTGCGGGCAGTACGCAGACCTTCCGTGGGGCCCGCGAGTCGAGTTACTGGGCCAATCCCTTCCCCTTGTTGCAAGACCCGCAAGGCGTCATCCTGCATCCGGAATTGCATGCCATTTTCCAGGACAGCGAGGATCGCTTCATTAAGGTGTTCGAGCGCTTGGTGGCCCGCGGTGAGATGCGGCTGGGGGTGGCGCACAGCCAGCTGATGGCCGGCGCGGCGGCGGATAACAGTGATGCTGATATTGCAGGGGCGGGTTTCCCGAATCGCGAATCGGTTGAGATGCAGGGCCCTGAGCATCTGGCCAAGGACCTGATTACCCTGATCAAAACAGTGGCTTTGGAAAAGCGTGCTCGCCTAGGGGAAGAGACCAAATCGGTGAGTGTGACCGTGGCTATTGTGGGCGACAGCCGTACCGGCAAGTCGGAGACGGCCGAAAAGATGGAAGGCATTCTCGACCTGAATCTGGTCTGATGGGCTTCGCCCTGTGGCCAGCAGGGTATTGCGACGGCTTTATCTGCATATAAGTACATTCGATGCGGGCGTGGTCCCGAGGCATGGGCTTTGCAGGTAAGATTGGCGCGCTCTTGCACGCCCTTTTTTTGGGGGCTGTTTTGCTAATTTTTGCTAATTTTCGTTTTATTGGAGACGACACATGACGTCTATCGTGGCGACCAACCAGACCATTCTGGTCGTGGGCGGCGGCATTGCCGGGATGACAGCGGCCCTCGAGGCGGCGGAAACCGGTAAGCAGGTGGTGCTGGTGGAGAAGAATCCCTGGCTCGGTGGCCGTACGGCCCAGCTTTACCGCTATTTCCCCAAGATGTGTCATCCGACCTGTGGTCTGGAGATCAACCTGCGCCGTTTGAAGGCGAATCCGCGTATTCAGGTTCTGACCCTGGCAGAGGTGACCGCTATTTCTGGGACAGCAGGTAACTACAGCGTTAATGTGACTCTGTCACCGCGTTATGTGAACAACCAGTGTACGGCCTGTGGTGAGTGCGCCAAGGCCGTCAACAGTGAGATTCCTGACGCCTTCAATTACAACCTGGGCAAAGTTAAAGCGGCGTATCTGCCGCATGACATGGCCTATCCACAACGCTATGTGCTGGATCCGTCCATCATCGGTACGGCCGATGCAGAAGCGGCCAAGGCGGCTTGCAAGGTGGGAGCGATTGATCTTGATCAGCAGACCGAAACGGTCAGCTTGAACGCCGGCGCTATTGTCTGGGCGACGGGTTGGCAGCCCTATGCAGCCGAAAAGATCACGCCGTATCGCTATGGTGAGTTCAAGAATGTCATCACCAATGTCGAGTTCGAGCGTTTGGCTGATCCGCATGGCCCGACCAAGGGCAAGATCCTGCGCCCGTCCGATGGCAAAGAGGCCAAGAATGTCGCCTTCATTCAGTGCGCCGGTTCGCGTGATGAGAACCACCTGCGTCACTGTTCGCGTTTCTGCTGCATGGCCTCGTTGAAGCAGACCCACTATGTTCAGGAAGCCTTCGGCGACGAAGGAAAGTCGACGATTTATTACATTGACATCCGTGCTATCGACCGGTTCGAGGACTTCTACCAGAAGGTCAAGGCCAACCCCAATGTCAGCTTCGTAAAATCGAAAGTGGCGCGCATCTCCGAAGACAAGAACGGCGATCCGCGTCTGTGGGGCGTCAACACCGAGGGTTACAAACGCTACTCCGAGCCGCATGATCTGGTCGTACTGGCGGTGGGCATGGAGCCGGCCGTCAAGGGCTTGGCGATCCCGGCAGCGTTGTCGGAAGGAATTGCCGCTGACTCCTCTGGTTTCTTGGCGATGAATGGCAATACGGGCGTGTTTGGTGCCGGTTGTGCGACCAATGCGCTGGATGTGAACCGCGCTGTACAAAGCGCTACGGCGGCGGCCTTGCGTGCGATCCAAGTCGTCAACCAAGTCGCCCGGGCGGAGAATTGATCATGAGTGCAACGATGGCTGAAAAGAAACACGCGGCGTATATCTGCTCCGGTTGCGAACTGGGTGCCCGCCTGGATGTGGCGACGCTAGTCAAGACCGCGACCAAGGACGGCAAGATGCAATTGGTGCGCGAGCACGCCTTCCTTTGCTCTGCCGAGGGCGTGGCGATGATCCAGAACGACCTCGACAACGAGGGCGTGACCCATGTTGCAATTTGTGCCTGTTCGCGGCGTGCCAAGACCGAGGCTTTCAATTTCCCGACCACGGCGATTTCGCGCGGTAACCTGCGTGAGGGTGTGATTTGGGTGCGCCCGGACACGGAGGAGGCGCGCGAGACTACGCAGGAAATGGCCGAAGACTATGTCCGCATGGCCTGTGCCGAGGTCAAGGCGATGACCGTGCCCTCCGGAAACACCAATGTGGGTGGCAGCAAGACGCTGTTGGTGGTCGGTGGTGGTATTTCCGGGATGACCTCCGCGCTGGAGGCCGCCAAGGCGGGCTACAAGGTGGTATTGGTTGAAAAAACTGGCGCCCTGGGGGGCTGGGCTGCGCAGAACTACAAGCGCGTACCGACCCGTGAGCCGTTCAAAGATCCGGAAGATACCGGTGTGGCTGATATGGTCAGCCGGATCGCCGCTGATGCCAACATTACGGTTTACCTTAATGCGACGGTGACCAAGACGGCCGGTGCGCCGGGCCGTTTCAAGGCGGATATCACTGTCGAATCAGGCTCGACCGTGACCGAGGATGTCGGTGCGATCATTCAGGCCAGCGGCTTCACGCTGTATGACGCCAACAAGTTGCCGCATCTGGGTTACGGCGCCTCTCCGGATGTGGTCGATCAGGCCGGTCTGGAAGCCTTGGCCAAGGCTGCCAACGGGGCCAGCATCAAACGCCCCTCCGACGGCAAGGAAGTTAAATCCGTGGTGTTCGTACAATGTGCCGGTCAGCGCGATCCCTCTGGCGAGCACCTCGAGTACTGTTCTGGCTATTGCTGCAATGTCAGCGTCAAGCAGGCGATGTACTTCAAGGACGCTAATCCGGATGTTGAAACCGTGGTTCTCTACACCGACCTGCGTTTGCCGGGTAATGGCGAAGACTTCTACCGTTCGGCGCAGAACAAGGGCGTGATCTTCTCCAAGGGCGTGGTGTCCACGGTGGCAGCCACTGGCCAGGGTCTGACGGTCAACTTCAAGGACTTGATCCTTAACGAAGACACCCAGGCGCAGGCCGATTTGGTCGTGCTGGCGACGGGCTCAGTGCCGACTTCCGGCCCGGATCTGGATGCCCTTAACGCGGCTGTGGTTGCCTCCGAGAGCAAGGATGCGGCAATCAAGGCCGAGGCAGACATTCAGGTTGAAAAGCTGCGTGCCAAGTCCGTGCTTAACCTGAACTATCGCCAGGGTCCGGATATTCCTCATTTCAAGCACGGTTTCAACGACAGTCACTTCATCTGCTTCCCCTACGAAACCCGGCGGACCGCGATTTATGCCGCTGGACCGGTACGGCGGCCGATGGATATGGTGCAGGCACGCGAAGATGCGACCGGTGCCGCCATGAAGGCTATCCAAGCCGTGGAAAATGCCGGTTTGGGCAAGGCCGCGCACCCGCGTGCTGGCGATCTTTCTTTCCCGACCGCGCGTCTGGAAGGCTGCACCCAGTGCAAGCGCTGCACGGTGGAGTGTCCGTTCGGCGCCATCGACGAAGATGAAAAGCGCTTCCCGCTGTTCAATGAATCACGCTGCCGCCGCTGCGGTACTTGTATGGGCGCGTGCCCGGTGCGCGTGATCTCATTCGAGAATTACTCGGTCAACACGGTGGGGGCCCAGGTCAAGGCCATCAATGTCCCGGACGAGTTCGAAAACAAGCCGCGTATCCTGATTCTGGCTTGTGAGAACGATGCCTATCCGGCGCTCGACATGGCGGGCATGAACCGTCATGACTATTCGGCGTTTGTGCGCGTGATCCCGGTGCGTTGCTTGGGTTCGGTCAACACCATCTGGATTACCGACGCGCTGAACTCCGGCTTTGACGGCATCATGTTGATGGGTTGCAAACATGGCGAGCAGTATCAGTGCCACTTCGTTAAAGGCTCCGAACTGGGCCGTTACCGCTTGTCCAAGGTCGGTGATACGCTGAAGGGTATGGGCCTGGAGCCGGAGCGTGTGCTTGATACCGAAGTCGCCATTACCGACATCGTCACGCTACCCCAGCGCATCAATGATTACGCCGCCCAACTCGAAGCCATGGGTCCGTCACCCATGAAGGGCTTCTGATCGGAGAATGATATGAGTGTAAATAACACCGAGATGGCCGTTCGCTACAAGAACAACTTCCTCAAGGAGCTGGAAGACCAGGCCGAGATGGGTGATTGGATCAAGATGTGCATGCAGTGCGGTGTTTGTGCCGGCTCGTGTCCCACCAATTTCCATTCTGGTTGGGATCACCCGCCACAAGAGATTTTCATGATGGTGCGGGCCGGCCGGCGGGAGGAGGTGCTAACTTCCAACTCCATGTGGATGTGCACATCCTGCTACAACTGCTATGTGCGTTGTCCGCGCAAACTGCCGATTACCCACATCATGCACGGTATTGCCAACTACGCACACCGTCTGGGCGTGGCTCCGAAACTTCAGCCGACCCGCAACTTTGGCAAAATCTTCTGGAACAATGCTGCCAAGACCGGCCGCGTCAACGAGGTTATGCTGACCGTGGACCTGTACTTCCGTAACGCCGAAGGTAAGTTTGATCTTATCGGAGGCATCAAGAAGGCCTTGGAAATGCAGTCAGTCGCAATTGGCCTAGTCAAGGCTGGCCGCTTGAACCCGCTGGAACTGTTTGGTGGACACAAGTGCAAGGATCAAAAGGGTCTCCAGTCCATGTTGAAGAAGGCCCGCGAACTGGAAGAGACGCGCAAGGCGCTCAAGGCTGCTTAAGCGGTCTGAAGGAGAATTGAAAATGGCAAAGAAAGAATACGCGTTCTATCCGGGTTGCTCCTCACAAAAAGGGGCCTCTTCGTCGAACTATCTGACCTCGGTCCAGACCATGTGCAAGACCTTGGATATCGGTTTGACGGAGATCCCGGATTGGAACTGCTGTGGTGCCTCCATTGGCTACGCGGAGGGCGGTGAGCTGCCGCGTCTGGCTCTGTCGGGGCGCAATCTGGCTCTGGCTGAGAAGCATCTGCCTGGCTTGGATGTGGTCGCGACCTGTGCCGCTTGCTGGTTGGGTACGCGTGAGGCCAAGGAGCGTTTGGAGCACTCCGATGTCTTGATGCGGGACACCCAGATCGCCCTGAAAGAGGCGGGCCTCAATATCACCGTCATCCCGGAGGTTCGCCACATGGCTGAGGTCTTGATTGAAGACTTTGGTTATGAGGCCTTGACCAAGCCGGTCGTTAAGGGCCTTGATGGGCTTAAGTTTGCCGGCTATGTGGGTTGCCAGACCAACCGTCCGTTCGGCATTGATGGTGAATCCTACGAGAATCCGAAGTACCTCGATAAGTTGGTCGAATCGCTCGGTGGCGAGGCTGTCAAATACGACCAGAAGGTGACTTGCTGCGGCGGTGCGCTGGCCTTCTCCGAGCCGGAAAAGGCCCATGCTCAGATCAAAGACATCGTTGAATCTGCGTATGATGGCGGTGCCGACATGATCGTCACGCCGTGTCCGCTGTGTCAGGCGAATGTGGAGTTGTATCAGGGCGCTATCAATAAAAAGTACGGCACCAAGTTCAATATCCCGGTGCTGTATTACAGCCAGATCATGTCTGTAGCCTACGGTAGCTCGGCTAAAGAGGCCGCCCTCAATGGGAATGTGATCCGGGCCAAGCAATTGGAAGCCCTAGCCGGCAAGTAAGCCGAGAGCGTGGTAATCTGCAGGGGCCCCAAGTGGCCCCTGTTTTTTTGCCGGTGAATTTATGAATTGAGCTATTCGACCGTGAGTGAACAATGAATATCAAACGCCCCAAAACCATCGATGAATACATCGATCTGATGCACCAAGCCGTGTACGAGATCGACGAGATGCGCAGCAGTCTTGACTACGACCCCGAGCAGTCGCAGCAGTTTGGCCCGTTTATTGACCATCTCGATGCGCAGGTGCGCAAGGTGTTCGACGACATGGTGGCTGGGCGTTATGAATGGGGCTATGGTGAGGACTTCCCGTTCCTGCCCATCGTGGTCAAGTATGGCTGTTTCATTCCCTTTCAGCGTCTCCTGATGACCCTGAACGATACCCACAAGAACGGTCTTGACCTTGGGTAAGCTCTTATTTTGGTTATTGTTGGGTCTGGGGATTTACCTGCTATACCAGGCTGCCAAACGGCGCAATCAGCGCCATGCCGAAGATAGGCGAGCGAGTGGACCCGAGGTTGAGGATATGGTGCGCTGCGAGGTGTGCCAAGTGAATCTGCCTCGCTCCGAAGCCATCCTGACACACGGACATTTCTATTGTTGTGAGGCCCATCGCCAGCGCGGCGAGGGGCCCACGGACTCAAATAATCACGATCAGTAGATAAGTGAAATAGAGTCCGCCGTTGACCGCAAGGTGCCAGACGCGCAGTTGGCCCCGGGTAAGCAGGACGCGTAGCCAGAGCGCGGCCAAGAGGGTCACGACCACGCCGGCCAGAACCTCGCGCTGAGGAATCCACGGCGTTAGCAAGATGCCGATGGCGGGCAGTAGCGTGCCTTGAAAAACCATGGCGCCGGTGATGTTGCCAAAGGCCAGGGTATCTTTGTGACGCCGAATCCAGAGGATGGAATTGACCTTTTCCGGCAGTTCGGTGGCAATAGGCACAACCAGCAGGGACAGGACCAGGGCCGAGATTCCTAGCAGCGGGGCGGCCTGTTCGATACCGTGGATGAAGCCCTTGGCGCCCAGAACGAGCATGACTAGGCCCGCGCCTAGTTGCAGGATAATCGTGGGCCAGTTAGTGGGTAGACCGATACGGCTGAGGAGCATCGGATTTTCGGCCTCGGTAGCGTGCCCGTCCTTGACCAGTTGCGCCGAGGCGCGCAGGGTCAGCATGATGTAAATGAAATAAATGAGCACCATGACGAAGGCAAAGGCGGTGCGAACCTCGGATATCTCGTGGGGGATGAAGAGGGCAAGACAGGACAGGCCAAAGGCGGCTAGGAAGAAGTTGAGGTCGCGCTCCAGACCGACATGCTCAGGGTTAAAGTGACCTTGCAGCCCGCGTTTCTTGAGGGCGAAAGTGGCCATCAGGAACAGCGATAGGGTGGAGAGCATGAGCGGTGCACCGAGGATGGCGCCGACGCCAATCTCCTCGTTGAGTTGTTGGTTCTGGGTGCCGGCAAAGATGGCCAGCAGCGGAACGATGGTCTCAGGCAGGGCCGTGCCGACGGCGGCAAAGAGCGAGCCGGTGACCCCTTCGGAAATCTTCAGCTTTTCGCCCAAATGTTCCAGGGCATTGACGAAGACCTCGGCTGCGACGAGGATGAGAACCAGAAAGAACAGCATTTCAGCGAACAGCATGGTGATAGTGGTTTCTGACAAGATGACGGCCGATTCTACCCCGAACTTCCCTGCTCCGGTGCTTGCCGAAGGCTGGCACGAAGGCTGGTATGCGGCGGCCCGACGCGTCGATTCGCCCAATCAGGATGCCCGCCCGGAGGCCGATGCCCCGAGCCTGTTGGTCATTCATGCCATCAGTTTGCCACCGGGTCAATTTGGTGGGCCGGAGGTGGAGGCCTTGTTTACCAATCAGCTTGACCCGACACGGCACCCCTATTTTGCCCAGATTGCCGATTTGCGCGTGTCGGCGCATTTCTTTATTCGGCGGACGGGTGAATTGGTCCAGTTTGTGCCCTGTAGCCGGCGGGCCTGGCACGCCGGGGCCTCACATTGGCAGGGGCGCGAGCGGTGCAACGACTTCTCGGTGGGGATCGAGATGGAGGGGGCCGATGACCAACCCTTTACCGAGCCACAATACCGTGTGCTGAACACGCTGATTGCCGCTCTGAAAACGGTGTATCCGAGTTTGCTGGATATCGCTGGCCACAGCGATATTGCGCCGGGTCGCAAGACCGATCCAGGTCCTTGTTTTGATTGGGGGCGGGTGAAGCGTTAGGGTTCAGGCCGCCTGCGAGGCGATTTGAGTGCCAATGCGCTTGATGCGGTTTTTCTCGTCCACATAGATCAGCGTCGGTTCAAACTGGGCCAGTTCCATTTCGCTGTACTGGCTGTAGGTGGCGATGATGAGGATGTCACCGACGGCGGCCTTGCGGGCTGCTGCGCCGTTGACCGAGACCATGCCGCTGCCGCGTTGACCGCGGATGGCGTAGGTCGCAAAGCGTTCGCCATTGTTGACATTGTAAATCTCGATGCGCTCGTACTCGCGGATATCGGCTGCCTCGAGCAGATTTTCATCGATGGCGCAGGAACCCTCGTATTCGAGTTCCGAAGCGGTCACTCGAACGCGGTGGAGCTTGGATTTGAGAAGCGTACGCTGCATCGAAAGCGTGGAAAGGTCAAAACGGGAGTGGATTATACCGCTTGGACTGGCCGTGTCACTTCTAGGTTGTCGATCAGTCGGGTGTTGCCCAGACGCGCGGCGGCCAATACCACACAGGCCGCCTCGATCGGGGTGGGGGCGAGGAGGCTGGATTGGGCGCGGATTTGCACATAATCGACTTGCCAGCCGTGCCGGGTCAGTTCGGCCACGGCCGAATTTTCCAACGCCACTAGATCGGTTTTTCCGGCCATTAGAGCCGCCGCCATGGCTTGGAGGATTTGATGCAAGCGTGGAGCCTCGATCCGCTCGGCTGTGCTGAGGTAGCCGTTGCGCGAAGATAAGGCCAAGCCGTCCTCGGCGCGTACCGTATCGACACCGATGATCTCGATGGGCAGATTGAGTTGGCGGGTCAGCAGACGCAGGATGAAGAGCTGCTGGTAATCCTTCTTGCCGAACAGAGCGAGCCTGGGTTGAACTATATTGAAGAGCTTAAGTACGACTGTCGCCACGCCGGCGAAATGGCCGGGCCGGCTGGCTCCGCAGAGCTCATCGGCCAGCGGCGGGGAGACGGTACAGGTCTGCGCCTCGGGGTACATCTCGGTCACCGAGGGGGCAAAAAGGATATGACAGCCGGCCTCGGCCAGTTGCGTCGCGTCGGCTTGCAGGGTGCGCGGGTAGTGTTCGAAATCTTCGGCCGGACCAAATTGCAGCGGATTGACAAAGAGACTGGCCACAACAGGCAGGCCCCGCTGCCGTGCGGTGCGGATGAGTTCGAGATGGCCAGCGTGGAGGTTGCCCATGGTGGGCACAAAAGCCACGGCGCCGGCCAGGTGTACGGCGGCACGGAGTTCGGCCACGGTATGGAGCATCTGCATGGTGTGGGCGCTCTAGCGGCTGTGTTCCGGGCCCGGGAATTGACCGCGGCGGACGGCCTCGGCGTAGGCGCGAAGAGCGGCCTCCAGACTGCCCTGGCCGTGCAGGAAGTTCTGCGCGAAGCGGGGCGGCGTAGGGGTCAGGCCGAGCAGATCATTGATAACCAGAACCTGGCCACCGCAGTGGACTCCGGCGCCGATGCCAATGGTCGGGATGCTCAGGGTCTGCGTGACGCGGGCGGCAAGTTCTGCCGGGATAGCCTCCAAGACCAGCAGGCTGGCGCCGGCCTCCTGCAAGGCAAGGGCATCGTCGAGGAGCTGCTGCGCGGCAGTTTCGGCCTTGGCCTGCATGCGGTAGCCGGTGGTGTTGACCGATTGGGGTAGGAGGCCCAGATGAGCGCAGACTGGAATTCCACGCCGAGTCAGAAACCGGACGGTTTCAACAAAAAGAGCGCCGCCCTCGAGCTTGACCATATTGGCGCCGGCCGCCATGAGTTGTGCGGCGCTGACAAAGGCCTGCTTGGGGGCGCTCTGGTAACTGCCAAAATTGAGGTCGGCGAGGATGAAAGCCTGACCTGCAGCGCCCTTGGCGACCGCGCGGGTGTGATAGACCATGTCGGCAAGGCTGACCGGCAGGGTGCTATCGTGGCCCTGAATGGTCATACCCAGCGAATCGCCAACGAGGAGGATATCGATGCCGCAGCTCGCCATGAGGCGTGCCATGCTGGCGTCGTAGCAGGTCAGGGCGACCAGTCGTTGGCCGCTGTGGGCCTTGTCAAGCAGTTGTGGCAGAAACATTAGAGACCCCGATTGAGAAACGCACGCGGGCCGCGCATGGCGTCGATATGTTGCAACAGGAGCGAAAAATCGGCTTCTTGGTTCACAAAGTCAAGATGTGCACTATTGACGGTCAGGACTGGCGCCCGGTCGTAATGGCCAAAGAATTGGTTGTAGGCCTCACTGATTCGGGCCAGATAGCGTTCGTCGAGGGCCGATTCCATGGGGCGGGCGCGCTGCAGGACGCGGCGGGTCAGGACCTCGGTGGGGGCGTGCAGGAAGATGACTAGATCAGGTGCCGGGGGAGCGGCATCGGCCGGGCTACAGAGGGCAGCGTGGACCTTGCTGTAGAGGCGGAATTCGTCCTCATTCAGGGTGGCTTGGGCGAAGAGGGCGTCTTTCTCCGGCAGAAAATCGGCGACAGTGGTGGGGGTAAATAACTGCGGTTGAGCCAGATGGCGCAATTGCTCGTGTCGCTCCATCAGGAAGAAGAGTTGGGTTGGCAGGGCAAACCGGGCCCGGTCCTGGTAGTAATGGGCGAGAAACGGATTGTTTCGGTCATTCTCAAGAAGGGGAGTTGCCGCCAGATGGTCGGCGAGCTTCTTGACCAGGCTGGTCTTGCCAACCCCGATCGGGCCTTCTACGACGATGTAACGGGCGTCCTGAAGATGCATCAGAGCGGGCCTTCACAGAGAGCAGAGGCGGTTTGGAGAGCGACGGGCCGCAATTGCGATCGATCGTGGGCGGGGGGTAGGGAGTGAATCGGGCCGTGCCCAGGGATTTCGATCTTTGGGGCGATCTCCAGCAGGGGAACGAGGACGAAGGGGCGGGTGTGCATGCGCGGGTGCGGCAGGGTCAGGCCGGGTTCGTGGAGGGTCCGTGCGTCGTAGAGGAGGAGATCGAGATCCAGGGTGCGGGGAGCATTACGAAAGAGCCGCCGACGACCAAAGCGGATTTCTAGTTTGAGTAATTCCTCGAGCAGTGCGCCGGGGGTCAAGCGGGTCCTGATCTCGGCTACGGCATTGACATAGTCCGGTTGGTCCGCATGGCCGGCGGGAGGACTTTGGTAAAGACAGGAGTGACGCACGCGCTGGGTCTGCGGCAGGCTATGCAGTTCGCGTAGTGCCCGTTCAATTTGCTGGATGGGACTGTCGTGACCCGATGCATCGCCCAGATTGCTACCGAGGGCAATATAGGCGGTGAACTGGGGTGCGACGGCCGGCGCGGCCTTAGCTGCCCCTTCATTCACGACCGGCATCCTCGCCCTGGACCGAGGACCTGGCCGGGCCGCGTTTTCTGCGTCGGCGTGGACGGCGTTCGCCACTGGCGGGTAGGAGCAGGTCGTTGCGGGTGGCATCGTCAGCCGCCTCGAAGCGATCCCACCAATCGGCCAGTTCGGCGGCCAGGCTATCGGCGCCCTGCCCGCGCAGCAGGAGAAAATCATAGCCGGCACGCCATCGGGGGTGATCCAGAAGGCGGAACGGGCGCGCCCCACTGCGTTGTTCAAAGCGGGGCTGCAACGCCCAGATCTCTTTGATCATGGGGTCGAGTCGGCGCGGGAAGGCGAGTTGCTTGCGCTGCCGTTCTAGAGTCTCGTCCATTGCCTCGTACATGGCGGTGCTGTCGGGGAGGCCCTCATTCTTTAGGGATTCCCAAGCCTTCTGGAAGGTAAACCAGAGCAGGCCGGCCAGCATGAAGGCGGGCGAGGCCGAACGCCCTTCGCGGACGCGCTGGTCAGTATCGTGCAGCGCCGCGTGGATAAAGGGCTTGTGGGCCGGATCATCGAGCACCGTATCGAGAATGGGCAGGATGCCGTGATGCAGGCCCTCGGCGCGCAATTGGTGGACGCCGCGCTCGGCATGGCCCGACAAGAGCAGTTTTATCATCTCGTCGTAGAGGCGAGCCGAGGGGATGCGCTCCAGCATGGGGGCTAGTTCGGCGATGGGTGCGCGGGTGGCCGCATCGATATGGAAATCGAGCTTGGCCGAAAAACGGGTGGCACGCAGCATCCGCACGGGATCTTCCCGAAAACGGGTCTTGGGGTCGCCAATCATGCGCAGGACGCGTTTTTGCGCGTCTGCCACACCCTCGTGATAGTCCCAGATGCTTTCGTCGTGCGGGTCGTAGTAGAGGGCGTTGACCGTGAAATCGCGCCGCGCGGCATCCTCGGTCTGGGAGCCAAAGACATTGTCACGCAGGATCAGGCCATCGGCCGCAGTCTGGCGCAGGCCTTCGTCCTCGGCGGCCTCACCGGTGTTGTCCTGACTGGCACGGAAGGTGGTCACCTCAATGGTGTCGGCGCCACAATAGACATGAACAATTTGAAAGCGGCGGCCAATGGCGCGGGCGCGCCGAAACAGGGCCCGAATCTGGTCGGGGGTTGCGTTGGTGGCGACATCGAAGTCTTTAGGCGTTTTTTTGAGCAGCAGATCGCGCACGGCACCGCCCACGACGAAGGCCGCAAAACCCTCGGCGCGCAAGGTGCGCGTGACCTTGAGGGCGCAGGGGTGAATCTGCTCGCGCCGGATGCCATGCTGGGCAACAGGAATAATGCGGGGGGCCGTTGCCGCACCTCGTCCAAAGACCTTGCGGATCAGGCGGCGAATCATGTGGAAAGGCAATTCATGGGAACGGCCTGAACGGCGCAGGTTGGACGGGGGCGTATTTGACTGATCATAGGGCCGCGCGATTATACAGGGATGTCGCCGGGGTGGCGTCTTGACGTCTTGACGCGGCGCTTCTTCAGGCGTTTATAGCCAAGGGCGTACCGAACGGTGCTTGCCCCTGACGCAGGGCGGCGATAAAGTAAGCGGCGTCCCTTTTATCTTTTAGGAAACTCCGTGATTGCACTTATCGAAGCGGCCGGTTGGCCCATTTGGCCGTTGATCATTGCCTCGGTGATCTCTCTTGGCATTATTTTTGATCGGGCCTGGTCCTTGCGTGATGCGCGGGTTCTGCCCGCGGGCTTGTTGCAGCGCACCCTGACGGAGCTCAAGGCGGGTACGCCGGTGACCGATGATGCTTCGCCATTGGGCCGGATTTTGGCCGCCGGAATCGGTAGCCTGAGCGTGAGTCGTGAGCTTATGAAAGAGTCGCTGGAAGAGGCAGGTCGCGCTGTGGCTCATGACTTATCGCGCTATCTCACGACCTTGGGGACGATCGCCTCGGTCTCGCCGCTGCTCGGCTTGCTGGGTACCGTGATTGGCATGGTCGAGATTTTCGGCTCGCAAACGCCCACGGGCGGCAACCCGGCGGTCTTGGCACATGGCATTTCGGTGGCGCTCTACAACACCGCTTTTGGTCTCATCGTCGCTATTCCCAGCATGATTGCCTACCGCCATTTTCGCGGCAAGGTCGAGGGTCAACTGATTGAAATGGAACAGCAGGCGGTGAAGTTGGTCGAGGTGGTTCATGGAGATCGGCCGTGAACTTTCGGCGCGGTGAGGTTGCCAATGAGCCGGAGATCAACCTGATCCCGCTCATTGATGTCCTGCTCGTTATTCTCATCTTTTTGATGGTCACCACGACCTATGCCCGGTTTTCTGAGTTGCAGATCAATTTGCCGGAGGCCAAAGGCGATTCGACTCGGGAAGAACCCAAGCGTCTGGATATCGGTGTGGATGCCCAAGGCGGCTACAGCCTCAACAACAGGCGCTTAAGCCAGACCGCTGTGCAGGATCTAAGCGCGGCCTTCAAGGCGGCGGCCGGCCCTGCTCCCGACTCGGTCGTTATCATTAACGCCGATGCGCGGGCGACGCACCAGTCGGTCATCCGCGTCATGGATGCGGCGCGGCGGGCGGGGCTGACGCGGGTGACTTTTGTGACCAAAACAAGCGGTGAGTGACACGATTGGTGTAATCGGCGCGATTTCCGTCCTGTTGGAGTGCTGGTATCCGCGTTCGGAGCGTTCCGCCGTGGCTGTACGCTGTCGTGTTTTGGCCCTTTGTTTGGCGCCCTTGGCGGGGCTTTTTTTTCTAATCGCCGAATTGCGCTCCCGTTTTTACCGATCCGGGTTCTTGCACGGGGAACGGCTGCCGGTTCCGGTGATCGTGGTTGGCAATATTACGGCCGGCGGTACCGGCAAAACGCCCCTGACCCTCTGGCTGGCGCAACTCTTGCGCACGGCTGGTTGGCGCCCCGGGATTGTGAGTCGTGGTTACCGGGGGCAGGGACATGGCGTGCGTCCGGTCTTGCTGGAAAGCGTTGCTGACCAGGTGGGCGATGAACCGATCCTGCTGGCACGCCAAAGTGGCTGCCCGGTTTGGGTGGGCGCACGCCGGGTGGATGCCGGGCGTGCCCTGCTGGCGGCGCATCCCGAGGTCGATGTACTACTTTGTGACGATGGCCTGCAACACTTATCCTTGGCCCGCGATATCGAGATTGCCGTGATCGACGGGGCGCGCGGCCTTGGCAATGGCCATCGCCTACCCTGGGGCCCGCTACGCGAGGGGGCGCGGCGTCTTGAGCGCGTGACTGCAGTGGTAATTAATGGAGAAAATCTCACCGCGCTGAAATGCGCCGCGCCTACTTACGCGATGCAATTGCAGGCGGGGGTGTTGCGTAATCTGCGCGATCCTGCCCGGACGGCAGCTATCGCTGATTTTGTTGGTCGACCGGTGGCCGCGCTGGCCGGCATCGGTCATCCCCAACGCTTTTTTGCGCAATTGGTTCGCTTGGGCCTGACGCCGGTGCCTCATGCCTTTGCGGATCATCACCCTTTTGTGGCGGCTGATCTGCCGCACGGGCCCGTCATCATGACGGCGAAAGATGCCGTCAAATGTGCGGCCTTTGCGCATCCGGATTGCTGGGTGCTGGAAGTTGACGCTGTGGTCGAAGAGGGACTACAAGGACGCATTTTGAAAATACTAGGCCTTAACAGATAAAGGAGTTTTATTATGGACGGCAAACTGCTCGACATTTTGGTATGCCCGCTGTGCAAGGGGCCTTTACATTACGACCGTGCGGCGGCGGAGTTGATCTGCCGGGCCGATCGTCTGGCCTACCCTATTCGTGACGATATTCCGGTTATGCTGGTCGATGAGGCACGGCGCATCCCGGATGCGGTGGAGATCCCGGCCTGATTGGACGGCGCATCAAGGGCTGGACAGAGTAGTAACGATGGACTATAAATAGGTGATAAACACAATTTATATTCCGAATGACTGCAACCTCTTCGAATATCCTGACCTTGGCGGCGACCGCCGAATCGATCGGCCGGTGCACCCTGTTCAAAGGTGTTCGGCCCGCGAGTCTGATGCGGCTGGCCGAGACGGCGCGGAGTATTTTCCTGCCGCGCAACGGTATTTTGTATCGTCAGGGCGAGCTGGCCGACGATCTTTTTATTGTGGTGAGGGGCCAGATCGGGATGTTCTTGCCGCTGCCTAATGGGGCAGAGAAGATCATTGTTCTGGCCCATTCCTGCGACTCGGTGTGCGAAGCGACGGCTTATTTGGGGGTTCCGCACACCGCGACAGCGGTTGCCAAGGTGGACTCTCATGTGTTGGCGATTAGCTCCGAGGTATTGCGCCAGCAGGCCCAACAAGATGCAGATCTGGCCTGTCGCTTGCTGGTGGCGATGTCAAATCGGGTGATGGGTTTGATTAGCGATATTGCCGGCAGCTCACCAAGATCCAGTCTGCAACGCCTCTGCCTTTATCTTCTGCAATTCCGTACGGATGACGGTTTTAGCAGCTATGGACTGATCCTCCCGGCCAGTAAAAAAGATATCGCAGCCAAGCTGAATCTGGCTCAAGCCAGTCTGTCGCGGGCGTTCCGGCAGTTGCTTGAAATGAATGTGATCGCGTTGACCGGCCGCGAGATTCGGGTGTTGAATGTCGAAGCCTTGGTGGCACTCAGTCACAATAACGAGGAGCACGGGGCCGATTGATGTCCCCTTGACGGCCGGCTTGACCGTTATGGCCGCGAATTACCCCATTGGTTGCCCATGCTTGCTTCTTGACGACCCCCGAAGCGCGCGGAGATCGTCTAGAATGCGCTGGTTTTGTTGGATAGTGCGTGGATCATGATTACCGGTAGCCTCGTTGCCCTTGTTACCCCCATGTTGCCGGATGGCCGGCTGGACCTGCCGCGTTTCCAGGCCCTGATCGACTGGCACATTGCTGAAGGTACAGATGGTCTGGTGATCGTCGGAACGACCGGCGAGTCACCTACTGTGAATCCGGATGAACATTGTTTGCTAATTCGTACGGCGGTGGAACAGGCCGCGGGGCGTGTTCCTGTGATCGCCGGGACGGGCGCCAATTCCACGGCCGAGGCCATAGAGTTGACTCATTGCGCCAAAAAGGCGGGTGCGGTGGCTGGCTTGTCGGTAGCGCCGTATTACAACAAGCCCGGCCAGGAAGGCCTGTACCGTCATTTCAAGGCCATTGCCGAGGCGGTTGAGCTGCCCTTGATTTTGTACAATGTGCCGGGTCGTACCGTGGCTGACATCAGCAATGACACGGCGCTGCGTCTGGCGCAGATCCCCGGCGTGATCGGCATCAAAGATGCCACCGGCAACATGGAGCGAGGTTCTGACCTGATCAAGCGCGCTCCAGCCTCGTTTGGCGTGTATAGCGGCGATGATGCCAGCGGTGTGTTGCTGATGCTGCTGGGCGGGCAGGGCGTCATCTCGGTCACGGCCAATGTTGCCCCCAAGCTAATGCACGCTATGTGCGTTGCCGCCCTAGCCGGTGATGTGGCGACGGCACGGCAGATTCATTTCCGCTTACTGTCCCTGCACAGCAAGCTGTTTGTCGAGGCCAACCCGATCCCGGTGAAGTGGGCTGTACAGCAATTGGGATTCTGCGAGGACGGGATTCGCCTGCCCCTCACCCCCCTTGCTGAAAACCATCACGAAACGATTCGTGCCGCCCTGCGTGAAGCCGGCGTCCTTTGAGGAGATTACATTAATGCGTACGCCTATAGCTCGGCTGGTTTTGGTTTCTGCGGCGGTGACTCTGGCAGGTTGCAGCCTTCTGGAGGAAAAGAAGATCGATTACAAGACGGAGGGGGGTGGAAAACTCCCGTCTCTAGTAGTTCCGCCAGATCTGGTTCAACCGTCGGCGGATACGCGCTATACCGTGCCGGGTGCGATGGGCCGCGGCTCTGCGACAGCCTCCGAATATGATCGTGCGCGGAGCAGTACGCCTGCTTCCGAAAGCAGCAAGGCCTTGTTGCCCAAGGTCGATAAGGTGCGCATTGAGCGGGCCGGAACCCAGCGCTGGCTGGTGGCGCAGGCGCCGGCCAAGGATGCCTGGCTGACGGTCAAGGATTTCTGGCAGGAGCTGGGTTTTGTCATCAATGTGGAACTGCCCGAGGCGGGGGTCATGGAGACCGAATGGGCCGAAAACCGCGCCAAGGTCCCGGAGGGCGGGATCCGCAAATTCCTTGGCCGGGCCATGGACATGGTCTACTCGACCGCCGATCGCGATAAGTTCCGCAGCCGGATTGAGGTGGGGAGCGAGCCCGGCACGGTCGAGATTTATATCAGCCATCGCGGTATGCGTGAGGTTTTTGAGGGCACCCAGTCGGGCGGTGACGAGGGCAAGGGTCGCACCATGTGGCAACCGCGTGAGCCGGACCCGGAACTCGAAGCCGAGATGCTGCGTCGCCTGATGGTGCGTCTGGGGACTGAGGAAAAGGCCGCCGCCGCGCGCATGGCAGAGAAGGCGGCCCCACCGATGGCGACGCTGGTCCGCCCAGGGGATGGCAGCGGGCAACTGGTCCTGCCGGAACTGTTTGATCGGGCCTGGCGGCGGGTCGGTCTGGCCTTGGATCGGATTGGTTTTGTGGTCGAAGACCGTGATCGCGCCGGCGGTGTCTATTTTGTCCGCTACGCCGATCCTGAGGCGGGAGCGGCCAAGAAGGGCTTTTTGGACAAGATGGCGTTCTGGCGCTCCGATGACAACAAGGTTCTGGCCCAGAAATATCGCGTTCGAGTCCTTACGCAAGGGGATACGACCGGTGTGACGGTTCTCAACGATCAGGGTGAGGTGCTGCGCAACGAGACGGCCTTGCGCATCCTGACCTTGTTGCTGGAGCAGTTGAAATAGTGTTTCGTTTCGCCGCACTTGGCAGTGGTAGCAAGGGTAATGCCTGGGTGGTGGAGGCCTCGGAAGGCCGTTCGAAAACGCGTGTCCTGATCGATTGTGGCTTGACGGTGAGGGACACCCTGCAACGGCTGGCCCGGCTGGGGCTGGCTCCGGATGACCTGGATGCGATCTTGCTGACCCACGAGCACAGTGATCATGCGCGTTCGGCAGCGGCTTTTGCTCAGCGTGCGGCGTGTCCGGTGTGGATGACCCACGGCACCCTGGCCGTGCTTGAGGCCCAAGATAATGCGCCGCACGATCCGCGTCTCTTGCACGGCGAACAACCCTTAGCCATTGGTGCCTTTGAGGTGTTGCCCTATACCATTCCGCACGATGCACGCGAGCCGGTACATTTTCGCCTTTCCGATGGGGCTCGTCGTCTTGGCTTGCTGACGGATGCCGGCCATGTGACGGCCCATATCGAAGCCACCTTGGCCGCTTGCGATGCCCTGGTTTTGGAATGTAACCATGATCCCGAGCGCCTGCGAGCTTGCACCCGGTACCCCGAATCCCTGAAGCGGCGCATTCTCGGTCCCCACGGTCATCTTGAAAATGCCGCGACGGCAGCCCTGCTGGCCAAGGTCGCACATGAGGGGCTGCACCATGTGGTGGCGGCACATCTGTCGGCTGAGAACAATACCCCCGAATTAGCCACGCATGCCCTGGCCGAGGCCTTGGGTTGTCAGGCCGACTGGATTGCCGTCGCTGACCAGGAACATGGGCTCGATTGGCGGACACTGAACTGATATGACCGAACTCATTGCCGCTGCCGCATCCACGCCCGCCCTTGAACAGGCGAGGACCTTTGCCGATCTGCACCTCGCCCCGGAGATTTTGGCGGCGATTGAGGCCATGGGTTATTCGACGCCGACCCCGATCCAGAGCCAAGCCATTCCGCTGGTGCTGGCTGGTCGTGATCTCCTGGCCCAGGCCCAGACGGGCACTGGCAAGACGGCCGCCTTCGCCCTGCCGTTGTTGCATCGTCTGCGCGGTTTTGCCAATACCAGCACCTCACCGGCCCGTCACCCGGTGCGCGCCCTGGTGCTGGCGCCGACCCGTGAATTAGCCATTCAGGTCCATGAGAGCGTGGTGGACTACGGCCAGCGCATGCCCTTAAGGAGTACCGTGGTCTATGGCGGGGCGGGGATGAAGGAGCAGACCGATGCCCTGCGCGGCGGCGTGGAGATCCTCGTGGCGACCCCGGGGCGTTTGCTTGACCACGCCGGCAGCAAGGTGGTGAATCTGGCGCAAGTCCAATTCTTGGTCCTCGACGAGGCCGACCGTATGCTCGACATGGGCTTTCTGCCGGACCTAAAGCGTATTCTCGAGCTGCTGCCCAAGGCCCGTCAGACCTTGCTTTTCTCAGCGACCTTCAGCGACGACATCCTGCGCTTGTCAGGGCAATTTCTGCATGAGCCACAAAAAGTCGAGGTGGCGCGGCGTAATACCGCTGCCGAGACCGTCGAACAAGTCGGCTACCGGGTCCCGGAGGCCGATAAACTGGATGCCCTACTGCGCCTTGTGAAGGCCCGCGGCCTGACCCAGGCGATTGTCTTTACCCGCACCAAACTGACCGCGGACAAGCTGGGCCGGCAACTGCAAAAACGCGGTGTGGCGGCCGCCATAATTCATGGCGACAAGGCGCAAGTCGAACGCCTTACCGCTCTGGACGGTTTCAAGAAAGGTGAAATCCAGTTGCTGGTTGCAACCGATATCGCAGCCCGTGGGCTGGATATTGCCGAATTGCCAGCGGTGTTCAACTATGAATTACCCTATCACGCCGAGGATTATGTGCACCGCATTGGTCGCACGGGGCGTGCCGGCGCCTCGGGACTGGCTGTTTCCCTGATTGGCAAGGAAGAGGAAAAACTGCTGGCCGGTGTGGAGCGTTTCATTCAGCGTAGCCTAAGAATTGACAGCCTGCCCGAGCCAGCCAGGTCGATTGGGCATGAACCTCGGAGCGAACCTCAAAGCGAACCTCAAAGCGAGGCAGGCCGCGCTGCATCTTCGTCCCGTCCAGCAGCCGACGCCCTGCCAGCCCCGGAACAGCCTGATGCCCTCCCTAACCCCGACTATAAACGAGGCCAGAAGGCCGCAGTCTGCGCATTGTTTATGCCCTTCCCGAGGTCTGCGTCATGAGTCATCCGTATGCAAAGGTGCTGGCCTTGTGGCTTTTGAGCGTGCCCGCCTATGCGTTCAACATTGGCCAGGAAAGCCGCTTCGATTACGATTTCGACGCAGAAGTTGTGGCCTGGCAAGAGTTGCAGACGCACCTGCCAAGTGCCCCGGTCGATACGGATTTACTCGCGTTCGAAATTGAAGGGCGTCCCGGTTATCGCCATGCGCTCGATCGCAAGTCCTTGTCTGTAGGCGGGGATGGCGTGACGCGTTACAGCGTTGTGATCACCTCGCCGAGCGGGGTGCGGACCATCAATTTTGAAGGGATGCGCTGCGCGACGGGCGAACGCAAGATCTACGCCTTTGGCCGTGCCGACGGGAGCTGGTCAAAAAACCGCGCCGCCCGCTGGGACGCTATTCGTGCCCGCGTGGCCGGTAGTTATCACAGCGCCTTGTTCCACGATTTTTTGTGCGCGGGTGGTGAAGGTACGGCCGGCGTCGAACAGATCATGCAGCGACTTAAACGCGGCGGTTATCGCGCCGATTGACCGAGGTCAAGCACAGAGTCCTGATTACGGGTGCTACAATTCACCCCGCTTCTGGTGCCCTTTTTGAGGGTGAAACGGGAACGCGGTGCGAAATTTCTCGATTTCAATCCCGCGGCTGCCCCCGCAACGGTAAGCGCTGAACGGTTTTTCAGGGTGTTTCATGGGTGTTCACCCAGCCACTGTCCTCAGGATGGGAAGGCGAAAAATCCGCGTCACAAGACGCACAGCGCAAGCCCGGAGACCGGCCAGAGGCAGGGTGCGCGGGTCGCGGGGTGGCGATTCCAGAGACTGTAATGGCATGGTTGCCTTTCTCGACTCGCGTTTTGAGTTCGTCCTGCGGGGTCGCAGGACATCGAAGAAAGTGATTCCATGCAACACACCACACGCGCCGCTGCCCTGTGCGCGGCCCTCTCCGCCAATGCCCTGGCGAACCCCTCCCTCC
>SXGT01895554.1_pt1 | contig 42801 bp, 36 predicted proteins | sample 3176221 | NCBI WGS metagenome assembly SXGT01 (sample SAMN11356862, study PRJNA531348) | freshwater metagenome | isolation source: freshwater sample F1-120 | place: China: Fuxian Lake, Yuxi | collected 2017-12-25
CCTGAGTTCAAGGGTGAAGTGCCGATCGGCATCCCGGGCAAGGTGCGCCGCATCTACCGCAATTCGCTGCTCGTGCAGTGATCCTCAGGCCGTAAGATCGGGGCCATGCGGCTCCGGTTGACGCGCACGATCATGATCCTCGCCTCGCTGGCCTTCGCCGGCTGCGGCGAGGATTCTCGTTTGGAGCCCTGGCAGCCGGGCAGCGGACCCAAGCCGCCGCATGTGCTGCTGATCTCGATCGACTCCCTGCGTCCGGATCATCTGGGCTGCTACGGCTACGCCAAGCCGACCAGCCCGGCGATCGACCGGCTCGCGGCGGATGGTGTGCGCTTCGAGGTGGCCTTGAGCACGACCTCCTGGACGCTGCCGGCGCACGCTGCGCTGTTCACCGGCCTTTTTGACTCCACGCACGGCGTGACCGGCAACCATCTCGCGCTCGGAGCGGAACACGAGACGCTCACGGAGCGCTTGCGCGCGCGCGGTTACGAGACGATCGGGTTCTACGGCGGACCTTATCTCGATGCGGCTTTCGGGTTCGCGCAGGGCTTTGATCACTACGAGAGCTGCATGAGTCCGATCGGCGAACACGCGCATGCCGATGTCACCGGTCCGCGCACGCTCGCAGCGGTGGAACGACGGTTGGCACGGCTCTCGGGACGGCCGCTGTTCTGCTTCGTGCATCTGTGGGATGTCCACTACGACTACAAGCCCCCTGCCGAAACGCTCGCCTTGTTCTCATCGGATGATGTGGACGGGCTTGATCTGTCCGGTTTCGACAGCAATCCGGCGATCCACGAACACATGTCGCCGCGCGTGCGGGACCGCCTGATCGCGCTGTACGACGCGGAAATCCGCTCCGTCGACGCTCAGGTGCAGCGCCTCGTCGAGCTGACCCGCAAGGCGATCGGTGACGAGGATCTGCTCATCGTGATCACCGCGGATCACGGCGAGGAGTTCTTCGAGCACGGCAAGAAGGGTCATCAGAGCTCCTTGTTCGAGGAGCAGGTCCGCATCCCCGTGATCCTCGTGCGAAGGGGTGTCTGGCCGAAGGGCAGGAGCATCGCCGAACCGGTCAGCATCACCGACCTTGCGCCGACGCTCGCGGCGGCGGCGGGCGCCGGAGCGAACTGGCGCGTGCAGGGCCGAGACCTTGCGGGTGTGTGGAGCGGAAGCGGTCTAGCACCCTCCGCACTGCTACTGGAGCTGCTTGTGGACCGCAACGACTGGCGCGCGCTGCGCACGGACAAAGAAAAGGTGATGCGCGCGCGGCTGGAACGCGGCGACTGGGAGGCGGGTTATCACCTGGTGCGCGATCCGCGCGAAAAGCGCGGCGCCGGCCGCGAGGAAGCCTGGGTCGTGCAGGGGCTGGAACAGCTGCAGGAAAAACTCGAAGACGGAGCCATCGTGCGGGAGAAGCTCGGTCTGAAGCCGCATCCGCACAGCTACTCTTCCGAACTGAGACAAAGACTGGGTTTTCTCGGGTACACGGACTCCGGCACGAACGCTGGCACGAAGTCGGGCACGGACGCCGGCACGATGTCCGCGCCCGCGAAGAAGTGAAGCTCAGGGGGTAGCATGGACGACATGACTCATACGCAGGCCGATTCGCAGGCCGATTCGCAGGCCGACACGGCAGCGCAGCAGGGCACGCTTCAGGACTTCGGTGCGGACGCGCAGTTCTTCGAGTACACGGCCGCCGCCGACCCAGTGGTCGCGAAGATTCCTTTCGCGATATTCCATGCGCGCGAACACGAGAGCGGCGCGACCCGTGAAATCGTCTGGGACCTCTCCGGCGACATCGGGACCGAATGGGAAGCCACCTCCCCCAACCTGCTGGCCTCGTTTTTGCGCATCCGCGCCGCTGAGCGGTTGCATACGCAGGCACGCGCCACCTCGCGCATGTTCCATGTCATCCGCGGCAGCGGCGAGACGCGCGGCTCCTTCGGAGCGATGCGCTGGTCCAAGGGTGATCTGTTCGCATTGCCCGGCGGTGAACGGGTGGAGCACACCGCCTTCGAGGATGCGGCCTTGTACACGGTCAGCGACTCACCGCTGCTCTGCTATCTGGGCGTGGAGCCGAAAGAGTCGCGCTTCCGTCCGACCCTGCACAGCGCGGAGCGCATGCTCGCCGAAATGCGCAAGGTGAACAACGATCCCGAGGCGCGGCAGCGCAATCGCAACGGGGTGCTGCTGGCCAACAAGGCCGCGCCGCTCACCATGACGCTGACGCACTGCCTGTGGTCGCTTTTCAACGAGCTGCCCGCGCGCGTTGTGCAGAAACCGCACCGACACAACTCCGTGGCTCTCGATCTGTGTGTGGCGGCAGCACCGGGAACCTATACGCTGATCGGCGAGCAACTCGACGCACAGGGCGTCATCGTCAATCCCGTGCGCCGTGATTGGGTGCCCGGATCGGCGTTCGTAACTCCGCCGGGGCTGTGGCACAGCCATCACAACGAGACCGACGTGCCTGCCATCGTGCTGCCCGTGCAGGATGCCGGCCTGCATACATGGATGCGCACCCTCGACATTCGCTTTGCATGAGGCTTCGCGCATGAGCGGGGAGGCGTCCGTGCTGGTGCTGGGCGCAGGCCTATCCGGTCTTGCCTGCGCGCATGCTCTGCTGCGCGCCGGATGCGATGTGCGCGTGCTCGAAGCCTCCTCGCGCGTCGGCGGTGTCGTGGGCAGCGTGCGGGAGGCCGGATTCGTCTTTGAAATGGGTCCGCACACGCTGCAGGCCCGCTCCGCCGAATTCCGCAGGCTGTGCGGCGAGCTGGGCATCGCCGACAGGCTGATAGTCTCGAATCCGGAAGTCCGGCGACGTTATCTGTGGGTCGACGGCCGGTTGCAGCCGCTGCCTGGCAATCCCGTACAGCTGCTGACGACGCCGATCCTGTCGATGCGCGCCAAGCTGCGCATCCTGAGCGAGGGGTTCCGGCCGTGGAAAGCACCCGTGGACGGCGTGGAGCCCGACATGCAGAGCCTGCTCGAGGAGCGCATCGGCGCGGAGGCGACGCGGAAGCTCGGTGGCGCCTTCGTGCGCGGCATTTATGCGGCGGAACTGAAGGATCTGGGACTGCGCAGCGCCTTTCCCAAGCTCGAAGAGCTGCTGCGAACGCACGGCAGCTTCCTGCGGGCGCTTGCGCAGGCGAAGGGGGAGCTCGAAGACCTGCCAGGCCCGAAGGTCGGAGCTCTGGAACTGCTCGGTTTTGAAGGCGGTCTGCAGGAACTGGTGGATGCTTTGGAGCGCCAACTCGAAGGCCGACTCGCCACCAACCAAAGTGTGCAGCGGCTCGAGCGCGTGGGTCGGGGCTGGCGGGTCCACGCGCTCGGCTCCGACGGCCGTGTGCGGGTTCATCAGGCGCAGGAGGTCGTGCTCGCATTGCCGGCGCCGGCGGTGAAAGGACTGCTGCAGCCGCTGCTGGGGTCCGATGCTCCGGTTTTTCCCCCGATGGAACACGGAGATGTGGTGCTGGTGCAGCTGGGCTTCGAGCGCAGCGCGAAACACAGCTTGCCGCCCGGTTTCGGCTTCCTTGTGCCGCCCGGCGAAGTCGGCGCGCAGCCCCGCGCACTCGGTGTCATCTTCACCTCGAACCTGTTTCCCGCTCGCGCGCCGCAGGGCATGCAGTCGATCGCCTGTTTCTATTCGCGTTCGAGCCTCGAGGGACTGGACGAGCGCGCTCGAATCGAACAGGCTGGGCGGGATCTGGCGCTGGCGCTGGGCTGGAAAACCTCCCCGCGAGCCATCGTGAGCCGGATCTGGAACTGGAACCAAGTGATTCCCCGCTACTCCGCAGGACACCGTGACCGCGTGGACGCGCTGCAACAGACCTTGCGCGCGCGGACTCCGGGTCTGCACCTGGCGGGCCCGTGGGTCGGCGGCGTCTCCGTCGAGCAGGTGATTGCGCGCGGGCGTTCCGTGGCCGCTGAGCTCCGGAAAGGTGAGGGCTGATGGAAGCCGCGCTGCAAGCACTCAGCGTCACCCTGCCGAGCCTGTACCTCTTGTGCGCGATCCTGCACGGCATGGCCTTCGCAGGACAGCGCGGGGCGCGCACCACTCTGCTGAGAGTCTGGAGCCTGCGTGCGACGATCGTGTTGCACGCGGCGTGGTTCCTGACGCGGGCCTCGCTGGTCAACGGGTTTCCGGTCATCGATCTGGCGAGCACGGCTTCATGCGTGGTGTTCGCCAGTGCGCTGGTCTACGGCATCCTCGCGCGCTCGGTGCAGCATGCCGGCTCCGGCGGGATCGTGCTGGGCATGATGTTCATTGCGCAGTGGATGGCCTCCGCCTTCGGGGACATGGTGCCCGGGCCGCGTCCCTCCGCGCTCGGCAATCCGCAGGTGCTGCACATCACGACGATGGTGCTCGCGCTGGCTGCGGTGATCGTCTCGGGAGTGCACGGTGCGCTGTACATGCTGCTGCTGAAGAGCATGCGCAAGGCCGAGTTCGGCGGCCGCCTCTCGCACCTGCCGGACCTCGAATTGCTCGCCAGAATCATGCGCGGCGGCGCTCTGATCGGATTTCTGTGCATCACCATCGGCATGAATGTCGGCATCTACCTCGCGCACCGCGAACAGCTGCCCGGGTTCGGCTACCGGCGCGGTGAAGTGCTGCTGACGATGCTGCTGTGGGTGCACTTCGGCGCGATCGCCTTCTCGCGGCACATCAAGGGATTCAACGCGCGGCGCGCCTCGCTCGCGGCCGGTCTGGGACTGGCCGTGCTGCTGCTGTCGCTGCTGCTGATCCTGTTCCCGGCTGTGGTGTTCCACTCGAGGCTGTGATGGACGCCGCACTCACGCTGACACTGGTGGGCATCTCGCATCGGACGGCGCCGATCGCCGTACGCGAACGCTATGTCGTGCAGGCGTCGGATCTGGCGGACTGCGTGCGGATCCTGACGCAGTCGGAGGGCATCCGCGAAGCCTGGCTGGTGTCGACCTGCAACCGCACGGAAGCGCTGGTTGTCTCCGATCGGGGCACGCAGGCCGAGTCCAAGGTGCGCGCTCACCTCTTCCGCAATCTCGGTGATGAGCAGCTGTATGCGTACGAAGACGTGCAGGCGCTGATACACCTGTTCCGCGTCGCTTCGGGACTCGACAGCCTTGTGGTCGGAGAGAGCGAGATCCTCGGTCAGATGAAGCGCTGCATGGAGCAGGCGCAAGCGGCCGGAACGCTCGGACCGGTCCTGCGGCCGCTGCTGCAGCAGGCCCTGCACGTGGGCAAGCGCGTGCGCAGCGAAACCGCACTGGGCACGGGCACGCTTTCGGTCGCGCGGGTCGGCATCGACATGGCCGGCCGCGTCTTCGGGCGGTTCCAGAACGTGCGTGCGCTGATCGTCGGCACCGGGGAGACCGGGCTGCTGGTGGCGCGCCACCTTAAGGAGTCAGGGATCGGCGAGCTGGCCTTCGTCAATCGAACGCTCGAGCGCGCCGTCGAAGCCGCCAATGAGCTGGGCGGCAGCGCTCATCCGCTGGGCGATCTGACGCGCATCGCCACGCGCGCGGATCTCGTCGTTTCCTGCGTGGAGGCCGAGACGCCGCTGGTGACGCCCGCCAGCTTCGACCGCAAGCTCCTGAGCCGTCGTGACCGGCCCATGGTGGTGATCGATCTGTCCGTGCCGCGTTCCGTGGCACGCGAGGTGCGCGAGCTCGATAACCTGCTGGTCTACGACATGGACGATCTGCAGCGTGTCGTCGAGGAGAATCTGCGCCTGCGCGGCGATGCCGGCGACGCCACCTCATCCATTCTGATCGCGGAACTGCACAAGTTCCTCGCGCTGCGAACCTATGCATCGTTCACACCGGCGATCGCGGCGATGCGCGAGCGCTTCCAGAGCGTGCGTGAGGAGGTGCTGGACAATCTCACTCACGGAAAGGCCGCGCCGGAGAGCATCCAGGTCGCGCACGAGTTGACCAAGCGGCTGCTTGATGCGGCCCTCGACTCGATGAAGGAAGGCGCGCGCAATGCGCGCTCCGAGGAATCACTGGATCGCGAGTACCGACGCTTCCTGGAGAATCTGTGACCATGAACGGAGCATTCCTGCTCGCCACTCGGGGCAGCAAGCTGGCCCTGTGGCAGGCCAACGCGACGCGCGACGCCTTGCTCGCGGCCCAGCCTTCCGGTCGTTTTGAGCTCGAGGTCATCGAATCGAGCGGTGACAAGGATCAGAAGAGCGAGCTGGGTCGCTTCGGTCGCACCGGCATCTTCACGGCCGAAGTGGATCACGCGGTGCTTTCGGGTCAGGCGCATTGCGGCGTGCACAGCCTCAAGGACATGACCACCACGCTGCCGCAGGGACTGATGCTGGCTTCCGCGCTGGCGCGCGGTCCGGTCGAGGACGTGCTGGTCACGATGGACGGGCGCAAGCTGTCGGACCTGCCGGCCGGCGCGCGCGTCGCCACCGGATCCGTGCGTCGAATCGCGATGCTCAAGCGTGCACGCCCGGATCTGGAGGTGGTAGCGATCCGCGGCAACGTCGACACGCGCCTTGCGAAGCTTGCTCGCGGAGAGGCCGATGCGCTGTTGATGGCGCATGCCGGACTGGCGCGGCTCGGCCTGACGCGCAACATCTCGGAAGTGCTGCCGTTGTCCGCCTTTCTGCCCGCGGTGGGTCAGGGCATCGTCGGTCTTGTCTGCCGCAGCGAAGATGGCGAAACCCAGCGCAAGCTGGCCGGCATCGGCGATGAGGAGGCGTATGCGGAAGCTCATGCCGAGCGCGCGCTGCTCGCGGCTCTGCACGGCGGCTGCAACGCGCCGGTGGGAGCGCGCGCACGCGTTGTGGAGAGCGCACTGAGCCTGCAGGCCTGCGTGCTGTCGCTCGACGGCCGCACGGTGCTGGAGGACCGCATCGCCGGACTCGCAGCCGATGCCGTGCTGCTGGGTCGGCAGCTGGCGGATCGACTGATCGCGAGAGGCGCCCGCGAACTGATCGCGCAGGCGCGTCAGGGAGCGTGATCCGTGCCGCGGCTCGCGCTCACCGGACCGGTGGCTGCCTTGGACGAATGGATGGAGGGCGCGCTAGTTCCGGGCTGGGAACTCGTTCCCTGTCCGCTGATCGACCTTTTTCCGCGCAGCGCGAGCGCGGAGGATCTCGAGGGGCTGCGCGAGTTCGGGGAGCCGCAGCTGATCGCGCTGACAAGCCGTCATGCCGTCGGGCTGCTGGTCGAGCTGGCTCTGGCAGAGCCGGGACTGACGCAGCTTCCGAGCTGGGTCGTCGGGCAGCGCACGGCAACGGCTCTTGGGCAGGCCGGCTGGAAAGCACCTCTGCGGGTTGAAGCCGACGCTGCTCAGCTGACGCAGGCACTGCTGCGGTCGGATCCGCGGCCGTTGCGCGTGCTCTGGCCGCGCGGCGACCTGAGCGATGAGCTTGCGCTCGCACTGCGCCAGAGCGGCATCCGGGTCTTCGATCCGATCGCGTACACCAACCGTCCGCGCCGCGCAGTGAGCTGGCCGGCCTGCGAGTGGGTTTTTTTCGCCAGCCCCAGTGCCGTCGATCGCTGGCTGGAACTCGAAGGCGCCGGCGCGGCGGGTGCGCTCGCCATCGGGGAAACGACGCTGCGTCGACTCCGGGAAGCGGCCCGCGACCGGTTCTCGGCTATCATCCCGCTCCCCCATCCGACCGTGGCGGCGCTGCGAAGCTGTCTGTTGGAACTGAGGCGAGCAGGAAGCAAATGAGCTACACCCAAGGCGATCACTTTCATCCCGGCGACGTGCCCCCCTTGCCGCCGGAGTACCTCGTCAAGCGCCCGCGTCGCCTGCGCTCGCATCTTGGGCTGCGGCGGCTGGTGCGGGAGACGGTACTGACCCGCGATGATCTGATTCTGCCTTTGTTCGCGTGCGAGGGCACGCGCGTGCGCAGCGAGGTGGCGTCGATGCCCGGCGTGTACCGCGAATCGGTGGATCGCATCGCGGAGAGCGCGCGCGCTGCGGAACAGCTCGGAATCCCCGCCGTGATCCTGTTCGGTGTTCCCGATCGTTCGCAGAAGGATGCCGAAGGCCGCATTGCATGGGCCCCCGACGGCGTCGTGCCGCGCGCTCTGGAGGCGATCGAGCGCGCGGCACCTTCGATGCTGCGCATCGTCGACCTGTGCTTCTGCGAGTACACCAACCACGGCCACTGCGGCGTGCTCACCGAGCACGGTGAGGTCGACAACGATCTGACGCTGCCCAATCTGGAGCTGCAGGCCACTTCACTGGCCGACGCCGGCGCTCAGGTCATCGCTCCCAGCGGCATGATGGACGGCACGGTGGCTTCGGTGCGCAATGCGCTCGATGAGCTCGGTCACACGCAGGTCTCGATCCTTTCCTACGCGGTGAAATATGCCAGCGGTTTCTACGGACCGTTCCGTGACGCCGCTGACTCCGCTCCGGCCTTCGGTGATCGCTCGACCTACCAGATGGACCCGGCCAATGCCGAAGAAGCGCTGCGCGAAGCGCGCCTGGACATCGAACAGGGAGCGGACATGCTGATGGTCAAGCCCGGCCTGCCGTATCTCGACATCCTGCGGCGCCTGCGCGAAGAGTTCGACATGCCGCTCGCTGCCTATCAGGTCTCCGGTGAGTACGCGATGATCAAGGCCGCCGGTGCCAACGGCTGGATCGACGAGCCGCGCGTGATGATGGAATCGCTGACCTGCATGAAGCGCGCGGGCGCCGACATGATTCTGACCTACTACGCGCGCGAAGCGGCCCGACTGCTGCGCTGATCCTGTCTATTGCCATGCCCAACCTGACCCGTTCCGAGCAGATCTTCGAGGCAGCCAGAGCCATCATTCCCGGAGGCGTCAACTCGCCGGTGCGCGCCTATCGTTCGGTCGGAGGCACGCCGGTGCATGTCGCCAGCGGGAAGGGAGCCTGGATCACGGATGTGGACGGCAATCGCTACGTCGACTTCGTGATGAGCTACGGCCCGCTGATTCACGGACATGCCGACGCGCGCGTGCTCGCGGCCATTCAGGATGCGGCCTCACGCGGAACCTGCTACGGCGCCCCGACGCAGCTGGAGCTGGACATGGCCCGCGCGATCGTGGAGCGTGTGCGCCCGGTCGAGATGGTCCGTCTGGTGAACTCTGGCACGGAGGCGACCATGGCCGCGCTGCGCGTGGCGCGCGCCGCCACCGGCCGGGAGCGCATTCTCAAGTTCGACGGCTGCTATCACGGGCACGGTGATTCCTTCCTCGTGAAGGCGGGTTCCGGCGCCTTGACGCACGGCGCGCCGGATTCTCCGGGTGTCCCTGCTTCGCTTGCCTCGCTCACGCTCGTCGCGGAGTACAACAACCTTGCGAGCGTCGATCACATCTTTGCGCAGCACGGCTCGAGCATCGCCGCGATCATCGTCGAGCCCGTCGTGGGCAACATCGGCCTCGTGCGGCCCTCCGAGGGTTTCCTCGCCGGCTTGCGCGCGATCTGCGATCGCCATGGAGCCTTGCTGATCTATGACGAAGTGATGACCGGCTTCCGCGTGGCGCGCGGCGGCTATCAGGAGCTCTGCGGCGTGCGTCCGGATCTGATCACCATGGGAAAAGTCATCGGCGGAGGCATGCCGATCGGTGCCTACGGCGGGCGCAAGGACCTGATGAGCCGCGTTTCGCCCGCCGGTGACGTCTATCAGGCGGGCACACTTTCTGGAAACCCGGTCGCCGTGGCGGCGGGACTCGCGACGCTTCGGGCCTGCGACGAAACGGGTTTCTATGAGCGGTTGGAGCGGCAGAGCGCGCGGCTGCAGACAGGGCTTGAAAGCGCAGCCAGCCAGCACGGCGTCGCACTGAGCGTCGGCCGCCAAGGCTCGATGCTCTGCCCGTATCTGTCCGCCGAGCCCGTCACGAGTCTTGCCTCAGCCATGCGCACCGACCGCGCCCGCTGGGCGAAGTTCTTCCATGCGCTGCTCGAGGCCGGAGTCCACGTGCCACCTTCGCCTTTCGAGGCCTGGTTCGTATCGGCGGCTCATGATGATGCCGCCATCGACCATGCCGTCGAGGGTGCCCGGCGCGCTTTCGCCGCAATCGCATAGACGCTGGCGGTTGCGCACACGCGGGTGAGGCGCGCACAATCGGGGCATGCAGACCGACCTCGTTCGCAAGGCACTCCTCGATGCGCGCGCCACGCTGGATTCGTTTCTCGGCGACCCGGCCTGCCTTCAGGGAATGGAGCGTTTCATCGATGCCGCCCATCGCTCCCTGAGCCGTGGCGGTCTGCTGATGTCCTGCGGCAACGGCGGTTCGATGTGCGACGCCATGCACTTCGCCGAGGAGTGGACAGGTCGCTTCCGCAAGGATCGACCGGCGCTGCCGGCCATCGCGTTCAGTGATCCGAGTCAGCTGACGTGCATCGCCAATGACTTCGGATACGACGAGGTCTTCGCGCGTTCGGTCGAGGCTTACGGCAAGCCGGGCGATCTGCTCGTGACAATCAGCACTTCCGGCGGCAGCCCCAACATCCTGCGAGCGATCGAAACCGCGCGCACCAAGGGCATCACGACCGTGGGCCTGCTGGGCAAGGGCGGCGGCAAGGCCGGCGCGCTCGTCGACATTCCGATCATCGTTCCGCTGGCTACGACTTCCGATCGCATCCAGGAGCTGCACATCAAGGTGCTCCACATCACGATCGAAGCCGTCGAGCGTCGCCTGCACCCGGGCAACTACGCCTGACACCGAAGATCTGTCCGGCTCTAGATCGAGTCGAGGCCCCAGATGAAGGCGGGAGGCGCGGGCCGGGTCTCCGCGAGACCCAGGCTCGCGGCCAGCTGCGAACGCTGTTGCATTTCGCCGCGCGCAGGCAGCCACGCATCCAGCAATTCCCTGCCTTGCAGAGGGACGGATTCCCGGTAGCCCAGCGAGGCCGCGAGCTCCGACCGTGCGGCTTCTTCGTCGAGCACCTTGGCCATGCCGAGCACGCCCTTGCTGAGCGCGGCACCTGCATCGAACAGCAGTCGGATCAGCGAATCGGCGGACGATGGCATCATCACGAACAGATCGTCTTCGATTCCGCAGGTGTGCCGCAGCTCGATCAGGCGGCGCAGGATCATCCCCACGGCCTTCGACTGACCGCCCCATTCGTGCACGACATTCTCCATGTCGCCGCCGCGACCGAGGCAGGCGTAGGCCTGAATGCCTTCACTGTCCTCGCAAACGAGGACCTCCATGCCCGGACAGGCCAGCAGCGCGCGCGTTTCCTCTTCGCTGCGCTCAACGCGTGAGGTGTGCCGGCAGTACAGCTCGTGCACGGACGGCACATCGTGCGGCTGCAGGGGACGCACACCTTTGGGAGCGGGCAGTGCGCGCTGGATGGTCGGAGGCAGCGCCGCATCGACTTCGCATCCGAAGACATGCCAGCCCCGGCGCTCGTAGAAGGCGGCATCATCCGCCCACAGGACGCCGATGACCGCGCCGGCCTTCACAAGCTCCCGTTCCGCGGCCTGCAACACGCGGCCTGCGAGTCCGCGGTTGCGCCAGTGGGGATCCGTGGCGACGGAACCGATCATGCCGATGCGGATGCGCTCACGCCCGGCGACCAGCGTGCGCGGCAGGATCGCGCAAGTGGAGCGCACGGCGCCATCCTGTTCTTCGATCACGATCGTGCCCGCCGACAGGGGTCCGAAGACCAGCGGGTACTCGCTGCCCAGATCGCGTCCATCGCGAAGCACGCGTCCCATCAGGGCGCGCGCGGATCGCGATTCGCGGCATACGCGCAGGCTCATGAGCGGCTCTCTCCAGGGCGCGGCGGGTTGGTGAGCTTGTTCTGGCGCCAGGCTTCGACGATCTGCTCGCTCAGCTGGAGCGCCTCCTTCAACGACGCGTGAGCATGGTCGACGGCCTGCGACAGTTCGTCCGTGCTGCCGACGCGGTCGGCTTCCGTGCGCAGCTCACGGGCCTGCGTGTCGAGGCGCTCGAGCAGAGCCTGAAAGGCCGCACCGCCGCTTGCGGAGACCGGCTTGCTCTGGCCGGACTGGGCGCTGGCGGATTCCGCTACAGAGGTCTTTTGGATGGGATGGGCCATGGCGCTCAACGGAGATAGTCCAGAAGGGTGGTTTGCAGAAGACGTGTTCCGGAGGCCTGTGCGACCTGCAACGTCTGCTCGGCCTTGGTCATGTCGAGAATCACCGAGGCAAGGTCGGCGTCCTCGCGGTCGGAAATGAGGCCCTTGAGCGTCATTTCAAACTCACCCAGTCGCTCCGCCCCCGAGTTTAGGCGCTGCGTGCGCGCGCCCAGAGTTCCCTGAGCGCTCTGGACGTTCTCGAAGTTGCGGTCAAGCTCGCCGAGCCGGGAAGCGAGCCGGTCGCGCAGCTCCGGTCCGGTCAGATCGTGGATGTTCTCGAGGTCCTCGATCATGCCCTGCAGCACATCGAAGCCGTTGACGCCGCCCTCGAAGCTGTACAGCTCACTGGTCGCACGCACGACGCGTCGCGTGTCAAGGTGCAGAATCGTCCCGGTGCCTGCATCCACGAGCTCGAGATCCGTCTGGGTGAGGTCCAACGGCTGCCAGGTCGCTTCATCCAGCGAGATCGAGGCTTCGCCGGTCAGCGTGGTGCTCGACGAGGTTCCATCGAACGCGCTGAAGTCCAGATAGACAAACGCGCCGTTTTCATCCGACACGCCGAAGTGATCGAGATCCGGATGGCTTGCGTTCGGAATCGGCATCACGGTGCCGGTGCCAAGGCGCACCGTACCCGCGGCCCCGTCAATCACCAGAGCGCGGTCGCCGACGAGCGTGTCATCCGCGCCGCCGTTGGCGAGCGTGACTCCGGAGCCCGGAGACCCCAGCGTGGCATCGTGGCGCACATGGACGTAGCCGTAACCGCTGCCCTGGTTGGCCGTCGGACCCAGAGCGAGACCCGTCAGGCTGCCCAGAGTGACGCTGGACACCTCGTACTTGCCGAAGATCTCCGAGCCGGGCAGGTTGATCGCGAGGTCAACACCCGAGCCGATCTCTACTTGGCGTGACTCTTCATTGCCGTTGTAGCTGACGCGCGTCAGGCCGCTGACACTGTCTTCGCGGAATGGCTGGGTCGTGCTCGCTGTACCCGCGAAGAGATAGCGATCGCCCAGCTTCGCGTTGCCCATCTCCAGCAAACGCTCCTTCAGCAGGCGCAGCTCGGAGGCGAGCGACATGCGGTCGTCCTGGCTGAGGGTCCCGTTGAGTCCGTTGATCGCGAGCGAGCGCGCCTCGGCGAGGATGCTGCCGGTTTCGTTGAGCGAGGCCATGCCGGCTTCGAGCATCGGCCGCGAAGTGGAGATCGACTCCAGGAACTGACCGACGCCCCCCAGTTGGCGCTTGAGGCCGAGCACAGTGGAGGCGCCGACCGGGTCGTCGGAGGGACGCAGCAGCTTCTTGCCAGTCGACACCTGCTCCTGAGCCGTGATCAGCTTCGACAGGTTGATGGCAAGGCCGTTTCGAACCAGGGAGAAGTTGGTGTTTTGCGTGGGCCGAATGTTCATGGATCGATTTCCTCCTACAGCAGGCGGAGAACTTCCTCGCTCGTCGCATTGACGACGGTGATGTAGCGGGCGGCGGCCGAGTACGACTGCTGGAACTGGATCATGTTGACCAGCTCCTCATCGATGTTGACGCCGGAGATCTGTTCGCGGCGCGTGTTGAGCGTGTCTGTAAGGAATTGCTCCACTTCGCGGGCGTTGGTGGCGGCTTCGATGTCGAAGCCAACCCCGCCCACGAGGTCGCCGTAGTACTCACCGAAGCTGATGCCGGCGAAGGCATCGACGCTCATGTCGCGCATGTCGAGCAGCGCCTCAAGCGCGCCGTTGTCGCTGACCGCACCGCTTTGCGAAACCGAGAGCATGCGCGGATCCAGAGCCAGGTCGGCCCGCACGGCCATGTCTTCAGCACCTGTCCCGGCGTAGAAGGCATTCATGCCCAGCCCGACAAGCACATCGGAGGTGTCCGAATCCGCCAGTGCCTCGATCTGCAGACGGTCGCCTTGGCTCGCGGACAGTTCCCCGAAACCCAGGCTGATCTTGAGACCGCTGGCGAGTGTCAGCGGCGTTCCGGGCTGGTAGCCCTCGCCGACATCGAGGGTTCCCACGCGAACACCGATGCTGTCAAAGACTTCGACGGTGAGCCCCGGAGTGGTGCCGATCGTACCGTCGCCGGTGGGGACAAGCGTGAAGGTCTGATTCTCCGTGCCGACATAGCTGCCGCTGATCGTCGCCGCGATCGAGTTGCTGGAGCCGCTGGAGCTCAGGCCGGCGCTCCAGCCGAGCGCGCTGAGAGCGCTGCCGCCCGTCAGCGTGACAGTTTCCGTGGCGCCTTCCGTCAGAGACTGCAGGAAGACATGTCCGCCCTGAGACACGGCGCGCATCCCGCCCGATGCGGTTGCGGGGTTGGCGTTGATCGCCGCGGCGAGTTCGTCCGCGCTCGCTTGGTTGATGTCCTCAAACTGCGAGCCTGCGAGCGTGATGTTGACGCTGCCGCCTGGACCCGCGAGATCGAGCGTCATCCCGTCGGTCAGGGCAAAGGGCTCCGCGTTGAGCGTGCCAAGGGAGGCGTGCGCTCCACCCAGAGTACCCAGCGAATCCGGGGCCAGATTCATGCGTGCACTGAAGTCAAAGCCAAAGCCCTCGTCAGCGGTCATCTGCAGGCGACCGAAGCTGTCGAGGCTGGCGTTGACGTGCGGGATGGCGTTCAGCGCATCCAGCAGGTCCTGGACCGTGGTGTTCTCCTCGTCGATCGCGATCGACGTGCGTGAGAATGAGCCGGTGGCCCGGTCGGTGATGTTGACGTGCAGTTGACCGCTTGTGATTTCGAAGGGCAGCCCGGCGTTCGCCAGCAGCTCGTCGCCGAGCTCCCCGTCGGCGTCCTGATCCTGCACGGAGTGAATGCCCTTGAGCGACTGGAACGGACCCGTGGCCGGAATGCCCGTGCTGTGAGCGCGGTTGGCCTCGCGGATGAACTCATGCGCCAGCGAGTTTATGCGCTCCAGCAGATCCGGAACGAAGCTCTGTCCGATCTGCAGGAGACCACCGATCGAGCCGCTCTTCGGCGTGATCGGATTGGGATTGCCCTGCACACGCAGCGTCGCGCCGCCGGTCGTGTCGACCTCGACGCTCATGGCGTAGGCCTTGGTCTTGCCGACCAGCATCGCCCCGTTGGTGAGCACCGTGACGTTGCCGTCCTGACCCTCGCTGTGGGTGATGTTGACGAGGTTGCCGAGGCTCTTGAGTGCCTCGTCGCGCTGATCACGCAGATCATTGGCCGTGACGCCCGCACTCTCGAAGGCGGCGATTTCCCGGTTGTAGCCGGAGATCTGCTGCGCGAGCGCGTTGACCTGCTCCACCTGGGCCTTGACCTGCGCTGCACTGTCGCGACGCACGTCCGTGAGGCTGGCACTGAGCTCGTTGAAGCGTCCGCTGAGCGTCTGCGAGGACTGAACGGCCCCGGTGCGCAGCACCTGGTCATCCGGGCTCGCGGAAAGCGAAGACAGCGAGTTGTAGAAACCCTGCATCAGACTGTTGAGGCCGCGATCGCCGGGCTCGCCGAACAGCGCCTCGACCTGCGCCATGCCGCCAAGCCGCGTGTCGAGTCCCGTGAGCATGCTTTGCTGCGTCACCAGACGGCGGTGCAGCAGGAGGTCGGCCGTGCGCTGGATGTTGCTGGCGTTGACCCCGCTGCCGATCGCCAGACCGCGCACCAGCACGGCCGGCGCGGCAGCGATGTTCACGTTCTGGCGCGAGTAGCCGGGCGTGCTGGCGTTGCTGATGTTGTGACCGATGTTCTCAAGCGCCGTCTGCGAGGCAAGCAGCGCCTTGAGTCCGGTATGAAGTCCGATTCCGCTCATGATCAGGCCTCCGCGTTGACCAGTTGTCCGCCTTCGCCCAGCGCCTTGGGGTCCTGCTGGTTCAGGAGTTCAGCGACGATTTCCTCTATCAGCTTGCGTTGCGCGCCGGCCAGCGCCGCAAAGCGCCGGTTTCTGCGCACGAGCGTTGCGCTCGAGCGCCGCAGGTCATCGCGCAGTTGGCTCAGGCGCGGCGGATGACCCGCGCGCTCGAGGATGCTGCTCATCGACAGGGCGCGTTCGTCCGCTCGGTAGAGGGCCGCAAACTGGGCGAAGAGCTTGCTGCGGCGGGCGTGGCGCTCCATCTGCGTGCGCAGCTCGCGATCCAGATCCTGACAGGCCGCGAGCAGCTCGCCCGAGCGGTTTGCGACGAGCGCTTCTTCCTGACGCTGGATGTGCCCCAGGATGCGGCGCTGGCCGGCCAGCTCCTCCTGTCCCCACGCTTCCAAGGCATTGATCAGGCTCTGCTGATTCATCACGGCTGCACTCCTTCGTTCTTCTGGATCAGGCGCTGCACGAAGTCGGCGATGTGCAGCGAGCCCTGCTTGGCGATCGACTCGCCCACGTGTTCGTCGAACCAGCCCCCGTAGACATCCGCTGCGGAGTCGGTGCCGAAGAAGCTGCCCGGAGAGGCGTTGCGCATCTCCTTGACGAGCATCGAGGCGAACATGCCTTCGAGCTTGCGGGCGACCTCGCCCGTGCGGTCCTCGTCGCCGTTCGCCGCCTGGGTGATGGACTTGAGGCGTGCATCATCGCGGCCGGTGAGCGCGGCGGCGCCCAGTTGCCTGCCGTCCATCGGCAGCTGCGCGGTGAGAGGGGCGGTGCGCACGGCTCACATCCTCCGGATTTCGGCCACCAGCATCCCGCCCGAGGCCATCGCCTGCAGGATGCTGATCAGGTCGCGGGGAGTCGTGCCGAGCACATTGAGCACGTCGACGACTTCGGAGAGCGTCACCGCTTCCGGAATCATGACGAGCGAATTGTTCTCCTCGTCGATGCGCAGATCCGTGCGCGGGTTGGTGGTCGTCTGGCCGTTCGAGAACGGACCGGGCTGGCTGGTCTGCGGTGTTTCAGCGATGGTGACCGTCAGGCCGCCCTGAGCGATGGCTCCCGGGCGCAGGCGGACATCGCCGCCCATCACGATCACGCCGGTGCGCTCGTTGACGATCACGCGGGCAACTGCTTCGGATTGAACTTCCTGGCGCAGCACCGCATCGAGATAGGCGGCGTGTTCGTGCTCGGGAAGATCGCCAGGCACCTGGATCTTGAGCGACTTGCCGTCACCCATGGCCTTGGCGCTGCCGGGGAAAAGCTTGTTGGTCGCTTCCACGACGCGCACAAGGTTGCCAAGGCTGTCCTGGCCCATGCGCAGGTCGAGGTAGATGAAGCCGTGCTCGCTGGCGAGCGCGGTGGGCACTTCGCGTTCGACTTTGCCGCCTTCGGGCAGCGTGCCGACCGTCGTGTGGTTCTTCTTGGCGCTGGCCGCAGCGCCTTCGGCCTGGAAGCCGCCGACCGTGATCGGACCCGAAGCGGTCGCATACACGTCGCGTCCGGTCATGTCGGTCAGTTCCGTGAGGCTCAGCGTTCCGCCCTGGAGGCTGGTGGCGTCACCGATCGTCGACACGGTGACGTCGATGCGCTGACCCGGCTTGATGCCCGAGGGAAGCACTGCTTCCACCTGGACGACCGCGATGTTCTTCGTGGCGAGGCTCTGCAGATCCAGCTTGATGTTGCGGGTCAGCAGCAGGTTGGAGAGCAGCTGCTTCGCCGCGTTGATCGAGTCACCCGTGCCGGCGAGACCGGTCACCAGCCCGATGCCGAGCACAACGTTGTCTTCCTGTCCGCGCACGCTGACGAGGCTGCGCACCGGTGTCGTCAGCTGACGGCGGGGAGCCACGGCGGGCAACGCATTCTGCCGCTCGCCCGTCACGATGATCGAGCTCGAGGCGCGCGTGGGCTGAGCCGGGGCTTCGACGCCGCGCGGGAAGAGGTCGACGGCGGTCGGCGCGGGAACCTGAGGGTCCTGAGTCGCAGAAGCCGCTTGCGTTTGGGCCGTCACCGCAGGAGCAGGGGCAGCGCTGAAGGCGGTGAGCAGAAGTGCGATGAGCATGGTTTGTTCTCCCCGTGTGATCAGAAGGGCCAGATCCAGGCAATGGCGTCATGAACGAAGGCACCCAGGCCTTTGCGGTTGGTGCTGTCCGTCAGCGGTCCGCTGCCCACGTAGGAGACCACTGCATTCGCAACGAGCTCGCTCGCCACCGAGTTGTCCGCGCCGATGTCGTAGCGACGCACGATGCCGGAGAACTCGATCAGCTTGGTTTCCTTGTCGATCCGGATCTCTCGGCGTGCGTTGACGACGAGGTTTCCGTTGGGGAGCACATCCACCACGACTGCGGTCACGCGAGCGGTGAACGTTCCCTTCTTCTTGTAGTTGGCCGTCCCCTTGAGACTGTCATCCGAGGTGGCTTCCAGCGCGGGCAGCGTGCCGAAGGCGTTGGGCTTCACGTTGAAGTTCGCCAGCTCGTAGTTGAGGTTCGTGCTCTTGCTGAGATCGGAAGACTCTTCGTTCTTCACGTCCTGCGATTCGTCGATGACGATCGTCACCAGATCGCCGATCTTCGAGCCGGTCTTGTTGGCGATCAGACCCACGGGGCCCTGCGCGGGATTGTAGATGGAGCCGCGACGCTGGTCGGGGCCTGCGTCCGCGGAGACGGCCGGCAGGCTCAGGGTGACGAGCAGGGCGAGCAGTGTGTGCTTGGTGTTCATGGTGCGTATGTTGCGGGGTTTCAGCGGGTTCCCAGATCGACTTCGACCAGACCGCGGCCGATCACGACGCCCGAGATCTCGCGCGACTTGTCGGCCGAGACGAGGCGAATGCGATCACCGGACATGCCATCGGCCTTGGCGATGGCTGAAGAGCGCGCGGTGATCGCGCCCTTGCGCACCTGGATCTGGACGGTCTCGCCGGACTTCACGAGGCGTGCGCGTTGCACTTCGCGGGCCGTCACCGTCGAACCGGCGGCCAGATCGACCTGAGCGACGGCCCCCAGCAGCGCGGGGCCGGAGAGCGGCTCAAGTCCGCCCATGTGACCGATGCGCGTGCGGCGCAGCTCGAAGTGCTCCGGACCGATGACATCACCGCGACGCAGGTCGCGGACCAGCACCGGGCGCAGCTCACTGAGCTCGACCTGGAAGTTGATCCACTGCGTGCTGTAGAGCGCGCCGTCGACCCAGATCTGAACCGGCACGGACCAGGCACCGGCGCGCTGCTCGCGCTTTTCGAGCAGGCAACGCAGTTCCGGAGCCCGTTGACCCGCCGGGATCTCGAGATCGGTGAGCGCGCTGGTCGGTGTCAGGATCGTCTCGCGGCCGGCAAACAGGCTGCGCAGCTCTTCTTCGGCGCGGGTCCGCAGCTCCGTGCCGCTGAGCTTCTGCGTCTGCGGAACGACGCGCACGACCTGCGCGCCTTCGATCTGCAGCTGCGTGCCTGGGAAGGCACCCTGCAGCTTCTGCTCGATCTGCCAGCGCTGCAGCGTCCGGGTGTAGCCCGGCGCGGGTGCCCAGCCGAGTTCGAGGGCCTTCACGCGTTCGACCAGTGCGGCATCGTCGCCGCGCACTTCGGCCAGTGCGCCGACCGAAAGCTCGGTTCCGCGAACGCGCGTTTCGGGTTGCAGGACGACGGTCAGGCCGCCGAGGAGAAGGGTTGTGATCATCATGATGGTTCAGCGCAGCATCTGGTTGACTTGCTGGAGCATTTCGTCGCTCGCGCGGATCGCGCGGCTGTTCACTTCGTAGCTGCGTTGAGCCACGATCAGGCCGACGAGCTCGTCGACCACCTGCACGTTCGAGCGTTCACGCTGGCCTTGGCGGATGATGCCGGTGCCTTCGAGGCCGGCCTGCGCCGAGACGGCGACACCCGATGCCGGCGTTTCACTGAACATGTTGCTGCCCTGCGCGCGCAGGCCGCCGGCGTTGGGGAAGCGCCAGACCGGGATGCGGCCGGCTTCCTGCGGCAGGCCCGCGGTGCTGGTCATGTACTCGATGCGACCGTCATCGCCGATCGAGACGCTGACCGCTTCCTTGGGGATCGCGGGCGCGCCATCGAGGATGAAGCCTTCGTTGGTGACGATGTTGCCGTCGCCGTCGAGGTGGAAATCGCCGTCGCGCGTGTAGCGCATCTCGCCGGAAGGCATGCGCACGCCGAAGAAGCCCTCGCCGACGAGCGCCATCGAATAGGTGCCGGAGCTCGGCTCGAGCTCGCCCTGGCTGAAGATCTTCGCGGAGCCGGCGACTTCCGTTCCGCTGCCGATCTGCAGCCCGATCGGATTGCGCTGGTTGCCGGCCGTCGCGGTGCCCGGCTCGCGGTAGGTCTGATAGAACAGCGCGCGGAACGACAGCTCGCTCTTCTTGAAGCCGCTGGTGTTCGCGTTGGCGATGTTGTTGGCGATCGTGTCGACCTGCAGCTGCTGGGCCTTCATGCCCGAGGCGGCGGTCATCAGTGCGCGATTCATGGTTTCTCCTGCGGGTTACGGTGTTTCAGGGGTCAGCGCGGCTGGTTCAGACGGCTGTAGGACTGTTCGACCGTGCGGATGATGTTGCTCGCGAGGTCGTAGTGACGCTGGACGCGGATCATCGAGACGAGTTCGTCGATGCTCTCGGTGTTGGCACGCTCGATCGCGCGCGCACGCACTTCCGCGGTCGGGGCCTGCTGTTCCATGCCCTGCGAGGCGCGGAAGTAGCCCTGTGTGTCGAGCTGCAGACGCTCGCGCGCGGCGAAGTCGACGAGCTTCAGGCGACCGATGTCGTTGGCGCCCTGACGGACGAAGCCGGTGCCGTCGATGCTGACTTCCTCTCCGACGGGGTTGAGCGTGCCGCGCGCTCCGTCCCACACGACCGCATTGCCGCTGTCATCGAGCAGCACGCCCTGCGGATCGAGGTGGAAGCGGCCGTTGCGCGTGTAGCCTTCGCCGGTCGGCGTCTCGACGGCAAAGAAGCCGTCGCCGAGCAATGCCAGGTCGAAGGGGTTGCCCGTGTCCTCGACCGGACCCTGGCTGAAATCGGTCCCGCTCCGGGTGACGATCTGACGGGTCGGGCGGCCGTTGTGCTGTGTCTCCAGCACGTGCTGGAAGGTCGCCGAGCGCTTGTAGCCCGGCGCCTGGATGTTGGCGAGGTTGGTGGCGATCGCGTCGAGGCGACGCTCGCCTGCGCTCATCGCCTGAACCGCGTTGCTGAGGCTGGTATCCATGTCCACCAGCCCCATAGCAAGCGGCCTGCCAACCACCCGGTATCAACGTAAAGCTATTCCTGAGAAGGCTTTAGAAATAAAGACGCGGTCCGGGCGGACCGCGTCGGCGAGCAATTTCTTCCAGGGTGGGAAAAGACTTCCAGGCGTTTTTTACCACCCCGGCTCAGGCTCAGACGATGTTGACCATGTCGCGCATCACTTCATTCTGAACGGTGATGACGCGGGAGTTGGCCTGGAAGCCGCGCTGGGCCTCGATCAGGTTCACGAACTGCTCGGCGGTATCGATGTTCGAGTTCTCCAGCGCGCCGCCCACCACCGAACCGGCAGCACCGAGGTTGCCGGAAGAGAGCACTGCGTTGCCGCTGTTGGTGCTCTGCGTGAAGAGGTTGTCACCGTACTGCGTGAGACCTTCGGGGTTCGAGAAGGTCGCGATGCCGATGGCACCCAGCGTCTGCGACTGACCGTTGGTGTAGAGGCCGATGATGCTGCCGTCGCCATCGACGGACATGCTGGCGAGCTCGCCGGCGCCGTAGCCGTTCTGCTCCTGCACCAGCACTTCGCCATCGCCGCCGAACTGCGTCAGTCCGGAGAATTCTCCGTCGGCACCCAGCGCCAGGGTCAGTGTCTGGGGGGAGGATTGACCGTTGAAGTACACCGTCACTTCCGGGTTGACGCCGCCCAGACCCGTGGGCGAGCCGTTGTCGTTGAAGAAGATGCCGGTGATCGGTGCGGACACCACGCTGCCTTCGGAATCGTCAACGCTCGGCAGGATGCTCCATGAGCCGTCCGCCTGACGCTCGAAGGAGAGCGTCATGGTGTGCGCCACGCCCGACGGGTCGAAGACTTCCATCGAAGTCGTCACGACGTCGGAGCCCGTGCCTTCGGTCGTGACCGTCATCGCATAGCGAGTCCAGTCCGTGGCCCCCACCGTGCCCGCTTCGTCCGAGATGGACAGCTGCAGCTGTGCTTCGCCGGCGGTGTCGGCGGTCACCACCAGTTGACCGGCGCTGTTCATCTCCACCGTCGCGCCCGCGAACTGCGCGTCGATGAACGCCACCAGATCGGCGATGGTGGTGCCATCACCGGCAGCACCGTAGGTGAACGTCGCATTGATCGGAGTGCCGTCCGCATCCACACCGCTGATCGCGATCGAGTCGCCGTCGACGTAGTCCGAGGTGTTGCCCGGCAGATCATTGAGGCTCGTGGTGCCGTTTGCGGCCGTTTCCGAGCCCGTGACGAGCGATGTCGAGATGCCGATCAGCGAAGCGAGATCGCGACCGGTGGTTCCCGAGGTCACTTTCAGGGTCGCGTCTTCACCCACTCCATCGCTGGTGATCATGACCTGACCCGAACCGTTGACGCTGGCGCTGACGCCATCGAGGGCGTCGATGGCCGTCGCGACTTCGGCGGCGGTCACGGAGCCGGTGACGCTGGTCACGCTGACCGTCTGCGGCGCGGAACCATCCACCGTGACGCGCATCGTCCAGGTTTCGCCGGCCGGAATCGTGAACGGACCGGAACCCGATGAGGTCAGCGACGCCGCGAAGCCCTGCGCAAGCGCATCGGCCGAGCTCAGCACTTCAGGCAAGGGACCCGTGACCACCTTGGGCAGGTTGCCGGCGATCTCCGCGCTGCTCGTCGCCTGAGGAGCGAGCATGGAGGTCGTGTCGAGCTGAATCGGCGAGCCGCTGGGATCCAGAACGAAGGAACCCGTGCGCTGGTCGATCAGGTTGTTCGCCGCATCGAGACCGAAGGTGCCCGCGCGCGTGTAGAAGTTCTGCGCGCCGTTGCGCACCGCGAAGAAACCGTTGCCCTGCAGCGCCACATCGAACACGCGGCCGGTGTTCGTGATGCCGCCTTGGCTGAAGCTGCGCGAAGTGCCCGCCACGCGCACGCCCTGACCGACCTGCGCCGGGTTGCGACCGCCGCGTCCGCCGTTGGGACCGGATGCATAGCTGAGCGTGCGCGCGAACTGGTCGCTGAACACGGCCTGCGAGCCCTTGAAGCCCGCCGTGTTGCTGTTCGCGAGGTTGTTACCGATCACGTCGATCCACGTCTGGTTGGCCTGAAGACCACTGAGGGCGGTGTAGAGGGAGCTTGCCATGTGTTGATTCCTTGTTGTGTGTGCGCGGGATCAGTTGGTGGTGGTGGACTCATCAGACGGGCTGTCGGTCGTTTCGCCGCCCTGTTCGGGGCCGAGAATCGTGGTGACATTGCCCAGCGGGACGTCTTCACCATCGATCAGGAGCGTGGCCATGCCGTCCTTGATCTTCACCTGGCTCACCGTTCCGGTGAGTTCCTGTTCGCTCTGCGGATCGATGTACTGCACCTGCTGGCCGATCAGCGCGCTCGATTGCGTCAGCTGCGCCATCAGGGCGTTGGACTGCTGCAGCACGGCGAGACCGAGGATGTTCTCGTTGAGCTGCTGCATCTGCTCCAGGCTCGAGAACTGCGCGAGTTGCGCGATGAACTGCTGGTTGTCCTGCGGCGCCATGGGATCCTGGTTTTGAAGCTGCGAGACGAGCAGCTTCATGAAGGCGTCCTTGTCGACGTTCGAGGCGGCCTGCTGACCCGCGGCCGCGCTCTGCGTCAGTGCTGTCGTATCGGAACTGCTCAGGCTGTTGACGTTCATCGTTTCATCACTCCTTTTCAGGCGTAGAGGTCCACTCCATCTGTTCGGGGCGCAAGGATCCGCGCTAGCAGCGCTTCTTCGCCGGCCGTGATCCCTGCGAGCGATTCACCACGCGGACGGCGGCGCGAGGCCTGCGCGAAGGACTCCTCGCGCGCCTGATCGCGGTTGCCAAGGCCCAGCTCCAGCTGGATGTCGTTGGTCTGCAGTCCCTGCTGCTGCAGCGTGTTGCGCAGCTCGGGCAGGTGGCGGGCGAGAGCCTCGAGCGTCTCCGGCCGCTCCGCGCGCACCAGCGTGCGCAGCTTGTCTTCTTCCATCTTAATCTGAACGGTCACCAGACCCAGCTCCGGCGGAGAGAGCTGGATCACTGCGCTGCGAGTGCTCGCGTTGAGGTTGATGCGCAGCTGCTGCAGGATGTCCGCCGCGCGTTCCTCGCGCGGCATGGGCAGGTGGGGACGCTCCGGAGCGGCGGCCTGCGGCTTGGCCTCGGGCACATCGCGTGCGGCAGCGGGGCGCGTGACGGAAAGCTCCATGCCGCGCAGGCCGGATTCCGACTGCGGGTCCATGTTCGGCAGACCTGCGCCGGGTTCGGCGGCCAGCTCGATCGCCTCGGCCAGAGCCACTCCTGAGTCCAGACCCAGGGCAGCCCCCTGCAGCGCCGACGCCTCCGGTGTCGGAACCGTTGAGGGCAAAGTCAGCAGGGGCACGATCGGCACCGACGGTACCGCCCCCAACCCTGCGCCCAGCTCGCCGAGCTGTTCGCTCGCCGGCTCCTCCGTTGGCGGCAGCGCCGACGCGAGAGCACCCGCGCTCACGAGGTCCTCGAAGCTCGCATTCGCCGTCGGGTTTTCCGCGGACGGCTCCACAGGACCCTCACCTGCCGGTGTGGCCCGCTTTTCGTTCCGGGGAGCTGGAAGGGACGGCCGTCCCGTGCCGGACGGCCGCCCACTTGCTTCCAAGGAACGGAGACTCGCTGAGTGCTCCATCGCCGACCCCTGTAGCAAGCCAGCTGCCAAGCTCTTGGAAAGGGTTGTAAAGTGCTTTGAAACAAAGGTTTAAGGCCATTGGTTCCATTCCCTCAGCTGGGCCGCAGGCGGCAGTCTTTTCCTCATCCGCCCAGTCTTTCCTTCCAGGTGCGAACAAAAATCCCAGGCCCCCCGTCCGTTCATCGGGCGGCATTGTCGCCCGGGAAAATCCCTTGAATGCGCACTCCTACGCAGGCCACAGCCTGTGGAAAAGGGGTAGGCTTCTTCGAGGGCTTTCTCGCCTCTGCATCCAACCTGACGTCCCTCACCGACCGGCCCGCACGGGGCAGGAGCCCTGCGCCGCCGGTCACCACACTCCATGAAGTTCTTCAAACTGCTGACCTCGTTCCTGCTCGCGGCCCTGCTCGGCGGAGCCGCCTTGGCGCAACATGCGCAGACTTCCGCAGTCGTCCAGCAACCCGGCAACGCCAACCGGGTCTGGGTCTGCAACAAGGACAATGGCACCGTCTCCGTGATCGATGTGCCCTCGGGCCTGATCGTGGCCGAAATTCCGGTGGGCGTGCACCCGCGCGCGCTGGCCTTTGACGCGACCGGCAGCCGCGTCTTCGTGGCCAACCAGCGCGGCAACGTACCGATCGACCGCAACTTCGTGACGCCGTTCAACGGCACCGAGCTGCGCGGAACCATCAGCGTGATCAACGTGGGTTCGCTCAGCGTCACGAACACCCTGTCCAACGTGGGTGTGGAACCGGTCGCCCTGACGGTGTCGCCCAACGGCAAGTTCCTCGTGGTCTGCGGCACGCGCAGCGCGACGCTGAAGTTCTACGACGCGAACACGCTCGCGCCGCTGTTCACGTTCCAGTACATGCGCGATCTGAGCAAGATCCCGGCCCCCTTCACCATCGCGGATGTGGATGCCAACCGCGACGGCGCAGCGGATGTCGGTGATCCGCGCGGCTTCGTGCTGCGCTCGGACAACTCGCGCCTCTATGTCACGCACCACAAGTCGCCGTATGTGTCGGTGGTCGACTTGACCCTCAACGCCGGCGGCCTGCCGACGGCAGCGACGCTGACGAAGAAGATCAACACGGATGACTACGCCTTCGACCCGGTGCTGAACCCGGTCAAGGTCCAGATCATCAAGAGCCAGGGCAAGCCGCGCTTCCTCGAGAACATCGCGCTTTCCCCCGACGGCACCCGCGCATTGATCCCGCACGTGCTGCACAACGTCAACCACGACGTGGGTCACAACTTCGGCCCGACGCTCGACGGTGCCTACGCCAACCGCGTCTACCCGGCCCTGACCGTGCTGGATGCGGTCACGAACACCTACGGTCAGGCCGGTGACAACTCGCTGCGTCTCCACAACGAGATCGCGGACACCAAGACCCCCGCCGAGTTCGTTCCCTTCGGCCGCGGCAAGCGCATGGCGAACGGCAACATCCCGACGCTGGGCGGCTCCGGCTCGCCCATCCCGGGCCAGCCGATCACCTTCGTGGTGAGCGGCATGCAGCCCGGCCAGTCGGCCAAGCTGCTGCTCGGCCAGACGCAGATGAACATCGCGCTCGGCAGCGCTGGCAATCTGCTCGTGGCGCCTCGCGTCAGCATCAACATGACAGGCAACACCGCGACCTACACGATTCCGGCCGGCCTGACGAACTTCGTCGGCATCGCGCAGGTGCTCGTATCGGATCCGCTGACGGGTGAGCAGGCCCTGTCGACGGGCGTCAAGTTCGTCACCGGCGCAACGGGCGTTGGCGTCAACAAGATGGGTCACCGCGCCGGACACCCCGGCTCGGTCGCCTACAGCCCCAGCGGCAACCAGGTGCTGATGCTCAACCGCGGTTCGGAGGACCTGTTCCTCTACAAGACCAGCGGCAACAACATCGAGCTGCAGTGCGTGTATCCGCCGCGCCACAACTTCCAGGCTCGCGCGCCCTTCGACCTGACCACGGGCATCGGTGACCTGCCGCTCAGCATGACGGTCGTTCCCGATGCGACCACGCCTCAGGATGATGCGCGCGTTTACATCATCAACGAAGCTTCGCGGAGCCTCTCGGTGCTGCGCGTCGACTGGACCACGGGCACCATCCATAAGCTGAAGGAGCAGATCCCGACGCACCAGGGCCCGGATGCCTTCACGCAGGACCAGCGCATCGGCCAGGAAGTGTTTGAAGATGCCTCGCGCCCGCAGACGGCCGGCAACTTCAACAACTCCTGCGCTTCGTGCCACTTCGACGGTGGTGAGGACGCCAACGTCTGGCAGCGCCCCGCGGGTCCGCGCAGCACGATGCCGGTCTACGGCGGCGCGCTGGGAACCGGTCTGATCCTGTGGAAGGGCGTGCGCCTCAACCTCGGCGAAACCGGCCCGATGTTCACCGGAGAGAACGGCGGAACGGGAGCCTTCACCGATGCGGAGCAGGCAGGCCTGCGCGCATACCACGAGATCATTCCCTTCCCGCTGAACCCCAACCTCAACCCGATCGGCAGCACCTACACGTCGCAGGCCGCACTCGGCAAGGACCTGTACTTCGGCACCAACGACACGGGCCTCAACCCGACGCTGCGTCACGCGGGCTGCGCGACCTGCCACCCGGATGCGGAGACGAACCCCGGCAACTTCCCGGGACCGCGCTTCTACACCGTGGACTTCCTCAACCCGATCCTCACGACGGGTGAGAACCTCGGCAACGTGGACCCCTCCTGCTTCTCGCTGCGCGAGAACATCGTGGCGGTCAACATCCGCAACGTGAACTCGGGTGCGGACGTGGACCAGGACGGCATCCCGGGCATCGACGTCGACCGCAACAGCGACGGCTACGATGACCGCGAAACCTACGCGGTCATGTACCCCGATGGCCACGACGATTTCCGTCGTGATGACGGCAACAGCTACCTGTGCCCCTGCGATCCGCTGACCGATCCCAACTGCGACGCGCAGAATCCCTTCATGCTGTTTGCCCGCGCTCCGCAGGCCTTCAGCGTTCCGCAGAAGCTGGGAGTTCAGGGCACTGCTCCTTACTTCCACGACCACACCAGCTACTCGCTGCGCCATCTGCTTGACCCGCAGTCGCAGGTCTCGAGCCCGATCTACGGCTCGCCGGCCTACACCGCCGTGGGTCAGGCCCCCTATGTCAGCGTCCAGAAGCACTTCAACGAAGTGCACGATCTGCGCGGACACGAGCAGTTCGTGCAGGGCGCTTCGAAGGTTCAGGTGACGCTGGTCTCCGGCGCCAACGTGGACAACGACATCGAAGCGATTCTGGCCTACATCTCCTCGCTGTGAGGAACCAACAGTCGCGCGCAAAGCGCGGCTGATACGAGAGCACCGCGGTCAAACCGCGGTGCTTTCTTTTTAACCCTGGTGCCGCTCGACGAGTTCGACGCCGCCATCCTCCCGACCCACGATGCGCGCGTGCGCCAGCCCGAGAAACAGGCCCGTCTCGACGATGCCGGGAATGGAATGCAGCGCGCGATCGAGCGACTCGGGATGAAGGATGCCTTGGGCGAAGCGACAATCGAGGATCGCGTTGCCGTTGTCGGTGCGGCAGGAAGCGTGGTTGAGGCGGCGCTCGATCGGATCACAGCCCAGCTCGGCCAGCTTGCGGGCGACGAAGGGAAGCGCAAAGGGCACGACTTCCACGGGCAGGGCGAAGGTGGTGCCCAGACGATCGACGCACTTGTTGGCGCCGACGACAACCAGCATGCGTCTTGCCAGCGATGCCACGACCTTCTCGCGCAGCAGCGCGCCGCCGCCGCCCTTGATCATCCGAAACTCAGGGTCGATCTCATCCGCGCCATCGATGACAAGGTCGAGTTCGCGCGCCTCAGCCAACTCCATGAGGGGAATTCCCCATGCGCGCGCCTTCTGCTCGGTATCGAGCGAGGTTGGCACGCCGCGCACGCGCAGCCCCTCACTGCGGATGCGCTCCGCGAGCCGCGAGAGCACGAAGTGCACCGTCGAGCCTGTTCCCAGTCCCAAGGTCATGCCATCGCGGATCATGTCCGCCGCGTGAGTGCCGGCCGCGCTCTTGGGATCGCTCATGCGCGCATCTTGACGCCCTGATGCGAACACTGGAAGCCTCGTGCAGGATCGGCTATCTTGAGAACCAGTCTCAAAATGATCCTGGATCTCTGCAAGCTCCGGCCCGGCCAGATCGCCCGATTGCACGCAGTGCAGGGGACCGGCCCCTTCCGCCGCCGCCTGATGGAGATGGGCCTGCTGCCAGGCACCACCGTGCGGCTCGTGCGCAGCGGGGCCGTGAGCGACCTCGTGGAGTTGGAGGTGCGCGGCATGCTGCTGAGCGTGCGGCGCGAGGATGCGCAGGGTCTCTCTGTGGAGGTCCCTTGACGCGCATTGCTCTCGCCGGCAATCCCAATGCGGGCAAGACCACGCTCTTCAACCGCCTGACGGGTTCGCAGCAGAAGGTCGCGAACTACTCCGGCGTAACGGTCGAGGTCGCGGAAGGTCGTTTCGTGCTCCCGCGCTCTGGCAGCGTCTCGATCCTCGATGTGCCGGGTTGCCATTCGCTGACGGCACGCAGTCGCGAGGAGGAACTCGCGATCGAGGTTATCGCGGGCCTGCCCCCTTTCCCACCGCCGGACCTCACGCTGCTGGTGATCGACGCCTCGCAGCTTGCACGCAGTCTGTATATGGCGCTGCAGGTGCTCGAGCTGCCCGGTCGCGTCGTCGTGGCCCTCAACATGAGCGACCTGCTGGCCGCGCGCGGCCTGGAGGTGGACGTGCGTGCGCTGGAGCGCGAGCTCGGCGTGCCCGTGGTGGCGATCTCCGCCCTGCGCAATGAGGGCATCGACGAGCTGCGCGCCGCGATGGATCGTGCGTTGCGCGACGAGCATGTCGGCGCGCGACCGCAGATCGACGAGCCGCAGGCGGTGATGAACGCCTTGGAACAGCTCCGGCCCCTGCTGCCGGCGGCGTGGAATGCCACTGACGTGCGCCGTGGGCGGGCTCTGGCTCGCTGGGCACTGCTCTCGCTGGAGAGCGAAGATGAGCTCGCCGGGATTCCCCAGCAACTGCGTCAGCAGGCGCTGAGTCTGCGCGCACAAGGCAGTCTCGACGAGGCCTTGATCCGTGCACGCTATGCTTGGATCGATGCGCGCCTCCCGGGCTGCCTGCGCATGCAGACACAGCCACGTGTCAACCTGACGGAACGCGTCGATGCCATCTTGCTCAACCCGGCCGTGGGTTTCGTGCTCTTCCTGGTGCTGATGGGAGTTGTCTTCCAGTCCCTGTTCAGCTGGTCTGATCCGGCGATCGGAGCCATCGAGACGGGCTTTGCCGCGCTCAGCAGTTGGTGTGAAGGCGCGCTGGCGCCCGGATTGCTGCGCGACTTCCTCGTGGGCGGCGTGATCGCCGGTGTGGGCAGTGTCGTGGTTTTCCTGCCGCAGATCCTGCTGCTGTTCCTCTTCATCGGAATCCTTGAGGACACGGGCTACATGGCGCGGGTTGCCTATCTCATGGATCGCATCATGCGCCTGTTCGGCCTCTCCGGCCGTGCCTTCGTGCCCATGCTGTCAGGCTACGCCTGTGCCGTGCCTGCGATTCTGGCGACGCGCACGATGGAGCGCGCCCGCGATCGTTACCTCACGATGATGGTCATTCCCCTGATGACCTGCTCGGCGCGTCTGCCGGTCTACACGCTGATCATCGCCACGCTGTTCCCGGCCAGCGTTGTGCTGGGCTTCCTGCCAGTGCAGGGACTCCTGATGGTCGCGATGTATCTGTTCAGCACGCTGATGGCCCTCGCCGCCGCCGCAGTGCTCTCGCGCACCGTGCTCAAGGGCAAGAGCCTCCCGCTGATTCTCGAGCTGCCGGCGTATCGCATGCCGCACTGGGGCGGCATCCTCCGCATGATGCTCCAACGCTCGCGCGCGTTCCTGGCGCAGGCCGGCGGGATGATCCTCGTCTGCTCGATCGTTCTCTGGGCCTTGCTGACCATCCGCTCTCCGTGGGCGGATGCGCCCGCCCCCGCGCTCTCCGAGCAGGGCACCGAAGCGGTGCGCGCCGAGGAGCTCCGCGCCAGCCTCGCCGGTCAGATGGGGCACGCCATCGAGCCGGTGATCGAGCCGCTGGGCTTCGACTGGAAGATCGGCGTGGGGCTGATCGGCGCCTTCGCAGCCCGCGAGGTCTTCGTCAGCACCATGGGCGTCGTTTACGGCGTCGGAGGCGAAGTCGACGAGGAATCCGCCTCGCTGCGTGAGAAGATTCAATCCGAACAGCGCAGCGACGGCACCCCGCTCTACACGCCGTTGATGGGGCTCTCCCTGATGATCTTCTTCGCGTTGGCCTGCCAATGCATGAGCACTTTGGGAGCCGTGTACCGCGAGACGAAGAGCCTGAAGTGGCCCGTTTTCCTGTTCGCGTACATGACCGCGCTGGCCTGGGTGGCGAGCTTCGTCGTGTACCAGGGCGGGCGCGCGCTCGGCTTCGCCTGAATCAGTTGCCGCGCAGCAACTTGAGGAAGTCCGCTTCGGACAGCAGCCCGTCGTTGCGTCGCAGGATCGCACCCGTGGCCGGATCCACGACGCAGTAGATCGGGGCCGCATAGGACTTCAGCAGATCCTTCTGGATCTTCCGAATGTCCTGCTTGCGGCTGCCGTCGTAGTGCAGCCGCGCTTCGATCATCTTCGAGAGTTCACCGGCGACCGCCGGTCTGGGGAAGATCTCTTCCTCCATCTGACGGCAGTTTACTCATGTGTAGCCCGTCAGGTTGAGCAGGACGAGCTTGTTTTCCTGCCGCCCCTTGGCGAGCGCTCCCTCGTAGTCATCGATCACCATGGCCCACTTCGGACCGCTCTGGCCCGCTTCGCCCGACATCGCGATGCGGTTGGAATACGGCGGGATGATCGCGGTCATGATGCGATCCATGCGGTTGCCCATCGCACCGTAGAGGCAGTATGCAGAGATCAGCAGGAATACCAGCGCGCCGACCATGCGACCGGGCGTGATCGGTTCGGTGTTCTCATCCTTCAGGCGGAACACTCCGAACAGATACAGGGCGCCGGCGAGGAAGATGCCGACCCACAGGATGAGGAACAGCTCGCGCGAGAGCCACTCCCAGCCCCACACCAGATCGACGTTGGAGAAGAACTTGAGCGCGGCCGCGATCTCGATGAAACCCAGCGCCACCTTGAGCGTGTGCATCCACTCGCCGCTCTTGGGGATGCTCTTGGCCTTGGCGGGGAGCATCGACAGGAAGACGAAGGGGATCGCCATCGTCGCCCCGAACACCGCCATGCCCAGCGCCACCCGGCCGAGTCCGCCGCTGGAAGCGCCCGTGGACAAAAGCGTGCCGACGAACGGCGCCGTGCAGGTGAACGAGGTAACCACCAGCGTCGCGCCCATCAGGAAGACACCGCCCATGCCGCCCTTGCGCGAGGCATTGCTCGCCATGTTGAGCAGGAAGGCCGGAGGTTGCATGTTGATCGCGCCGAACAGACTCAGGGCGAAGTACACGAACATGGCGCCGATCACGATGTTGGTGACCGGGTGCGCCGCGAATTCGATGATCGGCGGCCCGACGACCACACCGATCAGCACAAAGGTTCCGATGATGCCCACTCCGTACGCGATCGACAGCGGCAGCGTGCTCGACTGGCGCTGGGCGGCCTGCTTGGTGAAGTAGCTGATCGTGATCGGAATCATCGGATAGGTGCAGGGCATCAGCAGCGTGAAGATGCCCCATCCGATGGCGGAGAGGAGGAACAGGCCGAGGCTGAAGTCTTCCTGCTTGGGTTCTGCAGGCTTTTCTTCCGTCGGCTTGCGGTCGACCGGCTTCTCGTCCGCCGGTTTCGAGTCAGCAGGCTTGCGGTCGATCGGCTTGGTATCCGCAGGCTTGCTGGCCGGGAAGGCCGCGAACAGCGCATCGGGGCCGGCCCCGCCGTAGACGAGCTCCTCGTCGTAGGGAATGCAAACGCCATCGTCCTGACAGGTGAGGCCGGCGATCGTCGCGCTCAGGTCCTCCAGCTTGGCATCGGCCGACTTGCGCATACCGCGTGCATAGAGCGCGAACGTGCCCTTGTGCTCGTAGATCGTGAACTTCTCGTCCCCGAACTCCTGAAGCACCTTGATCGGCTGGGGATAGATCACGGCACCGACATCAAAGCCGCCCGCGTCGAACTCCACCGTCGTCGGCAGACCCGTTGCGCCCTCATCGCCCATCTCCTTCGCAGTCGGCCCGTGGTACAGGTGCCAGGCGGGTTCGACGGTGACCTCGACGGCAATGCGCAGCTCCTCACCCTCCAGACGGGCAAAGAGTCGGGAGGCGGCCTTCATGTCTTGGGCCATCAGCGGGCTGCTCAGCAGGAGCAGAACCAGCCAGCCGAGCCAGTGGATCGCGTGTCGCTTCATGGGGGTCTCTCTATGGTATCCAACGGCGGCTGTACGACCTCATGCCGCCTCCGGCGCGTTTGGATTCCGTACGGAAGCGGGGCTCGGCGTTGCCTATGCTCTTCAGCGCCATGCAACCCTTGATCCTGACCTCCTCGCTGTGCGTGCTCGCCGCCTCCGTGCTGCTGACCGGACCCTTCGGGCAGAAGCCGGAAGATCCCAAGCCGACCCCGACCCGCGGTCAGGAGAAGGAGATGGACCGGATTCAGCGTGACCTGCAGGGTCTGTGGAAGCTCACGGCCATGGATTGGCCCATGCTGCGCGAGGTGGCGACGGAGCAGGTGGCGTACTGCCTCGTCAGCGGCAACGTGCTCTCGATGGAGTTCCACATCATCGTCAAGGGCCCCGATCAGCGCACGGAGCAGACCATCTTCGACTCGGGCATGTGGCGCTTCGAGATCGCCGAAGCCAACCGACTGATGCTGACGTCGATCATCGGATCGTACCTTCGGCCCGAGGATCCCAACGTGCTCTGGTCGCCGTTCGTCGGCAAGGCCAATCGCCTGGAGTTCCGCGCACCCGGCTCGACTCACCGCTACGACGTGCAGTTGCTCGGCGACAAGCTGATCCTGACGCACGCCAAGGGACAAAAGCTCACGTTTCAGCGCGCACCGATCGGGGCCAACGAGCGACGCGATGCCTACGGTCGCGTGATCCCGGAGAAGGAAACGGAAGCCAAGTAGCGATCAGCGCTTCTGCTCCGCTGCCTCGACAAGCAGCTCCAACCCGACAATGCGCACCCTTTCACCCTTTGGGGTCGTGCGTGAGCCGAGGTTCCAGGCGATCTGGTCCCTGTGCTTCAGTCGTGCGGCGACACGGCTGCGTTCGCTGGTTACCTCGGGCAGGCTGATCTCGATGGCGGACTGCCCGCTGGAGAGAACCTCGATTTTCGTGGTGCGCACCGGCCTTTGCAGCTCTGCGAACTCCGCCTCGAGTTCGACCCCGTACCTAGTATCATCCAGTCGCAGCACGCTGGCTTCGATCCGCAGGCCCTCCCATACCAGTCAATGCCGCGGCTTGAGCTTGTCTCCGTCGCCTTGAACGTCGGTGACGAACAGGTGCTCCTCTCCCGTGGAGAGTGAGGCTCGCTGCGCGGCGGAGAGCCTGAGCTTGGGCGCCATCAGGACGAGATCGGATTGTTTGCGCAGCCGCACAAGCTGTTCCAGGTCGCTGAGCTTTGCATCAAGGCCCTTGGGATCCGCTTCGTAAACGGTGAGGCACAGCGTGTAGACCTGTGCTTCCTTCTCCTGCACGGCAATCAGCTGCTGCATCCGCTTGTGCGCCTGTGGAACCGCCGCGAGTGCGATCCTGTCCGCCCGCGTAACGCCGAACAGGCATTCGTCCTCCGAGAAGGCCTCGCTGGAACCGTCCGGTTGCAGCACCCAGCGTTGCAGCAAGGCCGAAAGTGCTTGGCTTTCCGCAAGAGAGGACCGCTCGGCGGTCACCCACGGCGTCACAGGGTACTGAATCAGACGCACATCGCGTCCTTGTTCGGTGGCTTGAGGGTTCTGCAGAACTACTGCCAGAAGCAATGCTGTCGCGATCATCGGTACTGTCTCCGTTCTTGGACTACTTCGAGGCTGAATGTGACCCCGTCACCGGCGGTGGTGGTGGACAGGCGCTCGACGCGGCTTGGCGCAGGCTGGTGCACACCCGCGGCACCCCGGGAGATTTCCACTGTGATGAGTTCACCGGCCTGGAGCTCCGTGTCGCTGATGAGGAATCGTGTCAGCACGACCGCGAGGATCATTGCGCCGCCCAAGATCCATGTGCGGCGCAGCCTCTGGCGACCGCGGTAGAGGTGCGACTTGACGGTTCCGCTGGGCATCCCAATCTCCGCGGCAATCTGAGCGATGCTCTGCCCACGGTGATGATGCCGCAGAAGACACCCTCGCTCGGCGGGATCGAGCTTCTCGAGAAGCATCCCGAGTTCCTCCCGCACTGCAAGCGCGTCGATCTCTCCCGTTTCACGCGGCGGCGGCTCCACCCGTTGGCGGTTGCCGTGCGCACGTCGAAAGTCACTGAGCGCCGAGCGCGCCGTCTGATCCAGCCAAGGGCGAATTGGACGGGCCGGATCAAGATGCGCTCGCGAACGCCACGCTCTCAGCAGCGTCTCCTGAACCAGATCGTCGGCTTCCGCGCCGGCAGCGCGCCGTAACCACCTACGCAGACGCGGCAGCTCCGCCTGAAGCCGTGCCGCGAAATCGTCGTCGGAGGGTGCGTCTGTCATGGTTGCGCAAAGTAGCCTCTACTGATCTCCCGCCTCCCTGGTTGCAAAAAAACAGCCGCCCCGCGTTCGCACGCGGGGCGGCTGTTGCGTTGGCACGCTCAGGTGATCAGCACTGGCTGAAGCCGCAGCTGTGGCACTTGACGCAGCCTTCTTCGAACGAGAGGTTCGAGCTGCAGGCCGGGCACTTCAGCTTGTACTGGCTGGAGTTGCGCGGAGCGCTGCTGGCCTTCTTGACCGGAGCGGCTTCGGCCACGGCGGCCTCGGTCATCTCGCTGCGGGGCGTGAAGTTGGTCTTGGTCATGTCCGGAGCGGCGCCACCGAGCAGCAGCGCGTGCAGACCCGACTGGTCCTTGGCCTGGAGGTAACGGGTCAGCGCCACCGCGAGTCCGTCAGCCAGCGACATGATGCGGCCATCCTTGGTCGGGACCGAGAGCGAAGAGCCGATGCCCTCCAGCTGCTTGATCGCCATCTTCAGCGAGCCGTTCGAGCGCAGCCACAGCGAGAGGATGCGGCAGATCGCCTCGAGGTCGGAGTTGGCCACATCGCCACCCTTGCCGAGCTGCGCGAAGACTTCGCGTTCGCGGCCCGAGATCGGGTCGACGGTGACCTTCACGTGCATGTTGCCGAAGGGCGTCATCTGACGGATGCGCAGGCAGCTCATGATCTCCGGCAGCTTGACCGGGCTGAGTTCCTGCTGGCCCTGATCGTTGGTCGACATGCGCAGCGTGTCGGCCACCGGTGCGGGTGCGGCTGCCGTGGTCGCTGCGGGAGCTTCCTCCTGCTTGGCTTCCTCGGTCTTCTTGCCGTGGTTGGAGTTCTTGAGGGCCATCGGCTGCATGTCACGGCACCCATCGCGGTAGACCGTGACGCCCTTGACGTCCTCGTCGATCGCCAGCTCGAAGATCTGGCGGACATCCTCGACGCTCGCTTCGTGCGGGAAGTTGATCGTCTTGGAGATCGAAGAGTCGCAGTGGCGCTGGAAGGCCGACTGCATCTTCATGTGCCAGAACGGCGAGATGTCGTGCGCGGTGACGAACACGCGGCGCAGGTCTTCCGGGATCTCGGGGCGGTGCTGCAGCGAGCCATGCTCGACGATGTCGTCGATCATCGCGTCGGAGTAGAAGCCCTGCTGCTTCGACACCTGGTCGAAGACATAGTTGACTTCGCGCATGATCGTCGGCTTGCCCTGGTTGTCCTTCATCACCTGACGGATGAAGGCCAGGCTGAACATCGGCTCGATGCCGCCCGAGCAGTTCGCGATGATCGAGATCGTGCCGGTCGGGGCCACGGTCGTGGTGTAGGAGTTGCGCAGACGGCGGCCCTGCTTCTCCCATTCCGAACCTTCCCAGGCCGGGAAGACGCCGCGCTCTTCGGCGAGCAGCTCGCTCGCGTTGTGCGACTCCTCATTCATGACCTGCATGATCTTCTCGCCGAAGGCGCAGCCCTCGGCCGAGTTGTACGAGATTCCCAGCCTGTACAGCGCATCCGCGAAGCCCATCACGCCCAAGCCGATGCGACGCGTCGTCTTCGACATGCTGTCGATCTGGGGCAGCGGGTACTTGTTGACCTCGATGACGTTGTCGAGGAAGCGCGTGGTGGTGTGGATGATCGACTTGTACTCATCCCAGTCGAAGCGCGCGTTGGCGCCCTCGCCGCGCACGAGCACGCCGAGGTTGATCGAGCCGAGGTTGCACGAGTCGTAGGGGTGCAGCGGCTGCTCGCCGCAGGGGTTGGTGGCTTCGATCAGGCCAACGTTCTTGATCGGGTTGCGATCGTTGACGCGGTCGATGAAGACGACACCCGGCTCGCCCGTCTGCCAGGCGTGCTGGATGATCATGTTCCAGACTTCGCCGACGGACCAGAACTCGCTCGTGGCCTCGCCCTTCTCGTTGCGCTTCTCGAGCTTGGACCACTGCTTGGTGCGGGGGTTCTGCACCTGGTGCGGGGTCTCGGGCTTGTTGCGCAGCTCGTTGAGGAAGCGGTTGGTGACCGTGATCGAGATGTTGTAGTTGGTCAGCATCCCGAGGTTGTCCTTCATCGTGATGAACTGGACGACATCGGGGTGATCGACGCGCAGGATGCCCATGTTCGCGCCGCGGCGGAACGCGCCCTGCTGGATGGCGTCGGTGGCCTTCGAGAAGACTTGGATGAAGGACAGCGGGCCTTCCGTGGTGCCGCCCGAACTGCGAACGAGATCACCCGCAGGACGCAGGCGCGAGAAGCTGAAGCCGGTGCCTCCGCCGGCCTTCTGGATCAGCGCCGTCGCCTTGATCGAGTCGAAGATGCCTTCGATCGAGTCCTCCACCGGCAGCACGAAGCAGGCCGAGAGCATCCCCATCTCGCGGCCGGCGTTCATCAGGGTCGGGCTGTTCGGCATGAACTGGACCCGTGCCATCAGGTCGTAGAACTCGCGCGCCACCGAGAGGGCGCGGGTCGGCGTACCGCCGGGGAACTTGAGCTCGCCCTTGGCGATGTGCGTAGCCACGCGCCAGAACATCTCGCGCGGGGTCTCGCAGACCTTGCCCGTGTTGCTGTCCTTCTTGAGGTAGCGGCGCTCGAGCACCGTCACCGCGTTCGAAGTCAGCATCGGATCGGGCAGATCCGCCGGCGGCGCAATGGCTTCGAGCTCGGCCATGGCGTCCATGGCGCTCTGGGGCTGCTGGGCCGTCGGTTGGGACTTGGTCATCGTCAGAGCGGTGGGCTTCATTATCCGGGGATGCGGGTTTCGCTGGGGGTCTATCGGAGGCGGTTGGAAGGCGTGCGGGGGCGGCTGGACTGTGCCGCACGCTGTTCCGTGCGCCGCGCTCCAACCGGGTCTATGCTCCTAAGTTGTTCAGGAGTAAGGACTTATCTACCATGCCCAAGCACGAGAGGGCAGGGCCCCCTCGCTCTCTCGAGCAAGGAGGGATTCAAGGTAGCATGAAAGCCCTTTTCAAAAAAAGGTTGTCTCGACAACCACTAGGGGTTGTGGTTACTCGACTTACGGGGCCACTAGGAATTGCGTCAGCCTGAGCCCCCGGCCGTCCGACCCCGAGACAACCCGATCCGCTGAAGGGCCTGTCGGGCCTCGGGCAGGCCGGCGAGCGTGGTCAGCAGCGCATAAGCACCGATCGCGACCCCGATCCCAAGGGTCAAAGACAGCGCGGAACGGCGGTCGTCCGCTACGAAGTTCCAAACCCAAAAACCGATGCCCACCGAGGTCAGCGCGCAGAGCAGCATTCGCGCGACGCGCCACAGCCGCTCACGCAGTCGCGTGCTGGTTCCAAGGTGCCTCTGGATGACCGGAAGCAGTAAAGCCAGGTTTAACCAGGCACCAAAAGCGCTCGAAAGTGCGATTCCGAGGACATCGAGGTTCATTATCGGGACAAACAGCCAGTTGAGGCCGATCCCCAGCAGCAGAACCCACACCGAAACGCGCACCGGTGTTCGCAGGTCCCCCACCGCGTAGCAGCAACGCGCCATCAGCCCGACGGCTCCTGCCGGGATGACCGCCACGGCCAGACCGCGCAGGGCCGCTGCACCTCGCGTGACACCCTCGGCTCCGAAGGCCCCGTGCTCGAAGCACACGGCCATCACGGGTTCGGCGAACACGAACAGGCCGACCGCGGCCGGCAGCGCCACATAGACCACCGCCAACTGCGTGTCGGCGTGCAGGCGTCGCAGCTGCTCGCGCTGCCCGGCCTGGCCCAGCGTGGCCATCGCCGGAAAGACGGCGCTGGTGGCGGCGACCGCCACCAGGGACAGCGGCAGCTGCTGCAGCCGCGTCGCGTAGTAGAGGATCGACGGTCCGCCGTCGGCTAGGAGTCCTTCGGCCATCAGGCCGCCGATCATCACGTTGATCTGGTAGACAGCCGCACCGAAGGCCAGCGGCAGCGCGCCGCGCCACACGGCCCGCACGCGCGCGTCGAGCGCGGAAGGAGGCGCACCGGGTGTCCCTGTCGATCTACCACACAGTCCGGTCTTGAACAGGCCGGGCAGCTGCACGATCACCAACAGGCCTCCGGCGACCAGCAGATACCAAGCCAGCTCGCGCGCCATGTCGAACTGGCGTTCGTATTCCTGAGCGGGTTCGACGACCGGATGGTGAGCGATCACGAGGAACAGCGCCGCGATCCACCACAGATTCATCAGCACCGGCGCCAGCGCCGTGCTCGCAAAGTGTCCGCGCACCTGCAATGCGCCGCCCAGCACCGCGGCGAGAGCGACAAAGACCACAAACGGCATCATGCGCAGCAGAAGCTCGCGCACTGGGCCAGGGTGATCGCCCAGCCACTGCCAGCCCGTGACAGGCATCACATCCGGCAGCAGCCACGCCAGCAGCATCACACTCCCGGTGACCACCACGCTTGCGATCAGCACAAAGCGCACCAGGCGCCAGAACAGCAGCCGGCCGGCCGCTTCACCGCGCTCGGCATCCTCCTCGGTCAGCGCGGTCTGGAGCGAGGTGGTCATCGCGCCTTCGCCGAGCAGACCGCGGAACAGATTGGGCACGCGCCAGGCGGTCACGAAGGCATCGTTGATCGCCGAGGCGTGACCGAACACCGAAGCGGCAATGCTCTCGCGCACGAAGCCGGCGATACGCGAGAGCAGAGTCAGACTCGAGACGAGCAGCGTGCGTGAGAGCAGCTGGTTGTGCCGGGAGAGCGTGGCAGGGGGCGGAACGCTCATGCCGGAGCCGTCGGACTCAGGGCAGCAGCTCGCCTGCGATGCGCTGCACGGCCTTGCCGTCGATCTGGCCCTTGTACTTGGCCATCAAGGGCTTCATCAGCATGCCGATGTCCTTCTTCGAAGTGATCTTCAGCTCTGCGATCGTCGACTGGATGATCGCGCGCGTCTCCTCTTCGCTGAGGGCCTTGGGCAGATAGGACTGCACGATCACCTGCTCGGCCTTCTCCTTTTCGGCCAGCTCCGAGCGTCCCGCCTTGGTGAACTCGTCGATCGACTGCTGGCGGGTCTTCACGGCCTTGAGCAACACGTCCTGCTCGATCTCGGGCGTGATCGTCTTACCCTCCTGAAGTTCGAGGCGCTTGAACTCCGCGAGGATCAGACGCAGCACGTCGCGCACCAGCTCGTTCTTGGCGAGCATGGCCTGCTTGAGATCGACTTCCAGCTTCGCTTTGAGGCTCATGGCGTTCACTCCTCGTCGTTTTCCGGTCCGGGCAGATCGTCCTCGGGCAGGTCCGGTTCGGGCTCCTCGGCCTCGTCTTCCGGCTCGTTCGCATCTTCGTCGCTGCCCGAGTCCATCACGATGGCCGGAGCGGGGCGGTTGGCGGCCTCGTGCGCGTAACGCTCGAGGTCGTCCTCCGAAACCACTTCGATGGCAACAAGCTTGTCGCCGTCCTTGAGGTTGATCAGCGTCACGCCCTGCGTGTTGCGGCCGATCTCGGAGATCTCCTTGCTGGGCGTGCGCACGAGCATGCCGGTCTGGGTGATGAACAGCACGTCATCGCCTTCCTTGGCGAGCGCGACGCCGACCACGCGTCCATTGCGGTCCGTCGTCTTGATGTTGATGACGCCCTGACCGCCGCGACCCTTGATCGGGTATTCCTCGAGCGGCGTGCGTTTGCCGTAGCCTTGTTCGCAGGCCGTGATGATCGTGCCGTTGTTGGCGGTCGCCACGACGAGGCCGACCACATAGTCGTCGCCCATCAGGCGGATGCCGCGCACGCCGAAGGAGGTCCGGCCCATCGAGCGGGCCGCCGCTTCGTCGAAGCGGATCGCCTGACCGTCGGCCGAGCACAGCACCAGCGTGTCGCCGGGCCTGCTGAGGCCGACGCCGACGACCGCATCGCCATCCTCGAGCAGGATGGCTCGGATGCCACCCTTCTTAGGACGCGAATAGGCCTCGAGCTTGGTCTTCTTGATGGTGCCCTTGCGCGTGGCGAAGAACACCGAGCTCTCCTTGTCGAACTCCGGGACACGCAGCACGTTCGTCACGATCTCGCCCTCTTCCAGTGGCAGGAGGTTGTTGATCGCGCGACCCTTGCTCGTGCGCGCCGCTTCGGGCACCTGATAGACCTTGAGCCAGTGCACCTGGCCGCGGTTGGTGAAGCAAAGCAGGTAATCGTGCGTTCCGGCCGCGAAGAGCGACTTCAGCACATCGCCTTCCTTGGCCTCCGAGCCGATGATGCCGCGGCCGCCGCGGCCCTGTTGACGGTAGGTGTCCAGCGCCGTGCGCTTGATGTAGCCGTCCTGCGAGACGGTCACCACCATCATGTCCTTCTGGATCAGCTCCTCCATGTCGAAGGAACCGTCAATTTCCTCGGCGGAGATCTCGGTGCGGCGCTCGTCGCCGTAGCGCTGCTCGATCTCATCCAGATCGGTCTTGATGATCGCGACAACGCGGGCATCGCGCGCGAGGATGTCCTTGAGGTCGGCGATTTCGGCGACCAGCTGGTTGAACTCCTCCTCGAGCTTTTCGCGCTCCAGGCCGGTCAGCGCGCCCAGACGCATGTCGACGATGGCCTGCGACTGGCGCTGCGAGAGGCTGAAGGCGCTCATCAGCGCGTTCTTGGCCTCGTCGCGGTCCTTCGAACGGCGGATGATCGCGATCACTTCGTCGATGCGATCCACCGCGATGCGCAGACCCTCGACGATGTGCTTGCGTTCCTCGGCCTTGCGCAGCAGGAAGGCCGTGCGCCGGCGGATGACTTCCTTGCGGTGACGGATGTAGGCGTCCAGTAGACCGCGCAGGTTCAGCGTCTTCGGCTGACGATCATCGATCGCCAGGTTGATGATGCTGAAGGTCGTCTGCATCGGCGTGTACTGGAAGAGCTGCTTGACGATGACCTCGGGGTCTTCGCCCTTCTTGAGCTCGATCACCAGCCGCATGCCGTCGCGGTCGGATTCATCGCGGATGTCGGAGATGCCGGTGATGCGGTCATCCTTCACGACCTCGACGATCTTCTCGATGATCGCCGACTTGCGCACCTGATAGGGAATCTCGGTGACGATGATCGCCTGCTTGGTGCGCAGATCCTCGACGTGGTACTTCGAGCGCACGCGCACGAGACCGCGGCCGTGCAGGTAGGCCTGCAGGATGCCGCTCTTTCCCATCACGATGCCGCCGGTGGGGAACTCCGGGCCCTTGACGATCTCGCACAGCTCGCCGATCGGCACCGAGGGCCGGTCGAGCACGATGCGCAGCGCCGCGCAGATCTCGCGCAGGTTGTGCGGCGGCAGCGAAGTCGCCATGCCCACCGCGATGCCTTCCGAGCCGTTGCAGAGCAGGTTGGGGAAGCGGCTCGGCAGCACGATCGGCTGCATGCGCGTGTTGTCGTAGTTGGGCTCGAGGTCGACGGTCTCTTTGTCGAGGTCCGCCATCAGCTCGACCGCGATGCCGGACATGCGCGCTTCGGTGTAACGCATGGCGGCCGGCGGATCGTCATCGATCGAACCGAAGTTGCCCTGGCCGTAGCGGCGCGGGTCGCGGGGATGACGGCAGCGATCGAGTCGCAGCCACAGGCAGAGGAGGCGGCGCACGAGAGCTCGATCCGCCGTCAAACGGAAATCCGAG
>SXGT01154343.1_pt1 | contig 42752 bp, 36 predicted proteins | sample 3176221 | NCBI WGS metagenome assembly SXGT01 (sample SAMN11356862, study PRJNA531348) | freshwater metagenome | isolation source: freshwater sample F1-120 | place: China: Fuxian Lake, Yuxi | collected 2017-12-25
CATCGCCGCCTTGGCGCAGATCGCGCCGTTGATGCCCTCGGGCTCCGTCTTGCCTGTGATGCTGACGATGCGGCCCCACTTGCGCGCCATCATCTGGTCGAGCAGCTTGTGCGTGAGCTGGCGCTGGCGCGTGAAGTTCAGCGTCATCGCCTCGTTCCACTGCGCGTCGTCGGTGTCGAGCCTGAACTTGCGCGAGCCGCCGGCATTGTTGACGAGGATGTCGACGCTGCCGAGGCCTGCGAGCGCCGCCGCGGCGATCCAGGCCGGCGCGTCATCGGCCATGAAATCGCATTCGACGATCACCGGCGCCGCGCCGCCCGCTTTCTGGATCCCGGCGGCGACTTCGTCCAGCAGGTTGCGGCGCCGCGCCACCAGCGCGACGCGGACGCCTTCCGCGGCCAGGGCTTCCGCGATGCCGCGCCCGATGCCGAGGCTGGCGCCCGTGACGAGCGCGGTCTTGCCGGAGATGCCGAGGTCCATGGCTGCCGCTCAGGTGAAGAAACGCTCGCCATCGTACTTCGGATCGGGCTCGCCGCGGACCAGCAGCGTGCCGCTGACGCGCGCGACCGGCGCACCCTCGAGCGTTTCGATCAGGCCCTGCGAGAACATGTAGTTGCGCGTGACGCGCAGCACCTGCACGGTCATCTGCACCCAGTCGCCGGCGCGCGCGGGGCCGATGAAGTCGCTGGTCACCGACAGGGTCGGCAGGAAGCGCCGGGTCTTCGCGATGATGTTCGAGCACAAGGTGAGGCCGACGTCGGTGAAGGCGAGGATCATGCCGCCGTGCATGGTGCCCATCGAGTTGCAGTGGCGCTCGTCGACGCGCAGGCCGAGCGTCGCCGCGCCGTCGGCGCGGCGCACGTGGAACGGGCCGTTGTTGACGAGGAACAGGCTCGTCGACAGGTCGATGCGGACGAAGCCCTGCGGAACGGCCGGCGCGGCAGGTGGCGTGGACATGCGGGAGCCTACTTCGGGACGAGGTGTCTTTCGCACCAGGCTGCGCTGGCGAGCGTGCGCTGGTCGTCGCCGATGCGGCCGACGACCTGCAGGCCGAGCGGCAGGCCGTTGGGGCCCTTGCCGCAGGGCACGTTCACCGCCGGCCCGTGCAGCAGGCTCCAGATGCGGTTGAACACCGGGTCGCCGGTGGCGTCGATGCCTTTCGGCGCCTCGCCGGGCGCGGCCGGGACCACGAGCGCGTCGAAATCGCCCAGCGCGTTGTCGAGCAGGCGGCGGCAGCGTCGCGCCAGCGCCATCGTGCGTTCGTACTCCGCGAACGGGATCTCCCAGCCGCCGTCGAGCTGCTTGCGCAGGCGCTCGCGGATCTGCTCCGGGAAGCGGCGATGTTCGTCGGCGAGGCAGCGCGCCATCTCGTAGTCCCAGATCACGCCCTGCGCCTCGGCGAGGCCGTCGAACGGCGCGGGGAGTTCGACCTCTTCGCCGAGTTCCGCGGCGACCTTCTCGAACAGCGCCTGCGTCTCGGGCAGCGCGGCATCCCATTGCGGCGTGCGGCAGAAGCCGAGGCGGGGCGAGCCGGTGTCGAGCCGTCGCAGGTCGTCGCGCCGCGTCAGCGCCGACACCAGGTCCGCGGCGTCCTGCACGCTGTTGGCGAACACGCCGACGGTGTCGAGGTTGTCGGAGATCGCCTTCACGCCGACGCGCGGCAGCGTGCCGAAGGTGGGCTTGTAGCCGACCACGCCGCAGAACGCCGCCGGGCGGATCACCGAACCCGTGGTCTGCGTGCCGAAGGCGGCGGCGACCATTCCGGCGGCGACGGCAGCAGCCGAACCGGAAGACGAGCCGCCGGGAGTGTGCCCGGCGTTGTGCGGGTTGGTCGTCGGCCCCGGCGGGAACGTGGCGAACTCGGTGGTCACGGTCTTGCCGAACACCAGGCCGCCGAGGGCGCGCGCCATCGCCACCACCGGCGCGTCGGCGCGCGGCTGGTGGCCCTTGTAGATCGGCGAGCCGTACTCGGCCGGCCAGTCGTGCGTGTCGATGACGTCCTTGACGCCGATCGGCACGCCGAAGAGGGGCCCGCGCGCGCCGGACTGGTCGAGCGCGCGCGCGTCGGCGAGGATCTTGTCGGCATTGAAGTGCGCGAACGCCCGGACGGCGGGTTCGCGCTCGGCGACGCGCTCGAGGAAGGCGCGCGCCTGCGATTCTGCGGAGGTGGTCCGCGAGGCTTGTTCGATCATGTGAACCCGATGATGCCACGCCGGACCTGCCGCCGGCGCCATTACTTGCTTCGCGGGTTCAGTAGCCGCGCTTCGGATCCACCGCGTTGCGCAGCTTCAGCCCGCGCGCGAAGCGCCGCGCGTTGTCGAACACCAGGTCGAGCGTCAGCGGCATGTAGGTGTCGGCGTCGTCCGACGAGCAGTGCGGAGATATGTAGACGTTGGGCGCTCGCCACAGCGGCGAGCCCGGCTGCAGCGGCTCGGGGTCGTGCACGTCGAGCACCGCGCCGGAGAGGCGTCCCGACTCCAGCGCGCGGATCAGCGCCGGCGTGTCGATCAGCGGCCCGCGGCCGATGTTGGCGATCGACGCGCCGGGCTTCATCAGCGCGAACTCCTTCGCGCCGATCATGCCGCGGGTCTGCGGGGTGAGCGGCGCGGCGAGGTAGACGATGTCGGCCTTCGGCAGCAGCCTGGGCAGCTTCGGCTGGTCGCGGCGGCGCAGGCCGACGACCTTCATGCCGAGCGTCTTCCCGGCGCGGGCGACCGCGCCGCCGAGTTCGCCGAGCCCGACCACCAGCAGCGTGCGGCCGCGCGGGCTGCCGGTGAATTGCGGCGTCCACTTCCCGGCGCGCTGGTGGGTGAAGATCTCCGGCACCCGCGTGGTCAGCATGAGCAGCGACATGAGGCCGAACTCGTAGGTCTTCGGCACGTGAACGCCGCTGTTGTTGGTCAGCGTCACGCCCTTCGGCAGCCAGTCGAGCGGCAGCAGGCTCTCGACGCCGGCGCCGGTGACGTGGATCCAGCGCAGCTTCGGCGCCGCGTCCTTCAGCGTGCGCAGCGGGAAGCGCGGGTCGACGAGGAAGGTGCTCGAGCAGGCTAGGGCGCTGCACGCCGGCAGCCAGTCGTCCATCGTCGCGAGGTCCTCGCCGTGGCTGACCTGCACCAGCGACGCGGCGGCGCGGTTGCGGCGCTTCGCGGCGTCGACGCGGGCCTTGGTGATGCGGAAGACGTTCGGCTTCGCGACGCCGTCTTCGAAGTGAAGCAGCGGCTTAGCCACGGCCGACGACGCGATCGAGGACCCAGTTGTTGAACACGTGCACCAGCGGTTCGGCGTGCGACAGGCGTCCGGGCTTGCACAGCGGCGACGACAGGCCGATCTGCTGCAATGCCGAGATTTCGTTGTCCTCGGGGATCGAGATGCCCCAGCGCTTGTAGTAGCGCTGCACTACCTCCTCGAAATCCGGGCGCTCGGTGGTGGCCTTCGGGAAGCACGAGCCGACGATGAGCTTCGTGCGCGACGCCGACATGGGCTGCAGTTCCAGCCACCACATGCAGTCCACCGTCGAGCCGAACATGGTGCTGGGGAAGATCAGCGGGTAGTAGCTGCCTTTCGCCGCCTTGCCGGCGAGCGACGGGATGCGCGGGAAGCCGGTGTCGCCGGTGAGGAGGGCGCGCGTGCCTTCGTGCTCCTTGTGCAGCGCCATCCACTGGCCTTTCGACGGCTCGACCGTGGGGAAGGTGCCCTTCTGCCGCGACAGCGTCGAGCGGTGCACGGTGGGGACGTGGTACGCCTCCATCGCGTTCTCGACGTAGATCTTCCAGTTGCATTCCAGCGTGTACTCGACGCGGCGCACGCAGACCATGTCCTCGTAGCGGTAGCTCTGCAGCACCTCGGGCAGGTCGACGAGGTGCGCCGCGAGCGGCGTCGCCGCCGGGTCGAGGTTGATGAAGAGGAAGCCGGCCCATTGCTCGAGCTTCAGGGGCACCAGCGGGAAGTCCTCCATGCGGAAGCCCGTGGTCTGCTCCATCTCCGGCGCGACGATCAGCCTGCCCTCGTAGTCGTAGGCCCAGGAGTGGTACGGGCAGCGGATGGCGTTGCAGTTGCCGTCGCCGCGCAGCATCGCCGCGCCGCGGTGGCGGCAGGAGTTCGAGAACGCGCGCACCTGCCCGTCCTCGCCGCGGATGACGAGGATCGGCACGCCGACGAAGTCGACCGCGAAGTAGTCACCCGGCTTCGGGATGCGGTCGGCGCGGCCGAAGAAGTTCCATTCCTTCAGCCAGATCTCCTGCACCTCGCGGCGGTAAAACGCCTCCGACGTGTAGGCCCAGGGCGGCAGCGTCTCGGCCTCGGCCAGGGGCTTGCGCACGTTGGCGTAGTGGCGCGGGTCGAACAGGTCCGCTGGCGCGGTTTCGAAACTGATCGTCTGGAGCTGGGCGCTCATGGTCGCTGAAGCATAATACAAGGCACCAATACGGGGGCTTCCATGAGCGAAACGCGACGCACCATCCCGGCCCGCGAGGGCGCCGCCGCACTGCTGCGCAAGGGGCAGGTGCTGAAGGTCGTCAACACCCACGGCACCCAGGTGGTGGATTTCTGGGCCTTCAACGCGCAGGACCTGGGCGAATGCATGTCCATGGAGCATTGCCGGCCGGCGCTGCTGAAGACCATCCCGCGGCCCGGCGACGTGCTGGTGACGAACCGCCGCCGGCCGATCCTGACGCTGCTGGAAGACACCTCGCCGGGCATCCACGACACGCTGATGGCCGCCTGCGACCTGTACCGCTACCAGCTCCTCGGCTGCACGACCTACCACGACAACTGCACCGACAACCTCGGCCGCGCGCTGGAGGCGATGGGCATGAAGCGGGTGGTGCACCCCGCGCCGTTCAACCTGTTCATGAACGTGCCGGTGTCGCGCGATAACGCGCTGGCGTTCGAGCCGCCGGTGTCGAAGCCGGGCGATTTCGTCACCTTCCGCGCCGAGATGGACGCGGTGGTGGCGTTTTCCGCATGCCCGCAGGACATGGTGCCGGTGAACGGCGCGAACAACACGCCGACCGAGGCGCACTACGAGGTCAGCTGAGTCGTCAGAAGTTGGGGGGCTGCCACAGAACCGCGGGGGTTTCCCCGGTCCGCAGGATGCGCAACATGCGCAGCGCGGACTCCTTGGCGCCGCCCGGGCCGCGGTAGTAGCCGGGCACGACCAGCGTCTCGGAGAAGCCCATCGCGAGGTAGAACGCGCGCGCGGCTTCGTTTGACGCGCGCAGCTCCAGGTGCAGGCTGGCGATGCCGGCGGTGAGCGCGGACTCGACCAGCCACTCAAGCATGCGCCGGCCGGTGCCCTGGCGGCGGTGCGTCGGCCGGACCGCGAGCAGCACGAGATGCGCGCGTTCCTCGCCGAAATCCATGATCGCGAAGCCCGCGGTGCGGCCGCGGTCGCTCGCCACCAGCGCGACGGTGTCGCGATGGCGGATCCGGCGCAGCACCTTCTCGGGCTCGTAGCGCCAGCCGAGGCCCGGCTCGATGAGGTCGCGCGACATCAGCGCGATGTCCCGCGCGTCGCGCGGCTCGGCAAGGCGGATGGTGATGGCGTCCTGTGTCATGACGGGCTCAATGAATTGTGCCACGCCTCTCGCGGATCGCGCGTGCGAAAGTCCACGGCAGCATCAGCAGCGCCATCGACGCGGCGACGATGGCGACGATGATCGCGAGCCGCCCCGGCCAAGGTCCGAGCACGTCGACGATGGTGCGCACTTCCGGCCTGGACGGCCCGACGAAGCCATAGTTCCAGCCGAACGCGAGGTCCAGCGGCAGCACCACCGCGACGTAGGCCGCCGCGCCCGCGCAGGCGATGCCATAGCCGCGCCAGTCCGGGCGGTAGCCGCGCGCCAGCACGTCGTAGAGCGCGGTGCCGAGGATCAGTCCGTGCGTCGCCCAGAAGAACCAGAACGGGTAGATCGCCGGCCCCTCGGTGAGCGAAGGGGTGATCAATGCCTGCGTCGACAGCGCAAGGCCCCAGAAGTACACCAGCGGCCGCAGCCACTGCAGTCCGGTGATCAGCAGCGTGGCAGCGGCGAACGCCGCGAGGTGGCAGAGCTGCAGCGGATAGGTCTTCGCCGGCTCGTGCAGCGGCGGGAAGAGGAGGAACGCGTAGGTCGTCACCCACGCGGCGAGATAGCCCCAGCCGACCGCGCGTTCCACGGGGCGAGGATCCTTCGCGCGCCGTCCCGCGACGATCGCCGCCGCCGTCAAGGCGACGATCGACACGAGAACCAGCGCGTGCAGGCCGCTGAACATCCGGAACGAATCCATGTTTCGCATTATCCTTGCCGGCGTCGCGGAAATCGCCGGGGTTGCATGAGGGTCTTGGTCGTCTTGATGTGCGCGTTCCTTGCGTTCGCCGGGCCTGCGGTGCGCGCGCAGCCGGCCGACGCCGTCGCCCGGGCGCTCGCGGGCCGTGACGCCGGGCAGGCCGGTATCTCCGCCGACCACGCGCGGCGCGTGTCGGAGGCATGGGCCGGGTACGAGCGCAACATCGGCGGCCCGCTGCGACAGTGGGCCGCGGCAGAGGTCGACGCGGTGCGCGGCGACACGGTGTTCTACCCGTTCTCGGGGCCGGACTTCCCGACCGTGAATCTCCTGTACCCGGGGGCGGCGCGTTACGTCCTCGTCGCCAACCAGTACGCCAACGCGCCGCCGGCCCTCGACAAGCTCGAGGCCGGGCGACTGGTGCAGTACCTCGATTCCTACGCGCGGCACTTCGGCTTCTACGCGCAGATCGGCTTCTTCCGCACCAACGACCTCGACCGCGAGGCGGCGAGGGCGGGGCTGCGCGTCGGCGTGACCGACCTCCTGATGGGCTTCGCGTCGCGCCTCGACCACGAGGTCGTCTCGGTGGAGCCGATCCAGGTGCGCGCCGATGGCGCGGATGTCGAGCCGCATCCGGGCCCGCGCGCCGACGCGGCGACGTGGCGCTCGGTGCGCCTTGTGCTGCTCCGGGCCGGCCGCGGCGTGCTGGTCGACTATGTGCGTGCCGACCTGTCGGACGGCGGCCTCGCGCGCGCGCCGGCGCTGCGTGCCTTCGTGGAGCGCATGGCGGCGCACCGCACCGTGTTCAAGGCGGCGTCGCACCTGCCGCAGCGCCCGCAGTTCGCGGTCCTGCGCGCCGCGGTGCTGGCGCGCGCGCCGTCGATCGTGCAGGACGAGACCGGCATCGACTACGCCCTGCTCGAGGAGGCGTTCGACGTCACGCTCTACGGCCGCTACGCGCGGGCGCACCACCTCTTCTCGAGCGCGATGAACCGTTCGCTCGCCGATGCCTACCGCGATCGCGGCGACGTGCGGCCGCTGGGATTCCGCGTCGGTTACGAGAAGCGCCCCGGCTCGGCAGTACAGGTGGCGATGCGGCGCGAGGCTTCCGACATCCACGTGCTGGAGCGCCGCGTTGCCGCGCGCATGGAGCGCTACGCCGCGCGGCCGAAGGTGGTGTACCTGTCGCGCGGCCTCGCCGGCACGCCGGAAGAGCACGCGTACCTCGACGCTGTCGCCGTCCGCCTGCCGCAGTCGCGCGGCGCGACGGTGGTGTCGATCATGGTCGACCGCAAGGGCGCCGTGCTCGACGCCTCGGTCGACAAGGGCAGCGACGAACGCCTGGGCGACGTCGTGCGTCGAATGGACAGGATGCCCGTGCCGCCCGCCAGCGTCGCCTCGCGCGGCGATGCGGTGGTGGTGACGCTGAACCTGCGCTAGGGTTCGGTTCCAGCCCGGTTCACCGGGTCGTTGCGATCCGGCCGGGACAACGGTATTATAGAAATTATTACCACCGTGATCCCCGCCACATGACACTCACCGTGAAGCTCGACCCCGAACTCGAGCGCGCGCTCGCCCGGCGCAGCGAGGAGCGCGGCGTGCCGAAGAGCGTGGTGGTCAAGGAGGCGCTGGCCGAGCACCTGGCGCGGGAGCCGTCCTCCGCCTACGAGGCCGGCAAGGACTTGTTCGGACGCCACGGCAGCGGCGAGGGTGACCTCTCGGTGCGGCGTCGGGAACACTACGCACGGCTGGTCGATGCGAAACGGCGCCATCGTCGATAGCGGGCCGCTGCTCGCACTGTTCGATCGGGACGACGCGTATCACAAGGCCGTCGTCGGCTTCCTCGCCTCCCATGGCCGCCTCGGCCTGGTCACGACGTGGGCGGTGCTGAACGAGACCAGCGCGTTGCTCGGCTCCCGCGTGGGCAAGCAGGCGGAGCTCGATTTCCTGATGTGGGTGGAGCGCGGCGGCCTGTCCATCGCCGTCCAGGACGCGGCCTCGCTAGCGCGGATCCGCGCGCTGGTCGAGAAGTACCGCGACCTTCCGTTCGATTTCGCGGACGCCAGCGTGGCGGTGCTGGCGGAGCAGGCCGGCATCAGCCAGGTGCTTACGCTGGATCGAGACTTCGAGGTCTACCGGGATTCCCGTGGCAAGGTCCTGAAGAATCTCCTTGCACGCCACCTGGTGCGGGCCCGGTAGCGATCGCCGCTTCTCAGGGCCGCCAGACCACTTCCTCGTCCACTGCGTACAACCGGCACGGCGCCTTGCTGTGCTTCTGGCAGTTGGCGATGGCGCGCGCGGTCGGATCGTCGCCTTCGGCGGCCCAGCCCCAGGCGCCGGTGCCGCTGATGGCGAAGGCGCGCGGCAGCCCCTTCTGCAGGAACGTGGCGTAGCCTTTGCGGCCGTTGGCGCCGACGTGCGGCACGGCGGCTTCGTCCTCCAGTGCGGCGAAGTCGCTGCGCGGCGGGCGCGGGATGTCGCCCACCGGGGCCGCCGGCCTGGACGGCATGCCGACCGACTCCAGCAACTTCTCGACCTCGGGCGCCCAGACCGGCACGCCGCTGCGCGACGAGAACAGGCCGTGCGCATCGCTGCCGAAGCTGCCGAAGGCCACCAGCCGCACCTTGCCGCCCGCGCCGCGGTACTGCGCCTCGAGGTCCCGCCACACCGGCGGCGGGAAGTAGCTGTCGTTGTCGCCGTAGAACCACAGGCTCGGCAGCGTCGAGCGCGCGCCGTAGCGCGCGAAGGCCTGCGCGAGCGAGTTCTCCCAGAGGCAGTTGTTGCTGGTGACCTTCAGGCCGCCGGCGAAGTTGATGAGCGCGCGCACCCCCGGCGGGTTCATCGCGCCCACGGCAAGGGTCGTCAGGCCGCCGTGCGACTGCCCGACGACGACGATGCGGTCCTTGTCGACGTAGGGCTGCGTGCGCAGCCAGTCGATCGCCCCCGCCACCCACTCGGCCTGGTTCTCGCCGTTGGAGGTGATGTTGCAGCCGCCGCTGTTGTAGGTGCCGGTGGACTTCGAGAAGCCTTCGCGCATCGGCAGCGCCACCACATAGCCGCGCCGCACGAACTCGCGCGAGGCGACGAGGTGCCGCGCGCGCTCCTGGAACACCGGGTTGCCGGGCGCCTTGCCGTGGTTGATCACCGCCAGCGGGAAGGGGCCGTCGCCGTCGGGCTTGAAGATAGTGGTCTCCAGCTCCGCGCCGAAGACGCCGCGGTCGACCTTCACCATCACCACCCGCTCGTTCATCGTCGATGGCGCCTGCGCGGCGGCGACGCCAGCGACGGCAGCGAGGAGAAGGGCGATGGCGTGGGGGCGTGCGTGCTGCATCACGGCATTCTGCGCGAGGCGTCGCGCCTGACGCAATGACTCCCCGGATTTCGCAGCCGGAGCGTGCAATGCCGGCCACCCGCGCTACACTCCCCGGCCATGAAAAAGACCGCCGCGAAACGCCCCAACCTCCTTGTCATCCTGATCGACGACCTGCGCTACGACGAATTCGGCGCCGGCGGCCATCCGTACATGAAGACGCCGCACATCGACCGGCTGGCCCGCGAGGGCGCCCTGTTCGAGCGCGCCTTCCACACCACGCCGATCTGCTCGCCGAACCGAGCTTCCATCGTCACCGGCCAGTACGCGAGCCGGCACGGGATCATCGACAACGTGGCGCGCGACGCCATGAGCCACAACCTGCCGAACTTCCACCTGCAGTTGCAGAAGCTCGGCTACGAGACCGCGCACATCGGCAAGTGGCACATGGGCAACGACGGCAAGCCGCGGCCGGGCTACGACCATTGGGTGGCCTACGACGGCCATGGCCGGCTGATGGACCCGACGCTGAACGAGAACGGCAAGTACCGCAGGCATTCGGGCTATGTGACCGACATCATGAACCGCATGGCGGTCGGCTTCGTCCAGAAGCCTCATTCGAAGCCGTGGTCCCTCTTCTTCGCCCACAAGGCGGTGCACCCGGACGCCTTCCAGCATCCCGACGGCACGCTGGACATCGACAAGCAGGGCGGCTATCGCGTGCCCGACCGGCACAAGGACCTCTACAAGGGCAAGGTGTTCCCGAAGAAGCCGAACATGCTCACGCCCGCCGAGGTGGTGAAGCAGAAGCCGGCCTGGGCCGATGCGATGAAGATGCGCGGCTCGCCGAAGTCGAAGGCGATCCTCGAGTCGCTGCACTCCGGCACGCAGGAGGAGATCCGGCTGCGCGCGTGCATGATGGCCTCGGTGGACGAAGGCGTCGGCATGCTGCTCGCCGCGCTGGAGAAGAAGGGCGAGCTCGACAACACCTGCATCGTGTTCCTCGGCGACAACGGCTTCTTCTTCGGCGAGCACGGCCTCGGGCCGGAGCGGCGCTTCGCCTACGAGGAGGGCATCCGCTCGCCCTTCGTGGTGCGCTACCCGAAGCTGGCGAAGGCCGGCTCGCGCGTGAAGGACCTCGTCATCTGCCAGGACATCGCACCCACCTTCATCGCGCTCGCCGGCGGCAAGCCCGGCGCGCAGGTGCAGGGGCGCTCGTTCCTGCCCCTCCTCGCCGGAAAGCGCAGTGGCTGGCGCAAGGACTTCCTCGTCGAGTACTGGGCCGAGAACGCAATGCCCTGGCTGGTCGGCATGACCTACAAGGCGGTGCGTACCGACCGCCACAAGTACATCCACTGGGTCAACCGCGGCGCGAGCGAGGAGCTCGACGAGCTGTACGACCTGGAGAAGGATCCGTACGAACTGAAGAACGTCATCGGCAGCCGGGCCTACGCGCCGGTGCGCGCGAAGCTGAGGAAACAGCTGCAGAAACTCGTCGTGGAAGCCATCGGCCTCGGCCGCTAGTTCGTCGAACCTGGAGGAGGGGAGAATGAACGCACTGCCGAATTGTGTCGCGCTCGCATTCTGGCGCGGTCTCGCGCTCGTCACTGGTCTCATTGCGTGCGCCGCGGCGCAGGCGCAGGCCTATCCTGCGAAGCCGGTGCGGGTGGTCATCCCGTACCCGGTCGGCGGCGGCGCGGAAGGCGCGGCGCGGCTGGTCGCCAACCACCTGTCGAAGGCGACGGGGCAGTCCTTCATCATCGACCCGCGCCCGGGCGGCAACACCGTGATCGGCACCGAGGCGGTGGCGAAGGCGGCGCCCGACGTCTACACGCTGCTTGTCACCGGCGGCTCGACGATGTCGGTGCAGCCCTTCGTCTTCGCGGGCAAGCTGCCCTACGACCCGTTGGCCGACTTCTCGCCCATCGGCATGGTGTCGCGCTTCCCGTTCTTCCTCGTCGTGCCGGCGTCGCTCAACACGCCGACCTACAAGGACTTCATCGCGTTGGTGAAGTCCAAGCCGGGCCAGCTCGCCTACGCATCCAACGGCAGCGGCACCCTGTCGCACCTCGGTTCCGAGATGCTGAAGCAGTCCGCCGGCCTGGACATGCTGCACGTGCCGTACAAGGGCTTCGGCCCGGTGCTGCCCGACCTGCTGACCGGCCGCGTGGTGGCGACGCTCGCCGACATCGCGCCGGTGGGCGAGCAGGTGCGCGCAGGCAAGCTGCGCATCCTCGCTTCCACCGGCACGCAGCGCTCGCCGTACGCGCCCGACGCGCCGACGCTCGCCGAGCTGGGCAATCCCGGCTACGAGGTCGAGGTCTGGTTCGCGCTCTATGCGCCGGCGAAGACGCCGCAGGACATCATCGCCAGGCTCGGTGACGAGATGCGAAAGTACCTCGGCTCGGCGGAGGCGAAGGAGGCGTTCGCCAAGCTCGGGCACGATCCGTACGTGTCGGGCGCGGACGAAGTGCGCGCGCGCATCGTCGAGGAGCACAAGCGCTTCGCGGTGGCGGTGAAGGCGGCGAAGCTGAAGCCGGAGTAGCGGTGCGGGTTCAGCCGCGCCGGATGCGCCCGGCGAGGTACTCGTAGATCCAGGTGTGGTCCCTGCGCGGCAGGGACCGCGCTGCATCCTTCCAAATGCGGTCCGCCGCGCGCGCGAGCGGGGCGCCGCGCATCAGGCGCGCGGCGATAGCGACGTCCTTGGCGTACAGCGCGAGCGAGAAACCGGAGGCGAAGCGACCCGACAGCACGTGCTGCCGGAGCTTGTTCTCGGTGCTGCTGTTGCGGCCCGCCGAGGCGTTGAAGATGTCGACCAGTACCTGCGGGTCGAGGCCGAAGGCGCGTCCCGCGGCGAATGCCTCGAACGCGGCAAGCGTACCGGCGGCGGCGATGTAGTTGTTGAGCGTCTTCGCGGCGTGGCCGGCGCCAAGCGGCCCGGCGCAGAAGATCTTCGTGCCGAGGCGCTTGAGGACCGGCATCGCGCGCCGCAGGTCTTCCTTGCGGCCGCCCGCCATGATGCTCAGGGTGCCGGTCCGCGCGCCCTCCACGCGGCCCGACACCGGCGCGTCGACGAGGCGCACGCCGCGGCCGGAGAGCGCCCTGCCGAGATCGCGCGTGTCGCGCGGGTCGCAGGAACTCATGTCGATGACGAGGGTGCCGCGGCGCAGGAGGTCCGTCGCGGCCAGTGCGCGCCGCACCGCCTTGCCGTCGGGCAGCATGGTGACGAGGATGTCCGCAGCGCCCTCCGCGTCGTCATGCCGGCGGCGAAAGCGCGCGACCTTTGCCGCATCGAGGTCCTCCACGCGCAGCGCATGACCGGCGGCGGCCAGCCGCGAGGCCATGGGGTAACCCATGGCACCCAGTCCGATGAAGCCGGTTACCTTGCGCCGCGCCACTGGTCGCGCAGCTCGCGCTTCAGCACCTTGCCGATGGCGCTGCGCGGCAGCGCAGCGAGCAGCTCGACGGCGGCGATGCGCTGCATCCTGCCGAGCGTCGCATTGGCCGCGGCGAGGATCTCGGCGGGAGCGGCCTTCGCGCCCTCGGCCAGCACGACGAAGGCGACCGGCGTCTCGCCCCATTGTTCGGAGGGCACGCCGACCACGGCGACATCCGCCACCGCGGGGTGCGCGCGCCCCGCGACCGCGAGGTCGGTCGGGTAGATGTGGAAGCCGCCGGAGATGATCACGTCCGTCTTGCGGTCCAGCAGCGTGAGGAAGCCCTCGGCGGCCATGCGGCCGACGTCGCCGGTGCGGATGAAGCGCTTGCCGTCCGCGTGCCACTCGGTCTCGGCGGTCTTCTCCGGCTGGTTGTGGTAGCCGGTCATCATCATCCCGGAGTGCCCGACCACCTCGCCCATCTCGCCGGGCGCGACTTCGCGGCCCTGCTCGTCGATCAGGCGGATGTCGTGTCCCGGCGCGGGCTTGCCGACGGTGTGCAGCTTGTGCGGGTGCTCGTGCGCGGCGAGGATGAAGGTACCGCCGCCCTCGGTCATGCCGTAGTACTCGGTGAGGCCGCCGGGCCAGCGCCGCAGGATGTCGGCCTTCAGGTCGGCGGCGAACGGCGCACTGGTCGAGAGCTTCATGCGGAACGAGGACAGGTCGTAGTCGCCGAAGTCCGCGCGCGCCATCAGCCGCTGGTACTGCACCGGTACCAGCATGGTGTGCGTGACGCGGTGGCGCTGCGCGAGCGCGAGGTAGCCCGCGGCGTCGAATTTCGCCATCAGCACCACCGCGCCGCCATAGGCGAGCGAGGGAAAGAAGCACACCAGCGTGGTGTTGGAGTACAGCGGCGTCGAGAGCAACGTGACGGCACCGGGGCCATAGCCGAGCGCCGCGGCGCGCAGCACCTGCGACCAGCGCATCGCATTGGGCTGCACGATGCCCTTGGGCGTGCCCGTGGTGCCCGAGGAATAGATGATGTTGAACGCCGCCTCCGGGTCGGCCGTCACCGGCGCCGGCTTCGCCCCGGCGGGCGCGAGCCACGCCTCGAAGCCCGGGCCGTCGAGCGCGATGCGCGCGGGCGCCAGGGGCAAGGCATCGGCGGTACTGCGGTCGAGGAACAGCAGCTTCGCGCCGGCATCTGCCGTCATGGCGGCGAGCTGCGCCGGGGTCGAGGACGGCGCCAGCGGGGCGACGACGATACCGGCGCGAAGCGCGGCGAGGTAGACCGCTGCGTACTCGATCGAGGAGAGTGCACAGATCGCGATGGCATTGCCCTGCGCAAGGCCGTCGCGCTGCATCGCGGCGGCGGCGCGGTCCATCAGCGCGTCGAGCGCCGCGAAGTCCAGCACGCGGTCGTCCTGCAGCAGCGCGGGGGCGGCAGGCCGGGCGCGCGCATGCTCGCGCACGCACTCCGGAACGGTGCCGAAGGGGCGGGTGAGGAGGTCGTCGATGGTGGGCATGAAGGGGCAGGATTCTAGCGGGGTCGGGGACCGTTCTCCGTCACGGGGTAGAATGGAACCGTCCGCAAAGGGGCGCCATGAAACAGGTCAAGATCATCATCGAGAAGCACGAAGACGGCTACGTCGCCTATCCGGTGGGGATTCAGGGCGTCGTGGTCGGTGAGGGCGATACCTACGAAGAAGCCTTGCGCGATGTGCAGTCGGCGCTCAGGTTCCACGTCGAAACGTTCGGCGTGCAGTCTCTCGATGGTGATGAAGGTCCGGTGCTGGAAGCATTTGTCGCCGAGGCCCTCGTTTAGTTGCCGTGCAGAAGTTTCCGGTCGACGCACCGAAGGCGAGAGTCCTCCGCTCGCTGATATCTCTGGGATTCGAAATCGTCCGTGAACGCGAGCACATCTCGATGCGGCGGGTCAACCCCGACGGCTCGACCACCCCGCTGACTCTGCCGAATCACGCTACGATCAAGGGCTCTACCCTGCGCACGATCTGCCGCCAGGCCGATATCAGCCGGGAAGATTTCCTGAAGGCGTTCGAGAGCGCCTGAGGCGCGATTTCGTCCACGGCCGCCTGCCGCTGGATGAGCCTGGTCGCCCTGTCGGGCGCGCCGATGAGGACAACATGTGCGTTTCCGCACCAGTTTCGGGCGATTCGCGTGAATCCTGCCATCACGCCGCCTGGATTTAGAGATAAGGTTTTTCCCTACGTCACTTATAGCGCCTCTTGGGGGGGGGCGGACGGTCGATGTCAGGGAACACAAGCGGATTGTCGCCGGCCGATGTCGTCTGGTTGCTGGGCAACCTGTGCCAGTACCACGGCATTGCCTTCGACCCGCAGCGCCTCGCCCAGCAGTTCCCACCCCCCTACCCGCGCGAAACCCTGCATGAGGCAGCCCGGGCGCTCGGTCTGGATACCGGCGAAATCGCCGCCCTCACGCTTCCCGCGGACTTGCCGCTCCCGGCGGTCGCCTTCCTGCGCTCCAGCGAGGGGCCGGCCAGGCCTGCGATCCTCGTGCGACAGCGCGAAGGCGCGGTCGAGTACGTGGCGCCCGACTCCGCGGTGCCGCTGACTTGCGCCGCGGGAGAGTTCGCCTCGCGCTTCCAACCCGTGGTCATTCTCGCCTCGATTCGGGTCGACGATGGTGCTGCAGCGGCTGGTTTTTCGGAAGAACGATCCGCGTTCGGCTTTCGCTGGTTCCTGCCCGAACTCGCCCGCCACCGCGAGATCTGGCGCGACGTGCTGCTCGTTTCGCTCGCCATCCAGGTGGTCGGCCTCGCCATGCCCCTGGGCACCCAGGTGATCGTCGACAAGGTGGTCGTGCACCAGACGACGAGCACGCTGGTTGCCGTCGCCGCGGGGCTCGCGATGTTCCTCGTCTTCAACGCCGTGATGGGCTGGATGCGGCAATACCTGCTCAATCACACCGGCAACCGCGTCGATGCGGTACTCGCTGCCGAGGTGTTCCGCCACCTCTTCAGGTTGCCCATGGGCTGGTTCCAGCACCGGCCCACGGGCACCACCATCGCCCGCCTGCACGGCGTGGAAACGATTCGCGAGTTCATCACTGGCGCCGCGGTGTCGCTCGCGCTCGACCTGCCCTTCCTCGTCGTCGTGCTGGCGATCATGTTCTGGTATAGCTGGCCGCTCACGCTGATCGCGCTCGGCGCCGTGTTCCTGCTCGCCGCGTTCGGCGTGCTCGTCACGCCGCTCTTGCGCGCGCGCCTGAACCGCCAGTTCATGCTCGGCGCGCGCAACCAGGCGTTTCTCACCGAGTATGTCTCCGGCGTCGAGACGGTGAAGGCGCTGCAGTTCGAGCCGGTGCTCGAGCGCCGCTACGGCGACTACCTTGCCGGCTACCTCGCCGCGAGCTTTGGCAGCCGGCAACTCGCCAACACCTACAACACCGTGGCCAACGCCATCGAGCAGGCGATGACGCTGGCGATCCTCGTCGTCGGCGCGCTCATCGTCATGCGCGGGGAGGGTTTTACGATCGGCATGCTGGTCGCGTTCCAGATGTTCGCCGGGCGCCTGTCGCAGCCGATGCTGCGCATCGCCAGCCTGTGGCAGGAGTTCCAGCAGGCCAACATCGCGGTGCGGCGCCTGGCAGATGTGCTCGACGCCCCCGCGGAGCCGCATTCCCTCGCCCCCGACGCTTCCGCCACCGGGCCAGGAAGAATCGAACTTCAGTCGCTCGCCTTCCGCTACAGCCCGCGCCACCCGGTGCTTTTCAGCAATCTCAGCGCGTCGCTGCGCCCGGGGTCGCTGGTGGTTGTCGCCGGGCCATCGGGCTGCGGCAAGAGCACGTTGGCGAAGCTATTGCTGGGCTTCTACCAGCCAGAGGATGGCCGCGTTCTGCTCGATGGGCGCGACCTCGCGGGACTGCCCGCCAACGAGATCCGCCGCGCCTTCGGCGTGGTGCCGCAGGAGACCACGCTTTATTCCGGCACCGTCTACGACAACCTCGCGATGGCGAACCCGCATGCCGGGTTCGAGGAGATCGTCGCCGCGTGCCGGCAGGCGGAGATCCACGACACCATCGAGTCGCTGCCCGAGGGCTACCGCACGCCGGTGGGCGAGAACGGCGTCGGCCTATCGGGCGGGCAGAAGCAGCGCATCGCGATCGCGCGGGCGCTCCTGAAGCGCGCGCGCATCCTGATTTTCGACGAGGCGACGAGCAATCTCGACATGGCCACCGCCGAGGCATTCGCGCAGACGGTCAACCGCCTGAAGGGTGCAGCCACGATCCTCTTCATCACCCATGCCGTGCCGCGCGGGCTGGATGCCGACCAGATGCTGCGCTTCGGACCGCGCGAGGCCGCGAAGACCGGCGAAAGGAGCGCCGATGTCTGAGGCCCCCACCCGCGCCGTGCGCGACTGGCTGCCGGCCGCTCACGCCGACCCGCGCGATTTCCTGCCGGGGCTCTTGCGCGTGCAGGCGCGCGCGCCGTCGCCGCTCGGCCGGCGCGTACTGTGGGTGCTGGTGGCGCTCGTCGTCGCGACCCTCGCATGGGCGGCGCTCGCGCGCCTCGACATCGTCGCCGTGGCCGAGGGCAAGCTCGTCCCCGCGAGTTACCTGAAGATCGTGCAGCCGGTGGAGCAGGGCGTGCTGAAGGAGATCCTGGTGCGCGAGGGCGAACTGGTGCGCGAAGGCCAGCTCCTCATGCGCATGGACCCGGTGCTCTCGGCGGCCGACGGCAAATCGCTGCATGCCGAATTCCACGCGCGGCGACTCGCACTGCGGCGTATCGACGCGCAGCTCTCCGGCGCACCGATGGCGCGCGCCGGCGACGACCCGCCCGAACTCTTCGCCAAGGTGATCGCGCAGCACGCGGCAAACGTTGCCGCGTGGCGCAATGCGCTCGCGCAGGAGCAGGCGGTGCTCGACAAGGCGCGCCACGACCTCGTGTCGGCCGAGGAGGTGCGGGGCAAGCTCCTCGCCACGCTGCCGCACTACCGCGAACAGGAGCAGGCCTTCGAGAAGCTGAACCGCGACGGCTACGCCGGGCGGCTGCTCTATACCGACAAGCAGCGCGAGAGGATCGAGCGCGAGCAGGACCTCAAAAGCCAGGAGGCGATCATCCGCTCGGCGCGCGCGACCATCTCGCAATCGGAAAAGCGCCTCGCGCAGATCGACGCCGACTACCGCCGTCAACTGCAGACCGAACGCGTGGACAACGCGGCGCAGCTCGAGCGCGCGGAGCAGGAGTTCGCCAAGCAGCAGCACCGCCACGGCCTCCTGGAACTGCGCGCGCAGCAGGCGGGCGTGGTGAAGGACCTCGCCACGCACACCCCCGGCACGGTGGTTGCGCCCGGCACCATCCTGATGACGCTGGTGCCGCAGGGCGAGACGCTGCGCGCCGAGGTCTGGGTATCGAATGACGACATCGGCTTCGTGAGAACCGAACTGCCCGCCAAGGTGAAGCTCTCGGCCTACCCGTTCCAGAAGTACGGCATGCTCGACGGCGCCGTGTCGCAGGTGAGCGCGGACGCAACCGAGGCCCCCAACCCGAACACGCGCTCGGGAGCACTGGCCGGCCGCGACCGCCCCGCCGGCGCGCTCGCCTTCCGCGCGCTGGTGGACCTGCAGCGGCAAGACCTCGAATCGGATGGCCGGCGCCATGCGCTTGCGCCAGGAATGCAGGTAGTGGCCGAGATCAAGCTCGGCGAGCGCACGGTGCTGGAGTACCTGCTCTCGCCGGTGAGGAGGGCGTTTCAGGAGGCGGGGAGGGAGAGATGATGCAGGGGCGATCTAGGTCACTTCGTCTCAATTTCAACAGGAGCAGACGATGCGTGAGATGCACGTTCGAATCGGAACTATGAACGATCGGCGATGTCTGGAATTCAGATTGCGCGCGTCAACAATTTGGTTCGCGCTTTCAAGGAATCTTCGTCTTGTCTTCATGTTCGTCGGCGTCGCTCTTGCTGGTTGCGCGACATCGTCGAACGTCGTCGACCACGGATTCGGCTTCGATGTAATGTCGTACTCGCTCAACCCCCTCCTTCCGAAGTATGCATTGACTCCCATGATTCACGATCTAGTCACGATTCAGCGACTATATGGCGCGCCTGCGACTGCAAACGGCGGCACTACTGACGGGGCGGGCAACACAACATGGCGATTCTCGGACAACGGGCATCCATTTGCAGAGGGCATGGCCACTGGATCGATCTACAGAAGGCCCGGTGAAGTCATGATGACACTGTGGGATCCGAGCGGTTCGGTTGATGTCATTGACGCTGGATTAATGAGTACGAAGGTTCTCATCGATTTGCAACCCGGAGCACTGAGCGCGATTGGGACACAGGATGAGGCAAACGACGCTATCAAACGAGCAAAGCGGAATGTCGGCATCGCGTTCGGGTCAGTGATTGAGAGCGCGAGTGGTTCGTCGAAGGACGATGAACTGATTGGCAACCAGGCGCGGAATACCCTCTCCGGCAACGCTGGTCGCGACAACCTCGACGGAGGTCGCGGCGATGGAGTGGTCGACACGCTACGCGGCGGTACGGACCGGGATACATACGTGCTCTGGTCGAACGGTGGTCGCGACGTCGTGAGCGACACCGGCGACAACCTGCTGCAATTCAATGTGGTCGATGCCGTCAGCGGAACTGTGACGAAGACTGAAGCCAACCTGTTGGGTTATGCAGGTTCGAATCCGAACTCCTGGGTTTCCCTTGATGGCAAGGTCACCTTCACCCGCAACAGCCCTCTCACGATCACCGACAGCACGAGCGGCATCTCGGTCACCATCGACGACAGCGAGCACGCCTTCCAGGACGGCGACTTCGGCATCCACCTCCTGGATCGCCCCGGCGCGACCGCTGCGGCCGTCACAACCGTCACCGGCACCGCCTTCAACGACGACGGCACCGAGCAGAGTGGCACGGTCTACTCGGCACTGAATGGCGACACGAGAGGCGCTGGCACTGCCGACGCTATTTCCGGCGGCGCCGGCAACGACATTCTCAACGGCCTCGCGGGCGAGGACCGCCTCGCAGGAGACGAGGATCGCGACCGCGCCTATGGCGGCCTGGGCAACGACACGCTTCTCGGGGGCGATGGCGGCGACGTGCTGCTCGGGCAGGACGGCGACGACCTGATCGTTGCCGGGTCGTTGGTCGGGGACGACTTCCAGCAGACGCTCGCTGCCGGCATTGACTCGAATTCGCGCACGGCCGGGCTGGTGGCGGAGTTTCTCGGGGGAGGCGGGGGCAACGACGTGGTCGTGGGCGGCACGGGCGCCGACGTGATTTCCGGGGGGGATGGTATCGACACGCTGGTGGGCGATGCCGGCGACGACCTGATCGCGGGGGATGCTGAATTCGTCACCACGAGCTTCGACTGGTCAGTGGGCGCGGGCGGCTTCGTAAACGTGTCGAGCCTGCCGGTGGTGCCCGGCGTGGGCGGGGCCGATTCGATCTATGCGGGCGGCGGCAACGACCAGGTCGCGGCCGAAGCGGGCGACGACTACGTGGACGGCGGCTCGGGCAACGACGTGCTCTACGGCCACGAAGGCGCAGACACGCTCTACGGGGGCGAGGGCGAGGACGTGATCGCCGGCGACACGCTCACGGGCGACGCGGCGCACCCGACGCCGTTCGATCAGCATGGAACCGACTGGATCGACGGCGGCGCCGGCAACGACGCGCTGGTGGGCGGGGGCGCCGCGGACTGGATCTATGGCGGCGCGGGCAACGACATCGTGTACGGCGACGACACGATCGTGCCGGTGGCGTACCAGGGCAACGACCACGCCGAGGGCGGCGAGGGCGACGACCAGCTCTTCGGCTTCGGTGGCGACGACGAACTGCACGGCGACGCGGGCGCGGACTACCTGCAAGGCGACGCAGGCAATGACGTGCTCGGCGGCGGCACGGACAACGACACGCTCTATGGCGGAGACGGCGCCGACTACCTTACTGGTGGAGATGGCGCCGACAGCCTCGCGGGTGAAGCCGGCGACGATGTCGCCGAGGGTGGCGAGGGCATCGACAACATTTCTGGTGGCGAAGGCGCGGACGTACTCTCCGGGGGCGCCGGCAACGACGTGATCGCCGGAGACGGCGGCAACGACATGCTCTCGGGGGACGAGGGCAACGACCTTCTCGCCGGCGGCCTCGGTAACGATGCGCTGGAAGGCGGTGCGGGGACGGACGAACTGCAGGGCGGCGACGGCGCCGATACGATGGCGGGCGGAAGCGACGCCGACCGGCTCTTTGGCGAGGCGGGCAACGACCGACTCGAAGGCGGAGACGGCAACGACGCACTCTTCGGCGGCTCGGGAGACGACACCCTCGCGGGCGGCAGCGGCGCGGACCGTTACTTCTTCGACCCGAACGGCGGCACCGATCGCATCGAAGACACCGCCGGTGAGAACAATGCGCTCTCCTTCGGCACGGGAATCCTGCCGGGCGACATCACGCTCGGCCTGGGCTCGCTCGCGATCACGGTTGCGGGGCAGGGCACGATCCACATCGAAGGCTTCGATCCCGACGACGCGGTCGGTTCGCTCGCCATCGATACGTTCAATTTTGCGAGCGGCGAGTCCTACGTGAAGGCGCAATTCCTCGACTTCGGTATCCACATCGACGGTACGCCCGAGGCGGACACGATCCAGGGCACCAACGTCAAGGACATCATCCGGGGCCTCGAGTCGGATGACACGATCTTTGCCAAGGCCGGCAACGACACCATCGATGGCGGCGCGGGCGACGACGTGGTCGATGCGGGCGAAGGCAACGACACGCTTGCGACATCGGCTGGCGCCGACACGCTGATCGGCGGGGTGGGGAATGACACCTACTTCGTGACGAACGCCGCCGAGGCGGCCGACGACACGTTTGTCGAAGACACCAGCGCCCCAGGGCGCGACCGCGTGCTCGCGACGGTGACCTATGACATCGCCAATCGGGCGGGGATCGAAGACCTCGCGCTCTCGGGGTCGGCATCCCTGGATGGCTACGGCAGTGGCGGCAACAACGTCCTCACCGGCAATTCGGCGCACAACCGATTGGAAGGCCGCGGTGGAAACGATCTCCTGCGCGGTGGTCTTGGCAACGACACGCTGCTCGGCGGCGAGGGCGACGACCTTTTGCTTGGCCAGGAGGGCGACGACACGCTGGTGGCGGGGCCGGGCGTCGATGTGCTCAAGGGCGACGGCGGCAATGACACCTACCTGCTTGGCGTCGCGACAGGTTCGGCGACGATCATCGAGGAACGCTTCGGGGACAGGACGCAGAGCGTCGGCGGTAGCGATGCGCTGCGGTTCGACGCATCTCTGACGCAGGCCGACGTGCACATCACCCGGGACCTGGAGAACCTCACGGTGACGCTGCCAAGGGGGAGTGCGTTTGTGCAGTCGAACTACGAGCGGCTTATCTACAGCGGCTTAGCCGGGGCGGTCGAGAGCGGGCAGTTTGTCGAGGCGAGGGCCTGGACGGGGTGGTCGACCGCGCGCGTGAGATTTCGTGAGATGAGGAGTGGGGCATGATTACTCGATATGTCAGTACGAAGTCCCTGTCGGAACGCGGTGGTAGGCGGTTACAACGCGGTGCATTGCCGCTCGCCATTTCGCTGTTGATATTGGCGACCTTCGCCATGGAGTGCGAAGCATCGGAGACCCCTAAAGTGGCGCCCGACGCTTGCGATCTCGAATGGGATCGGCTGAAGTCTCTTCCGCCCGTGTCGCGCCGCGAGTACGAGGAGTGGGTAGCTCGTCCCGAACCAAAGTTCTTCAAAGGGTTGACGGGCGCGGATATGTACTACTACTTGGCTCGCGTGCCACTCGTCATCGGAGTCGAGGGTATACCTACGACGGACCAGCGGCGTCAATGGCTCGAATCTGCAATCGCGAGCGGCCACAAGGCAGCACGCGCTACTCTCGTGCGTGAACGCTATTTCAACGCGCACCTGTCGCCGACAGAGCGACCGTCGCGGGAGGAATTCTTGATAGCGGCACGTGAGGCCGCGAGCGCAGGCGACCCAGAGTTCGCTGCGGTAATGATGGACACGGCGTTTAACTTGAACGCCCTTTTTCATTGCCGGCGCGAAGACCGTAGCCCGACGAGCATGAATAGTTGCGCGCCGCAGTCGGTGGTGGAACGGGGGGAGGCGAGAAGTTGGGCAGAGGTCGCGGCCCGATCTGGACATCCACACGCCAAGAGTCAGCTTTGCAAGTTTCACTATTTTGGAAACCACACAGATTTCGGGTTTGAAAAGAGCCCTTCGAAAGCGTTCGCATGGTGTTTTGCGTCAGAGGCGACTGCGTGTTCCGCTGAATGGAATGCCGGAATACTGGCAAACATGTACGAGCGTGGAGAAGGGACGTCGTCGCAACCAGAGCGTGCGGCGGAAATCAGGTCGCGCTATCCAGTTCCGCGCGCAGCGTACAAGAGAATTGTCTTCCCCTTGATGAGTCGTTAATTGAAGGAGTTGTTATGGCAAACCTCAACCTACCTCTGCAGAGTGACATTGCCCGAGCGATCGCGCCTACGGAGTTTCGCGAGGAAGGGGACGGCGCTCGTCAATTTGCGCCAGGAAGCACGATCAAGGTCTACTTCTTTGAGTCGGCACCGTACAGTGTTCAGGAGCTTGACGGGCGCGAGGATCTGAGGCGGATCAATGAAACCTTTCAGGCAATTCGAGCGGACGACCGCGCTCGCATTCTCGCGAATGCTTTTGGTTTGTGGGGGGAAATGGGAAATATCAACTTCACGGTTGTGAGTGACCGCAGCCTGGCAGATATCCGGGTAGGCGTTGGCTCATACGGGCTCGGCAACTCGGTGAATACACTGGTACAGACGACCGAGCGCACAAGATTTTGGAACGACGTTTTCGTATCGCCGGCGCTTTACAACCCTTTGGAATTGGCTGGCGTGCCGCCATTGACGCCGCCTTTTCAGGTAGGTGCCAGAGAGACGCACGATCTTGTGCACGAAATTGGTCATGCCATCGGGCTGCAGCACCCTGCTCTCCCTCAAGCGGGCGGCACGCTGGACGCGAAGTTCAACCGAATGTCGTTCACAGTCCTTACGAACTCCACCCCCAACGTCGAGGGATTCGGGCCGGCAACGCCGATGTTTTTCGACGCCGTAGGAATTGCAGAAATATATGGGCTTAGAGAGAACCTGAACTCCGGCAACACTGTACATCGAGTCGAATTCAACGGGCTACCGACTGGCCGCCTAATTGTGGATTCGGGTGGTACAGACGCTTTGGCGGCGGAATACGTGGATGCCGCTGGAATTGTCCGGATGAGCGATAGGGCGGCGGCTATCGATCTGAGGGCCGGTAGTTTCAGCGCCATTCACATGGGTCCTACCCGACCGTTCGGAAGCGCGTACAACGTGGCGATTTGGTACGACACCGATATCGAGAACGCCAGTGGCGGATCGAAGAACGATGTGCTGATCGGAAACAACGTAAGTAACTCACTCGCCGGCAATGCGGGCGACGACACCCTCGACGGCGGCCGCGGCGACGGGGTGGTCGACACGCTTCGTGGTGGAGCCGACCGCGATACCTATGTGCTCTGGTCGAATGGCGGTCGCGATGTCGTGAGCGACATAGGCGACAACGTACTGCAGTTCAATGCAGTCGACGCCGTCACGGGAAGTGTGACGAAGACCGAAGCCAACCTTTTGGGTTATGCGGGGTCGAATCCGAACTCCTGGGTTTCCCCTGATGGCAAGGTCACTTTCACCCGCAACAGCCCTCTCACGATCACCGACAGTTCGAGCGGAATCTCGGTCACCATCGACGACAGCGAACACACGTTCCAGGACGGCGACTTCGGCATCCACCTCCTGGATCGCCCCGGCGCCACCGCTGCGACCGTTGCGACCGTCACCGGCACCGCCTTCAACGACGACGGCACAGACCAGGGCGGCACGGTCTACGCGGCCCTGAACGGCGACACCGCCGGCGCAGGCACCGCTGACGCCATCTCCGGCGGCGCCGGCAACGACATCCTCTCGGGTCTAGCGGGCGAAGACCGCCTCTCCGGCGACGAGGACCGTGACCGCGCCTATGGCGGGCTCGGCAGTGACACCCTACTCGGGGGCGATGGCGGCGACGTGCTGCTCGGGCAGGACGGCAATGACCTGATCGTCGCCGGGTCGATGGTTGGGGACGACTTCCAGCAGACGCTCGCGGCGGGCATCGACTCGAACGCGCGTGCGGCGGGGCTTGTCGCGGAGTTTCTCGGGGGTGGGGCGGGTAACGACGTAGTGGTGGGCGGGACCGGCGCCGACGTGATTTCCGGGGGAGATGGTATCGACACGCTCGTGGGCGATGCGGGCGACGACCTGATCGCCGGGGACGCCGAATTGGTCACCACGAGTCTCGATTGGGATGTGACCGCGGGGGGCTTCGTGAACGTGTCGAGCCTGCCGGTGGTGCCCGGCGTGGGCGGGGCCGATTCGATCTACGCGGGCGGGGGCAACGACCAGGTCGCGGGCGAAGCGGGCGATGACTACGTGGACGGCGGCTCGGGCAACGACGTGCTCTACGGCCACGAAGGCGCCGACACGCTCTACGGCGGCGACGGCGAGGACGTGATCGCTGGCGACACGCTCACGGGAGACGCGGCGCACCCGACGCCGTTCGAGCAGCATGAAACGGATTGGATCGACGGCGGGGCGGGCAACGATTCGCTCGTGGGCGGTGGGGCCGCGGACTGGATCTATGGCGGTGCGGGCGACGACATCGTATACGGCGACGACACGATCGTGCCGGTGGCGTACCAGGGTAACGACCACGCCGAGGGCGGCGAGGGCGACGACCAGCTCTTCGGCTTCGGCGGCGACGACGAGCTGCAGGGCGACGCGGGCGCGGACTACCTGCAGGGCGACGCAGGCAACGACGTGCTCGGCGGCGGCACGGACAACGATACGCTCTATGGCGGGGACGGCGCCGACTACCTTACGGGCGGAGACGGCGCCGACAGCCTCGCGGGCGAAGCCGGCGACGATGTCGCCGAGGGTGGCGAGGGTATCGACAACATCGCGGGCGGCGAAGGCGACGACACGCTCTCCGGTGGCGCCGGCAACGATGTGATCGCCGGAGACGGCGGCAACGACACGCTCTCGGGGGACGAGGGCAACGACCTTCTCGCCGGCGGCCTCGGCCACGATGCGCTGGAAGGCGGTGCAGGGGCGGACGAACTCCAGGGCGGAGACGGCGCCGACACGATGGCGGGTGGAGACGACGCCGACCGGCTCTTTGGCGAGGCGGGCAACGACCGACTCGAAGGCGGGGACGGCAACGACGCACTCTTTGGCGGCTCGGGAGACGACACCCTTGCTGGCGGCAGCGGCGCCGACCGCTACTTCTTCGACCCGAACGGCGGCACCGATCGGATCGAAGACACCGCCGGGGAGAACAATGCGCTCTCCTTCGGCACCGGAATCCTGCCGGGCGACATCACGCTCGGCTTGGGCTCGCTCGCGATCACGGTTGCGGGGCAGGGCACGATCCACATCGACGGCTTTAACCCCGACGATGCCGTTGGTTCGCTCGCCATCGACACCTTCACCTTCACCGGAGGCGAAAGCTACACCAAGGAGCGATTCCTCGACTTCGGCATCCACATCGACGGCACGCCGGAGGTGGACACAATCCTGGGCACCAGCGTCAAGGACATCATCCGGGGCCTTGAGTCGGATGACACCATTTTCGCCAAGGCCGGCAACGACACCGTCGACGGCGGCGCGGGCGACGACGTGGTCGATGGGGGCGAAGGCAACGACACGGTCGCAAGCTCGGCGGGCGCCGACATGCTGATCGGCGGGGTGGGGGATGACACTTACTTTGTGACCAACGCCGCCGACGCGGCCGACGATACCTTCGTCGAGGATGCCGGCGCCCCGGGGCGCGACCGGGTGCTCGCGACGGTGAGCTTCGACATCGACGGCAGGGCAGGGATCGAAGACCTCGCGCTCTCGGGTTCTGCATCTGTGGATGGCTCCGGCAGTGCCGGTAACAACGTCCTCACCGGCAATTCGGCGCACAACCGGTTGGAAGGCCGCGGCGGAGAAGACTTGCTGCGTGGCGGCCTCGGCAACGACACGCTGCTCGGCGGCGAGGGCGACGACCTGCTGCTCGGTGAGGAAGGCAACGACACGCTGGTGGCGGGGCCGGGCGCGGATGTTCTCTCGGGCGACGGCGGCAACGACGTGTATGTGCTTGGACCAGGAGCCGGGACAGCGACGATCATCGAGGAGCGCTTCGCGGATGCGACGCAGAGCATCGGCGGTAGTGACGTACTGCGCTTCGATGCGTTGCTTACGCAGGCCGACGTTCTCATCACGCGCGACTTGAACCATCTGACGGTGACGCTGCCAGGGGGTAGCGCGTTCGTGCAGTCGAACTACGACCGCCTCGACCTCAACGGCGTGGCGGGTACGGTCGAGCGGGGGCAGTTCTTCGAGGCAGGAGTGTGGACGGATGTCGCCATCGAAATGCTGATCGACGTGACAGCTTCGACCGAAGGCGCGGACACGATCTTTGCCAGTAGGCGGGGGGATGTGCTCTCGGCGCTCGGCGGCAACGACGTAGTGTTCGGCTTCGGCGGTGCGGACGTGCTCGATGGCGGTGCGGGGAACGATTATCTGTCCGGGGGCGACGGCAACGATGTCTATCTCTTCGGACGCGGCTCAGGCCAGGACACCGTGGACGACTACGACTACTTGCACCGCTTCGTGCCGGAGTTCGCGCAGAACGGCACCAACGCGCAGCGCAACGCGTGGTACGGCTGGGACCATGGTTTCAGTCACACGGCGGCCGGGACCGACATCGTGCGCATGGCGGCGGATGTCGGGCGCGAGGATGTGAGCGTGACGCGCGTCGGCTCCTCGCTCGTGCTGACGATCGACGACACCGGCGACGCGCTGACGCTCGCCGGATGGGCCGAAGACGACCCCTACGCCACGCAGCACCCAGGTCGGGTGCAGTACGTCGAATTCGCCGACGGCACGGTGTGGGATCGCGACGGCCTGCGCACGCTGGCGCAGGCGCCGAGGGGTACCGAGGGCAGCGACCTGATCGACGGTACGGATTGCCCGGACGTGATCGACGGGCTCGGCGGCAATGACGAAGTCCGCGGGCATCTCGGCAATGACCGCCTCACCGGCGGCAGCGGAGACGACCGGCTGGAGGGCGGCGATGGCGCCGATTTGCTCACGGGAGGCGTGGGCAATGATGTTCTTGTGGGCGGGGCCGGAGCGGACACCTATGTCTTCTCTCGCGGCGACGGCATCGACCAGATCCTGAATGCGGGTGCGGAGGGCAATGGCGACCGCATTGCCCTCGGCGCAGGCATCACGGTGTCGCAGGTCCAGATCGTCGCCACGTCAACGGCCGCGCTCGAGGTGCGTATCGGCGGCGGCGAGGTAATTCGCGCGACCGGCTTCGCAGCGTCGGCCGCGAATCCGGGGGTCACGGAGGTGTCTCTGCAGAGCGGCGAATTCTGGGATTCCGCCAAGCTGCTGCAGGCGGTGAACACTGGCGGCAGTGCGGCAGATTCGCTCGGCGGCACCGGAGTGGATGATCGCATTGTCGCCAACGCTGGCGACGACATTCTGATAGCGACGGCGCGCTTCGGCGGCGGAACATTGCTTGCGGACGGTAACGACGTGCTGGACGGCGGACTCGGCAACGACCAGTTCGATGGCGGACGAGGCGTGACAACTGTGCTTTTCGGTCGCGGTTCGGGCAAGGATCATCTGTTCGTCGCCTCGCCGTTTGGATCGATTCCCGCTTCAACCCGGGTGGTAATGGGCCCGGATATCACTCCCGCGGACATATCCGACACAACCGGCGTCATTCACATTCGCGGCACGAGCGACGTACTGACCTACAGTGGGGCGTCCTCCGTGGTCGTGCAGTTCGCGGACGGCACGCTGTGGAACGGATTCGAGCCCGAGCACCGCCGCGTGGCTGCAGCGATGCAGCTGAACGGCGCCACCGAAGGCACGTTCGGCGACGATGTCCTGGTGGGCACCTTCGAGGATGAGTCGATCTGGACCGTCGGCGGCAACGATACGCTTTCGGGCGGCGCGGGCACGGACAGGCTCGCCGGCGGCAAGGGGAATGACACCTACCTCTTCGCGCGCGGCGACGGCAATGACCGCATCGACCAGTCGGATGCGAACGGGGTCGCCGAGTTCGACCGGCTGCAGTTCGCCACCGGCATCGCACCCACGGAGGTGCGCGTCGTACAGCGCGGCAACGACCTCGCGCTGCTCATCGGCGCGAGCGACTCGGTGACGCTCACGGACTGGTATCGCGACGCACCGTTTTATCAACTCGACGAGATCCGCTTTGCCGACGGCACCGCATGGACGCCGGCAACGGTGCAAACGCTGGTCACGCAGGAAGGAAGCCCGGGCAACGATGTACTGAACGGGACAGCGGGGAACGATACGCTCGCAGGTCTCGGCGGCAACGATACCTTGAACGGCCTTGCCGGGAACGACGTCCTGGACGGCGGCACGGGCAACGACCTTCTGTATGGCGGTGCGGGTGGCGACGTATTCCGCTTCGGTCATCGCTACGGCGTCGACCAGGTGTTCGATACGGATACCGCGGGAGAATCGAGCCGCATCGAGTTCACGGCGGACGTGCTGCCAACGCAGGTCGAGGTGCAAGGCGGGGGTCTCGGTGGCGGATATACCCTCGTCATTCCTGGCTCGGGAGATTCGCTTGTCCTGACCGACCTGTCGGGCGGTGGCGGTTTCCCCGGCCTTCCGGGCAGCGGTGGCGCGGGTCGCGTGGTGGATGAGATCCGCTTCCTCTCGGACGGCACGGTGTGGAGCTGGGAAAGCCTGGCTGCCCGCTCGGGCGTGCCTGCGGTCGACCGCGCGCCATGGACGCCGTCGAACGCCGCGCCGACGCTCGTTGCCCCGGTCAGTGATGCGAGCGGAGTGCAAGGTGTATTCCTGCGCCACCAGGTCGCGTCGACTGCGTTTGCCGATGCCGACGCGGGCGACGCGTTGACGTATACGCTTGCGCGCGCTGACGGATCGGCGCTGCCGGACTGGATCCGTTTCGATGCGGCGACGCGCACGGTGCTCGGCACGCCGATCTACCGCGACATCGGTACGATCGAACTGCGCGTGACAGCGACCGACCGCGCCGGCGCTGCCGCGAGCGATACGTTCGCGGTGACGATCGCCGACCTGAACGATGCGCCGTACCTGCAGAAGGTTCTGCCGCATGTGCGGGTGCATCCGGGGCACTCGCTCGCCTACCGCGTGCCGGCCGATGCGTTCGGCGACGTGGATGCGGGCGACTCGCTTACTGTGACGGCGACCTTCGCTGACGGCTCGCCACTCCCTGCGTGGATGAGTTTCGACGCGGCGAGCAGAATGCTGACCGGAGTGCCGGAGGAGGCACAGCTCGGCGAGTACGCGCTGCGCGTGACGGCGACGGACAACGGCGGACTCTCGGCAAACGACACGTTCCGCGTGGTGGTCGCGCACGAGGAGCAAACGGGAATCCCGCCGACGGTAGTTGCCGAGGTCGCCGACCAGACGGCAACCGAGGGCGTCGGGTTCTCATTCCGCGTACCCGAGGCGACGTTTGCGGACGCGGACGACGTCATCCAGACGATCGAGGGAGAACATTCGTGCCTCGACTGGAGCGCGTCGATGGCCGATGGAAGCGCGCTGCCCGCGTGGCTGCGATTCAATCCGCTGACGCGTACGTTCTTCGGCACGCCGCCAGAGGGCGGCGAGCTGGAACTCGCGGTGACGGTGACCGATCACGACGGGCAGACCGCACGCGACGTGTTCCGGCTGCAGATTGCCGGCGTGAACGATGCGCCGATCCCGGTGCCGGACACGGGAAGCGTGCAGGAAGACGTGGCGATGACCGCGGGCGGCAACGTACTCGCGAACGACAGCGATCCGGATGCCGGCGACGTGCTGGCGGTGGCGAATCCCGGCGTGCAGACCGGCAGCCATGGATCGTTCGCACTCGGCGCTGATGGCACCTGGACCTACACGCTCGACAATCCGGGCGCGCAGGCGCTGGGTCGCGATGCCGTCGTGAACGAAATCTACGACGTGCAGGTGACCGACGGCGCCGCGACGGTGTCTTCGACGCTGACGATCAGCGTGCAGGGCTCGAACGACGCACCCGTGGCTGGCGCAGACGGCGGCGCGGTCGCCGAGGACGGCATTCTGCTGGCCGCCGGAAACGCGCTCGCCAACGACAGCGACGTCGATGCGGGCGACTTGCTCACCGTTGGCAATGCCGGCGTGCAGGCGGGCGCCTACGGTAGCCTGAGTCTTGGCGCGGACGGTGCATGGAGTTATGCGCTCGACAACGCACGCGCGCAGGCGCTCGGCCGCAGCACGGTTGCGAGCGAACAGTTCACGGTCGAGGTGACGGACGGCGCGGCGAGCGTGCAGTCGGCGATCGCGGTGTCGGTGACGGGCGTGAACGACGCGCCGGTCGCGGCCGGCGACTCGGGAAGCGTGCGCGAAGATACCGCGCTGGCAGCCGCCGGAAACGTTCTCGCGAACGATTTCGACGCCGACCTCGGCGATTCGCTCGCCGCGACCGACCCTGGTGCCCGGCAGGGTACGTGGGGAGCGTTGCAGATCGCAGCGGACGGCGCGTGGTCGTATGCCCTCGACAATGCGCTCGCCCAGTCGCTGGCGGAAGGCGCGACCGAGAGCGAAGTATTCGCGTACTCGGCGAGCGACGGCGCCGCGACATCCGCCGGCGCAGTGGCCATCGCGGTGCGCGGGACGAACGACGCGCCCACGGTCGGCGTCGACCTGAATGACGTGCACATGCACATCGGCGATTCCCTGGCGTACACGATCCCGCTTGCCGCGTTCGACGACGTGGATACGGGCGAGGCGCTGCAGATCTCCGTTTCGCTCGCCGACGGCGCGCCGCTTCCAGGCTGGATTGGCTACGACGTGGTAACACGCACTCTCAGCGGCACGGCAGGCGGAGCGGACGCGGGCAACTACGAGATCCTCGTCACGGCAACCGATCCTCACGGCGTGCAGACGTCGCAGACGATCGGTATCGAGGTCGAGGCGGTTTGCGACGACGGGCTGGTGATTGGCGGCACCTCGGGTGCCGACAACCTCATCGGCACGCCTTGCGACGATACGCTGCTCTACACCGCGGACGGCCAGTGGACGGGGCAATCGTCGACGACGAACGCCTTCACCGGTGCGGTGCAGGGTCTCGCGAGCCGGTCGAAATCGCTGGATGCCTTCGACGGCCAGGCCGGGGTCGATGTGCTACTCGGTACGACGCTGCACGACGCGGTACTGCTCGACGCCGCAGGTGCGACCCCGCAGGTCGTCAACGTGGAGCGCTTCGCGATGGGCGCCGGCAATGACGTCGTCAACCTGACGAGCACGCGGTTCGCGTACGGGGACGCCGTGCTCGAAGGCGGCGCAGGCAACGACGTGCTGTGGGCGGGCGCCGGTCACGACGTGCTGGTCGGCGGTACCGGCAACGACGCGCTGGCAGGCGGCGCGGGAGCGGACGTGTACGTCTATGAAGTCCACGACGGTCATGACACGATCGAAGAAACCGGGGGCGATGTCGACACGCTCATGTTCGGCGACGGCATCTCGGCGCAGTCGGTGCAGCTCGAACGGCGCGGCGACGATCTTTACGCGCAGGTCGGTGGACCGAGCGGCAGCGTGACTTTGCGCGGCTGGTTCGCGCCCGGCGCCGCGCGTGTGGAGCAGATGCGCTTTGCCGATGGCACGACGTGGAACGCGGAAGCCATGGCTGCGATGGTTAGCCACACCAACCAGGGCGATGGCTCGGGGGCGGCGGCGCCGAGTCAGACTTCGTCGAGTTCGGAGACCGCCGGCGGCACGAGTTCGTCGTCGGGCACGTCGTCCGTACCCACCGATCCTGCGTCCGGTGTGGTCGATCCTGCGGCGGCCATTGCAGCCCAACTCGCGCAAGCGCCGCAATACGACTTCGAGGCGCTGCTGCACGCGGTGAACGGCGACCGGGGGGAGCACGGACTGCTGACGCCAGGAGAGATTGCCCGCCGATGGGCGCGCGTGGCTGCCGCCAGTGCGGCGGCAGGTGCCGCTGGCGGCGAAGATTCCGGCGCGTGGAGTCACGTGCCTGCCTGGGCGCGCGGCGGTCCGGGTGCTGCGAGGACCTGGGGATTCGAAGGCTCGACTGGCGCTGCCGGCGGCATCGGCGAATTGCGCACGCTGCAGGGTCTCGGCGAGGGCTTCTCGCAGATCGGGATGACCTGAGGATACGGAGGGACGGTAGCTCGCGGCGGGACACAACGCGGAGGTGTGCTGTTGCGCGATAATGCGCCACCATGGCTTTCGATCGCTCGACCGGCAGGCTGGACGCCGAAACTGAATCAGCGCTGTTGCGCGTACTGTCGGCGCACGAAGAGGTGCGTGAGGCGTATCTGTTCGGCTCCCAGGCGGCGGGTACCGGGCAATCGCACAGCGATGTGGACATTGCCGTTTACGTCGATCCGCCGGCGCTTCCCGGCGAGGGGTTCGGGTATGCCGCCGCGCTCGCGGCCGACCTGATGGCTGCGGCGCGGACAAACGCGATCGACGTTGTCGTCCTCAACGGCGCGCCGCCCGTTCTATACCACCGCGTGCTGCGCGACGGCCGGAGGATCCTCGCGCGTGACCTGTGCGCCACCACCACGCGGGAAGGCTATGCGCTCTCGCGCTACTGCGACTTCCTGCCGCAGCTCGCCAAGATCGAGGCGGCAAGGCCTCGCGCATGACCGGCGGCCGGCTCGATGCCGGCGTGATCCGGCGTCACGTCGCCGCGTTACGCGAGTCGATCGGGCGGTTGCGGGGTATCCGCGGGGTGGATGAAACGGCGTTGCGCACGCGCATCGAGCTTCGCTGGGCAGTTGAGCGAGGCCTGCAGGTGTGCGTGCAGAACGCTCTCGACATCGCGACGCACATTGCCGCCGGTTCGGGGATGGACACGCCCGACTACGCGTCGGCGATTGACCGGCTCGGGGAACTCGGCGTGCTGCAACCGGCATTCGCCGCTCGGCTGCGCCCGATGGCTGGCTTCCGCAACGTGCTCGTGCACGCCTACCTTGAGACCGATCCGGCAATCGTGATCCGCGTGCTTCGCGAGGGCTTGGATGAGATCGAGAAATTCGCGGGTTGCGTCGAAAAGTGGCTGGCGGACGTGGGGAACCGCTGAGGGCGGACGCCGGTCGCGGCAACCGCGCCTTCTCGATCCGAAGAGGGTCAGAGTCGGGTTTCCACCATGCTAGGATAACCGCATAGACGTCTATCCGCACAGGTGCCTGTCCATGTCCGTAGCCATCCGCTGGACCATCAAGGTCTCGAAGGAAACCGACTTGTCGCTGCGAACCTTTCTCGGCGCACAGGGAATGAAGAAAGGCGACCTCTCGAACTTCGTCGAGGATGCGGTGCGCTGGCGCATGTTCGACCGCCGCGCGCAGGCGCTCAAGGACCGCAACCAGGATGTTTCCGCGCGTGATCTCGAAGCGGAAATCGACCGGGCCGTACGCGCGGTGCGCAAGGCGGGCCGGCGCCGCGCGCCCGCCTGACGCGTGCGCGTCGTTCTCGACACCAACATCCTCATCGCTGCGCTGCTGACCCGCGGCACCCCTCCCGACAGGCTTTACGAAGCGTGGCGCGACGGACGCTTCGACCTCGCCTCCTGCGAGCGGCAGCTGGAAGAGATCAACCGCGTCAGCCGGCGCCCTTACTTCAAGGAGCGGTTCGCGCCGGGGCTGGCGGGACGCATGGTCAACGACATCCGCGCGCTTGCGCTACTTTGCGATCCTTTGCCCAGGGTTGCCCGCTCCCCCGACCCGGACGATGACTTCCTGCTCGCCACCGCGCAGGCGGCGCGCGCCGGCTACCTTGCGACCGGCGACAGAAGCGGCCTGCTGTCCCTGAAGAAGCACGGCGTCACTCGGATTGTCACGGCGAGAGCCTTGCTCAAGCTGCTTGGCTGACCGAATTGGGCTCTGACATTCGTGGCGGAAGGTAACCGAGTGCGACTTTCGGTTTGCGACTACCGCGCCTTCTCGATCACGATCCCGCGCTCCCTGATCAGCCCCGCCCACTTGGCGTTGTCCTTGCGGATGAAGGCGAGGAACGACTCAGGGCTCGTGTTCGCCGGGTCGGCGCCGAGTTCGAGCAGCCGCGCTTTCACCTCGGCGAGCTGCAGGATGCGGTTCACCTCGACGTTGAGCTGCTGCACGATGTCGCGCGGTACGCCGGCGGTGGTGACGAGGCCGAACCAGCCTGCGGCTTCGTAGCCGGGGACACCGGCCTCGGCGACGGTGGGCAGTTCCGGCGAGGCGGGCGACCGCGCCGCGCCGCTGACCGCGAGCGCACGCAGCTTGCCGGTCTTCGCGTGCTGGATCACCGCCTGCGAGGGCGCGATCATCAACTGGACCTGATTCCCGAGAAGGTCGGTGACCGCGTTGCCGATGCCCTTGTACGGCACGTGCAGCAGATCGACGCCGGCCATCGCCTTGAAGAGTTCGGTCGCGAGGTGGGATGCTGCACCGCCCCCGGTGGAGCCATAGGCGAGCTTGCCGGGATTGGTTTTCGCATGGGCGATGAGTTCCGCCACCGACTTCGCGGGCACCGTGGGGTTGACCACCATCAGGTAGGCGGGCGCGGTCATCAGCGCCACCGGCGCGAAGCGCGGCAGGTGCTCGTCGTCCAGCGGCCCCGCGGCGATGGCGAGCAGCGTATGCCCGTCGGTCGGCGACTTGGCGACGATATCCATGCCGATCAGCGCATTGCCGCCGGCGCGGTTCTCCACCACCACCGGCTGCTTGAACGATTCGCCCATGTGCTTGCCGATAAGGCGCGCCAGCACGTCGGTGCCGCCGCCGGGCGGATAGGGCACCACGATGCGCAGCGGCTTCGACGGAAAGCCCTGTGCCGCGGCGGCCGCGGCGAAGAGCAGCGAGAACAGTGCGGCGGCGACTCTCATAGCGCTGCGATGGCCTGGATCTCGATCATCAGGCCCGGGTCGGCGAGGTGGTTCACTTCGACAATCGTGGACGTGGGCAGGCTGGTGACGAAGAACTCGGTGCGCGCCTGCACGATCTCCTTGAAGGCGCGCATGTCGGTGGTGTAGACGGTGGTAGAGACGATGTCGTCCAGCGTGCCGCCCGCGGCCGTCAGCACGGTGCGCATGTTGCGGATGCATTGCCTTGTCTGTTCGAGCATGTCGCCGGGCCCGACGAGCTTGCCTTCGGCGTCGCGCGACAACTGGCCCGACAGGTAGATCAGCGTCGACGGGTTGTCGATGCGGATGTAGTGGTGGTAGACGGCCTTGCGGACGTTCTTCAGGTCGGGCGGGTCGCCGCGCGTGATCGTGCTCATGGGGTGCTTCCTTTCAAGGGGCGACGATGCGCGTGCGCAGCACCATTGCGGGTTTCTCGAACGCGCATTCCACCACGTCGCCGGGTTTCAGGAACAGCGCCTCGGCGTCGGGCTTGCCTACGGCGACGCCGCCGGGCGCGCCGGTGGAGAACATGTCGCCCGGCTGCAGCGGCACCAGGCGCGAGAAGTGCTCGACGATGTCGGGCAGCTTCCAGATCTGGTCGGCGGTGTTGACGCGCATGCGCTGCACGCCGTTCACGCTGCAGGTGACCCAGATGTCGTACGGGTCCGGCACTTCGTCCATGGTGATGATCGCCGGCCCGAGCGGGCCGAAGCCCGGTGCATTCTTGGAGGTCCAGAAGCGCGAGCCGGAGGCGACTTCGCGCTTCTGCGTGTCGCGGCAGGTGAGGTCGTTCAGGATCGTGATGCCGGCCACGCAGTCGAACGCGTCCTTCTTCTTCACGCCGAAAGCGGGCCTGCCGATGACAAACACCAGCTCTGGTTCGTAGTCCAGGCGCGACACCGTGGCGGGGCGGGCAACTGGCGCGTCGTGACCGGCGAGGCAGGTGTTCAGCTTGATGAAGCCGGTGGGCTCCTGCGGGATCTCCTTGATCAGGTCGGTGCGCTTGAGTTCCTCCAGGTGCGTCCGATAATTCTTGCCGACGCAAAGGAATTTCTCCGCATCGGGCACCGGCGGCAGGAACGCCAGGGCGGCCAGGTCCTGCCCGGACGGCGCGTTCGACAGCAATGCCCGCACCCGGTCAAGTCCCGGTGCGCCGAGCGCGAGAAGTCCGCGCATCGTCGCCGGGAGCGGGGCGGCGCCGGCCGCCGAGGCGGCGTCGGCGAGGTCCACCATGCGTCCGTCGACGAGCGCGCCGAGGCGGTGCGTGGCGGGATCGGCGCGGCGGGAATAGGTGCAGAGGCGCATGCAGGGCTCCGGAAAAGCCTGAAGGATGCGGGAAACGGACCGGGCCGGAAAGCGCCGTTTCGTCATTTCCGGGGCCCTGCGCCGACCAAGCGCGGAACCCCGGCCGCGACGCATCGCGCATCCGGCAGGGCGGTCTTGACGTATATTGCAGGACAAAGGGAGAAAGCCATGGGTCTGCGGATGAAGTTCAACCTGGTGCTGCTGGCGGTGTTCGCCATCGGCCTGGGCGTCACCGGTTACGTGTCCTACAACCTGCTGCACAAGAATGCGCGCGACGAGGTGCTGCGCAACGCCGGCGTGATGATGGAGGCGGCGCTGTCGATGCGCGGCTACACCGTCCAGCAGGTGCGCCCGGCGCTGCCGTACGACGCCGAGAAGTTCCTGCCGCAGAGCGTGCCGGCGTACGCGGCGACCGAGATCATGAACTCGCTGCGCAAGAAGTACCCGGACTATTCCTACAAGGAGGCGGTGCTCAACCCGACCAACCCGCGCAACCGCGCGGTGGAGTGGGAGAACGACATCGTGCAGGTGTTCCGCGCGACGCCCGAGCGGGGCGAGATCTCCGGCATGCGCCAGACGCCGACCGGTCCGTCGCTGTACCTGGCGCGGCCGTTCCAGATCAAGGACAAGGACTGCCTCGCCTGCCACACCACGCCCGACCTGGCGCCGCCGGCGATGGTGAAGATCTACGGCCCGAACAACGGCTTCGGCTGGAAGCACATGGAGGTGGTCGGCGCCCAGGTGGTGTCGGTGCCGATGACGCTGCCGATCAAGGCCGCGAACCGCGCCTTCGTCACCTTCATGGCTTCCCTCTCCGGCGTGTTCGTGGTGCTGTTCATCATCCTCAACGCCATGCTGTCGATCCTGATCGTGCGCCCGATCACGCGCATGTCCGCCGCCGCGGACGAGATCTCCAAGGGCAACATGGAGATCGCCGAGCTCGAGGACGGGGGCAAGGACGAAGTGTCGCTGCTGGCAAGGTCGTTCAACCGCATGCGTCGCTCGCTCGAGAAGGCGATCTCGCTGATCGACAAGTAGACGCGCCGGCAACGCCAAAGATGTCCGCGACACCCGCAGACGCCCTCGCGTCGGGCACCGCTCTCGGCGAGTACCGCATCGAGAGCCTGCTCGGCGCGGGCGGCTTCGGCCTCACGTACCTCGCCACCGACCAGAACCTCAACCTGCGGGTGGCGCTGAAGGAGTACCTGCCTTCGAGCATCGCGTCGCGCGGCGAGGACAGCTCGATCCGCCCGCGCAGCGACGACGCGGCGCAGACCTTCGCGTGGGGCAAGCAGCGTTTCCTCGACGAGTCGCGCACGCTCGCATCTTTCCGCCACCCGGCGATCGTGCGCGTGATGCGCTTCTTCGAGGCCAACGCCACCGCCTACATGGTGATGGAGTTCGTCGAAGGCATGTCGCTCGGCGCCTGGTCGCAGGCGCGCCGCCCGCTCGGGCAGGCGACGATCCAGTCGCTGATGGTGCCGCTGCTCGAGGGTCTGAAGGTGATCCACGATTCCGGCTACCTGCACCGCGACATCAAGCCGGACAATATCTACATGCGCGCCGACGGCACGCCGGTGCTGCTCGATTTCGGCTCGGCGCGCCAGACGATGCAGCAGACCGAGCTCACGGCGATCGTGTCGCCCGGCTGGGCGCCTTTCGAGCAATATCACTCGGGGGGGAAGCAGGGGCCGTGGAGCGACCTCTATGCGATCGGCGGCGTGCTGTACTGGCTGATCACCGGCAGGAAGCCCGTGGAATCGGTGGCGCGCGTCCGCGAGGACACGCTGGTGCCCGCCGCGAAGGCCGCCCCCGGCGGGATTTACTCGCCCGAGTTCCTCGCCGCCGTGGATTGGGCGCTGCACCCCCACGAGGACCAGCGTCCGCAGAGCGTCCCGGAGTTCCTTCAGCGGTTCGGCAATTCCGCCCCAGGCGTGGACAAGACCGTGCCCGCGTTCCAGCTCGCCGCCGCAGAGGCGACAGTGGTCGTGCCGCGGTCGTCGGGTGCGGCAACCTCGATGCCGACCAGCATGCCGACCGGCACCGAGCTCGACCGCGAGCAGTTGAAGATGATGGAAACGGCGATCGCGCAATACCTCGGTCCGGTTGCCGGCGTGATGGTGCGCCGCGCGGCAAAGACCGCGATGTCGCTGGTGCAGCTCGCCGAGATGCTCGCGCCGGAGATCCCGGACGAAAAGACGCGCGCCGCGTTCCTGAAGAAGTTCGTCGAGAACTCGCGGCCTGCGTCGCCATCGCAGCCGGAGTCGGCGCCGACGCAGCTCACGGGCCTGACGCAGGTGGCGCTGTCGCGCTTCGAGCCCGCCATCCTCGCCATGGCCGAGAAGCGGCTCTCGGAGTTCATCGGCGCGGTGGCCAAGGTGGTGGTGAAGCGCGCCGCGGCCAAGGCGCGCGACGAGGGCGAGCTCTACCTGCTGATCGCCGACGAGATCTCCGACCCGGCCGAGCGCAAGGCGTTCGTGAGGAAGGCGATCTCGGTTTCCGGCAAGTCCTGAGGGCCGGACAGGGGGCAGGGTGTCGTCGCAGCGCACCATTGCGCGCCTTGCGCTGCGCCGCGATTGGTCTAGTATTGGCGCGTCCGCATCGCCTCGGGAGCCGTCCATGCAAGTCAAGGAGATCCTTCGCGTCAAGGGTAACCGCCTGCTGACCATCGAACCTTCCGGCCGGGCAGCCGACGCGGTGAAGACCATGGCGGACCAGAACCTGGGTTCGCTGGTGGTGATGGAGCAGGGCCGCATGGTCGGCCTGCTGACCTTCCACGAGATCCTGCGCGCGATGGCCGCGGGCGGCGGGGCGCTCGGCGATGCACGCGTGAACGACGTCATGACGCGCGATCCCGTCACCGCGTCGCCGGACATGGAGGTCAACGACCTGCGCCGCACCATGCTCGACAGCGGCGCGCGCTACCTGCCGGTGGTGCAGGAAAGCACCCTGCTCGGCGTCATCTCATTCAGGGACGTGGCCAAGGCTGTTCTCGAGGAGCAGGACTTCGAGAACAAGATGCTCAAGGGCTACATCAAGAACTGGCCAGCCTGATTGAACGAGGGGAGAGGGAGTCCCCTCATCCCCTCGTGCTCCCCACGCCCCTCGCATCTTGAATCGTCGTCGCGTCCTTCTCGGCTCCGCCGCAGCCTTGGCCGGAGCAGCCGGCCTTGCGGCCTGGCGGTACTGGCCGGAACAGGGATTCTGGAATCCGTGCCTCGCGCGGCTGCCGCGGCGGCTGGCGGAGCACGACCTCGTGCGCGCGGCGTGGGACGGGATCGATCCCGCCAAGGTCTGGGATTCCCATGCGCACCTCGTCGGCACCGGCGACGCGGGCAGCGGCATCTACGTCAATCCGCGCATGGAAAGCCTGCTCAATCCCGGGCAGTACGCGCGGCGGCTGCTGTTCCTCAACGCCGGCTGCGCGCACGATGCCAAGGACAGCGTCGACCGCGCGTACGTCGAGCGCATGCACAACCTGCTCGACGGCATGCGCCCCGGCGCGAAGCTGCTGCTGTTCGCGTTCGACCGCACGCACGGCGAGGACGGCAGGCCGGACCTTGAGCGCACCGCGTTCTGGGTCCCCGATGCCTACGTGCGCGACACCGCGCGCGCGAATCCCCGGTACTTCGAGTGGGTGGCGTCGATCCATCCGTACCGCGCCGATGGCGTCGAAGCGCTGGAAGCGGCGAAGCGCGACGGCGCTCGCGCGGTGAAGTGGCTGCCCGCCGCGATGGGCGTGGACCCGGCCTCGCCGAAGTGCGATCGCTTCTACGCCGCGCTGGCGCGGCTCGACGTGCCATTGATCGCGCACGCGGGGCTCGAGCGCGCGGTGCATGGCGCCGATGCGCAGGAGTACGGCAATCCGCTGCGCTTCCGCCGCGCGCTCGACGCCGGCGTGCGCCTGGTCGTCGCGCACTGCGCGTCGATGGGGCGGGACCGGGATATCGACCGCGGGCCGAACGGCCCGCTGGTCGACAGCTTCGAGCTGTTCGCTCGACTGATGGACGACCCGCGCTACGGCCTGCGGCTGCACGGCGACATCTCCGCGATGACGCAGATCAACCGCGCCGGCCCGGCGCTGGTGCGCGTGATCGAGCGCGCCGACTGGCACGGCAGGCTGCTCAACGGCTCGGACTATCCGCTGCCCGGCCTGATGCCGATCTTCTCGGTCGACTACCTGGTCTCGCTGGGGCTGGTGCGCGAGGCGGCGGCGCCGGTGCTGAAGGAGATCCGCTCGCACAACCCGCTGCTGTTCGACTTCGTGCTCAAGCGTCACCTGCGCTCGAAAGTGAGCGCGCTGCCGGCGAAGGTGTTCGAGACGCGCGGCTACTTCGACCGGCCCTGAGCGCGGCGCTTCAGCAGCCGGGCCAGGGCGCGAAGCGCCAGCCGAAGCGCGGGTGGTACACCTGCCGCGGCGGCCACCCGCACGGACCGAACGGGCTGCCGTAGATCATCGCCTCGCGGCGGCGGATCTCGTCGATCTGGGCAGCCTGCATCCAGTCGAGCACCTCGGCCGGCACGCCGCCGTCGCGCATCTGCACGATGTCGGAGGCCGTCAGGGCGAGCACCGTGCGGGTCTCGCGCAGGCGGTCGATGATCCAGTTCGCGTCCGCGCCGGCGCGCGCGAGCTCGATGACATCTTCCCTGGTGACGCGCGGCGCCACGTCGACCGACGCACAGCCGGCGAGCGCGGCGACGAGCAGGATCACTGCGAGCCTCAAGGCGAATCGGCGCATGGCGCTATGCTAATCTCCCCCGCATGAGCGGCAACACTTTCGGCACGCTGTTCTGCGTGACGTCGTTCGGCGAATCGCACGGTCCCGCGTACGGCGGCGTGGTCGACGGCTGCCCGCCGGGACTGCCGCTGGAGGCCGCGGACCTCCAGCTGGAACTCGACCGGCGCAAGCCGGGCTCGTCGCGGCACGTCACCCAGCGCCGGGAGTCGGACACGGTCGAGATCCTGTCGGGGGTCCATGAAGGTAGGACCACCGGGACCGCAATCGGGTTCCTCGTGCGCAACGAGGACCAGCGCTCCCAGGACTATTCGGCGATCGCGGGGACGTTCCGCCCCGGGCACGCCGACTACGCCTCGTGGAAGTAGGACGGCATCCGCGACCCGCGCGGCGGCGGCCGCGCCTCGGCGCGCGAGACGCTGGTGCGCGTCGCCGCCGGCGCGATCGCGAAGAAGTGGCTGCGGCAGCGCTACGGCACGGTGGTGCGGGGCTACCTCGCGCAGATCGGCCCGCGCGCCATCCCGTTCGAATCGTGGGACCACGTCGGCGCCAACCCGTTCTTCGCCGCCAACGCGACGATCATCGGCGAGCTCGAGTCGTTCATGGACGCGCTGCGCGAAAGCGGCGACTCCTGCGGCGCGCGGGTCAACGTGGTCGCCGAGGGCGTGCCGCCCGGCTGGGGCGAGCCGGTCTACGGCCGGCTCGACGCCGACATCGCCGCGGCGATGAGGTCGATCCACGCGG